>Ga0209498_1000990_pt1 | contig 17460 bp, 16 predicted proteins | sample WalLakDeSediment_FD_184131 | JGI IMG/M metagenome (GOLD analysis project Ga0209498, IMG submission 184131) | Lake sediment microbial communities from Walker lake, Nevada to study Microbial Dark Matter (Phase II) - Walker Lake 11/02/13 Deep... | ecosystem: Environmental > Aquatic > Freshwater >... | reverse complement strand
TGTACTCAGGTCGGTTAGAATCCATATTTCCCAGATGGGCGGCGAGTAGGAGCGCGGGATGTCGGAGAATAACCCGATCAGGGTCTATGCCGTGCACGGCTGGCACAAGGACGAGGATTACGTCCGCCTCTTCGAGTACCTGGAGAGCGCCGGCAATTTCTTTTACCGGGCCCTGTCCGATCCCAACGCCCCTCTCCCGCAAGGGGATGGCGTGGCGGCTCGCCGCACGCTGATCAACGAGGCGCTGAAGAATTCGGAGTGCGTGGTCTGCATGGCCGGCGCCTGGGAGCGCTACGGCGACTGGAGCAGGTTCACGGTGGACGCTGCCCGCGCGCTCGACCTGCCGATCGTCGTGATCGAGCATTTCGGACCAAAAAACATGGACATACAGCTGAAAGCTCATGCTGCTGAAACGGTTGGCTGGGACTCGCGTACGATCGTTGACGCCATCCGGCGACAGGCGCGTCACGAAGAGACGACGCGTTTCGACACCATCGAGTTCAAGCTGGACTGAACGGGCCGGCCTACCGAGGCGGCGTCAGTCCCCCAACGCGAGGGTAATGAGCTCCGGGTCGCGCGACAGCAGCACCTCGGGATTCTCGCTGCGCCATTGCCGCCGGTGCGGAATCCTGAGCCTGCCGTCCTCATCAGCCTCGAATGTGGCCTCCTGCCGGCCGCCGACCAGGGCGGTAGCGGGCTCGCCGGGCGGGAAACGGATCTCCAGGCCGGACGGCTTCGGGGCCGCCATCCGCGCAATCAACCCCTGGCGCCGGATCATCCGGTCGTACTCGTCGCTCATCTCCGCCAGCAGGCCGTAGGAGAAGCGCCGTGCCGGCGGCGCGGAGATGTCGATGGTGAGACTGAGCGAAAGCACACCGGCGGGCGCATTCACCCGCACGGGAGGATTTTCCTCCAATAGCGCGTCGCTGATCGGGAAATCCATGCTGCCGTCGGGCCGGATTTCGACCTCCAAGTCCCCGGCGGACGCGCCGATGACCATCCGCAGGTCCTCGATCGTCATAGTGTCCCCGGACACCTGCACGGTGCGCTTCATGACGATGAAGCGCGCATCGTCAAGCGGCCTCACCGCAGTGACCGCATCATGGAGAGTGCGGTAGGGGATATCCCGAAATACGTCGCTGCCCTGTGCTGCGGCGGCCGCCAGCGACAGCGCCCCCAACACCGTCACCAGGACGGGCAAATTCTTGGCCTTCGACATATCCGCTACCCGGGATGACAGGGCAGGGGCGCCCTACCAGGATTTTAGCGCACGCAGACGGGGACTCTTCTTCCGCTGGTGTTCGGACATCCTGACGAACAGGTCGTCGAGGCACTGGAGCGCCTCGACGATGTGCGGGCCCTTGTTGAGCATCACGCACTCGGCCCGCGCCGACATCGCGGCGTCGGTCATTTCGCCCCGGTTCGGCTGGCCCTCCTTGATCAGGCCATTCAGCACGCCAGTCGCCCAGATGACGGGCACGTGCGCAGCCTCGCACAGCCACAGAATTTCCTCCTGGATCTCGGCCAGGCGCGCGAAGCCGATCTCTACCCCGAGATCCCCGCGCGCGATCATGATCGCGAAAGGCTGCCGGCCCGCGGCCTGCACGATGATTTCCGGCAGGTTGCGCACCGCGCGCGGCGTCTCGATCTTGGCGACGATGCCGATCGCCGTGCCGCGCTTTTCGCCGACCCGGCTGATCAGTTCGCGCTGCAGGAGGGCAATGTCCTCTGCCCCCTGCACGAAGGAATAGCCGACGAGGTCGGCCTCATGGGCGACGAAATCGAGGTCCGCGAGGTCCTTGCCGGTCAGGGGACCGACGCCGAGATCGGTATCCGGAAAGTTCAGCCCCTTGTCAGGCTTGAGTTTGAGTCCCCGGGGCGGAGCGGTCTGCACATGCACCACGGCGCCCTCCGCCTGCACCGACCTGACCACGCCGCCGAGCCGTCCCTCGTCGATCCAGACCGGGGCGCCCGCCCGCAGCGACGCGAACACCGAGGGCAGGGTGCAGCGCACCTGCACCGGCCAGGCATCGAGCGGCTGGAATTCATCCCGCACCAGCAGGAACTCGCCGTCGCGGAACAGGCGCTTGTGGCCTTTCGAAACCTCGACCTCGCCGGTGCGGCATTTCGGGCCGCCGAGGTCCATGAGCACCCGTACCGGGCGCTGCATGAGGTCGGCCGCGCTGCGCACGTTCGCGATCATCGCCCGCCATTCATCGGGTCCGTCATGCGCGCAGTTGATCCGCACCAGGTCGGCGCCGTTCTCGATCACCGACAACGCCAGGTCGGCCTCGCTCGCGGCCTCGGCGGGGAGGGTCACCATGAGTCGCACGGACCGCAGGCCGGTGCACGGCCCCAGCGCCCGGTCGGCATTGGCATGCGTCATCGCCCGCCCGTGGAGCATCGTCTCAGCCTCGGGGAACAGCGCCTCGTCGGGCTCGCCGCCAATCGCCGCCAACGCCGCGATGACCGCGTCGATGTTGGCCATGACCCGACCTTCCAGCCGCCCGAGAGAAGACAATCCGAGCAGCATGAGCTCATCCTGCAGCGGCCGCAGGTCGACCCTGCGCAGGATAATGTAATGCGCCAGGTTGAGCGCCCGTTCCCGGAAACCAGGTCGCAGGATCCGGGACTCCCAGTTGGCCAGCAATTCCTGTCCGCCAGCATCGACCTCAGCGCGGAGTGGCCGTAGCTGGGCGAGCAATCCCCACGCGCGCTCGCGCGCGCTTGATTGCGACGCAAGGCACACGGGATGATCGAGGGTCTCCGGGATCATACGATGACCATAGACCCGGCAAATTGCAGAAATATGAAACTCATGCCGCCACGAGGAGAGCACCATGGGCATCACCCGACGGGAACTGCTGAAGCTGGGGAGCGCAGGCGCCGCAGCGGTGGCCGGAAAGGCCTTCTGGCCGGCCGCGCTCCACGCCGGCCACCCTGGCGGCCGGCCGGACCGACCGCTGCGCATCCTCATCCTGGGCGGCACGGGTTTCACCGGCCCGTTCCAGGTCAAGTACGCGCTGGAACGCGGTCATCAGGTCACCTTGTTCAACCGCGGCCGCCGCACCATGGAGTGGCCGGGGGAGGTCAGGGAACTGACCGGCGACCGGGACACGGGAGACGTGGCGGCGCTGCGCGACGGTGAATGGGACGTGTGCATCGACAATCCAAGCAGCGTTCCCCACTGGGTGCGGGACGTGGGCGAAGTGCTGCGCGGCAAGGTCGACCACTATGTGTTCATATCGACGTTGTCGGTGCTCGCCGACAGCAGCCGGGCCGGACTCACGGAGGAGGCCGCCGTGGCCGCCTACGAGGGAACGGACGCCATGCGGGAAACGATGGCGACGCTGCGGGCGGACATGCGGCTGTTCGGCCCCTTGAAAGCACTCAGCGAGCTCGAGGCGAAAAAACAGTTCCCGGACATCACCACCGTGATCCGTCCCGGACTGATTGTCGGGCCGGGGGACGCTTCGGACCGCTTCACCTATTGGCCGGTGCGCCTGGCGCGCGGCGGGGCGGTGCTCGCGCCGGGCGACGGCAGCGATCCGGTGCAGTTCATCGATGCGCGCGACCTGGCGGAATGGACCATCAGGATTGCGGAACAGCGCGCGCTGGGCATTTTCAACGCCACCGGACCGGACTACGAGCTCAGTATGGCTGCGATGCTGTACGGAATCCGGGCCGTCACCACGGCGGGCGCCCGGCTGACCTGGGTGCCGGCGGAATTCCTCGACGAGCATGGCGTGGCGCCCTGGGCGCACATGCCGACATGGGTACCGGGAGCAGGGGAGATGGCCGGGTTCTCGCGGGTTGCCAATGCCAGAGCGATCGAGTCCGGGCTGACGTTCCGCCCGCTCGCGACCACCGCTGCCGATACGCTGGAGTGGTTCGGTCGCCAGCCCGCCGACCGGCAGTCCACGCTGCGCGCCGGGATCACGGCCGCGCGGGAAGCCGAAGTCCTGTCCGCCTGGCACGCGCGCGCCTGACCGACAGTCCAAGTCGGGCGCCGGCCTTTGCCGGGCCGCGCCATTTCACAGCATGCGCCAGTCATTGTGCTTTGCATGATGGCTTTTCCGGCGCCGTGTACCATTATTAACATAATCATGGAAACCGAGGTTGCCACCCGCTATTGGCATGCCCTGGCCGATGGCAGGCTGCAGTGCGACCTGTGCCCGAGGCACTGCCGACTCCACGAGGGCCAGCGGGGCATGTGTTTCGTCCGCCGGCGTCTCGACGATACGATCAAGCTGGTCAGCTACGGCCGCTCGTCCGGGTTCTGCGTCGATCCCATCGAAAAGAAGCCACTGCATCATTTCCTGCCTGGCAGCGCCGTGCTGTCGTTCGGCACGGCCGGGTGCAACCTGGCGTGCAAGTACTGCCAGAACTGGGATATCAGTCGGTCACGCAATATCGACACGCTAGGTGATGCAGCCGGTCCCGCGCAACTGGCTCGTGCCGCGGTCGAGCTGGATTGCCGCAGCGTTGCGTTTACCTACAACGACCCGGTGATTTTCCTGGAGTATGCGGTCGATGTCGCCACGGCATGCCGCGAACGCGGCCTGCGGACTGTGGCCGTAACCGCCGGGTATATCGACGCGGAGCCCCGGGTCGAGTTCTTCAAGGCGATGGACGCCGCCAACGTCGATCTGAAGGGGTTCACCGAAACGTTCTACCGCAAGACCTGCGGCGCACGACTCGCGCCGGTGCTCGAGACGCTCGAATACATCCGCCACGAAACAAGCACCTGGCTCGAACTCACCACCTTGCTGATTCATGGATACAACGATTCCGACGCCGAGCTCCATGCCTTGACGGGCTGGGTGATCGAGCACCTCGGCGCCGATGTGCCGATGCATTTCACTGCCTTCCGCCCCGACTGGAAGATGCGCGACGTGCCGCCGACGCCGTCCACCGCGCTGCTCCGGGCCCGAAAGATCGCCATGGCCAATGGCCTGCGCTATGTGTACACGGGGAACATTTACGACCGCGTGGCGTCGAGCACCTTCTGCCACCATTGCGGTGTCTTGCTGATCGAACGCGACTGGTACCAGGTCGAGCGTTGGGGCCTGGATCCGCGCGGCCGTTGCGCCACCTGTAATGCGAGTCTCCCGGGCTGTTTCGAAGCGCTGCCCGGTCACTTCGGCGCGCGGCGGATTCCGGTCAGGCTATCCGAAGTGGGCACGCAATCGACACGTCTCACCAATCGGATACGGCCGGCGCGCTGGCCGCGAACCACGCCGTCGAAGGAGTTCATGCTGGTTTCAAAGGCGGCGGCGGAGCGCGATCGACCAGTCCAGGTGGGGACTATTTCGGGCGACCAAATACCTGGGCCGCCGGTTCTCCCCTCCTGACGCGAGCAAGTAGCGACGGCGCCGTTTTATACCAATCCCGTTTTGCACCCGGGGCACGACTGAATCGCTTGTAGGTCCACTGAAACTGCTCCGGCTGCCGCAGGATAATGCGCTCAAACTGGGCCATCATCGTGCGCAGCACCTCGGGCTGACTCATGGTCAGAATCCCTTCATCCGCAAACTCGAAGCAGACATCGAAGCGATAGTCGGCGTTGCGGCGCGTGCTGACAAAAATCACATGCGGTTGAAAGCGCTCGATCACCTTGTGCACAAAGGCAGGCACAGTCACCTGGTGCCCGAAAAACTCGGCAAAAGGATTCTGCTTGCCGCCCGGCTTGTGATCGGCCAGAAGCGCGATGGACCCACCCCGCGCCAACGATGCCAGCGCAGCGCGCACGCCGTCGCCATTGGCCGGCGCCAGCATGCAACCGGTACCCTGGCGCCCCTCCTTGACGAGATTATCCAGTGCACTGCCGTCATGGGGCCGGTACATCACCAAGGTGGTCGGATCTCTCTGCCCGAGGACCAGCACCGGGAGTTCCCAGCTGGACTGGTGTAAAGACAGGTAAAGGATCGGCCGATCACTGGCGATGGCCGCCAACCACTCCGACTCACCTTCGATACGGTCGATTCGCGCGAGCATTTCGGCGGGCGGGCGCATCCACAGGTGGCTGTAGCCGGCAATGGTACGCACTGTCTCGATAATTGCCTGCCGTGCAAAGCGACGCGCCTCAGCCCAGCTCTTGTCCGGAAAGCACACCAACACATTCACCAGTACATCCCGATACGCCGTGGCCACCGATAACGGCAGGTAGCAATACAGCGAGGCCAGTCTCGTCGCCAAGGCGAGCACCCAATGGAGGGGTAAGGCCGCGAACACGCGCACCAGGCGCGCCTCCCAAACGTGTTGGTTCTTCATTGCATCTATTTCGCAAACTGTACCGACTCGCCACGTTGCAAACCACGAAATTCATGCGCGCCCACGCAACCCTTTAAGACCGCCCGACGTGATCGACGGCGCGGCTCATCCATTGGCTCACTGGATAGCCAAAAGGTTCCCCAGGAGCATCGATTTTGGCGCCGGCTGCGTCGCCGGGCTTATTGCGTGCTTGGCGGGCAGGGAAACCCGCCGAATCGTGCCATTATCCATATGCGGAAGCTACCGACGCTCGTTGCGCTGGCGAATGCTAGATTCGACGGTGGGAGGCTTCGATGAGCGATCAGCTGTCGGGCGCCGTGCAGGCCATGGAAAACGAAGCGTCGCGCCTCCTGGAGGGAGCGCGAGCCGAGGGTGAGCGTATCCTCAAGGCCGCACGTGCCGAGGTCGCAAGGCTGGATGCCGAGGAGCCGGCACTGGACGCCGTGCAGCGCGCGTGCGAGGCCCGGCTCGAGGCTGCCCGGTCCAAGGCCAGCGAGATCCTTGCCGCGGCCCGGGAGGAAGCGGCGCGGCTCACGCGCGAGTCTGCCGACAAGTCAGACGACTGCGTGGCACAGCTGGTGCGCATTGTTGCCGGGGATGGGCCATGAACTTCCTGGTCACCCTGCCTGAGCCGATGTGGCGCATGCGGGTTCTTGCCACGCGCGACCAGTCAGACGAGGCCCTCGTCGCCCTGCAGCGGGCCGGCGTCATGCATCCGGTCAAGGCGACTGCTCTTGATCCGGTCGCGCAGGCCTCCCTGGACCGGGCCCGGGTGACCGTCACCCGGCTGCTGGCAGAGCTGGATGATGTCCTTGCCCATGCGCCTGCGGATGCCGTGGTCAGGCTGCGCGGGGACGCAGACGTCATGCTGGTGCGGCCCCTCGATGACGTTGCCGAGCAGACTCAGGTCAGCTGCCACAGGCTTGCAGCGATCCATCGCGAGGCGACGCGGCGGGAGGAGGAGGCCGGCCGCTGGGAGGAGCTCGCCAGGATCGCGGGCCTGCTGGCGGACCGTCCCGGCCTGTCGAGCGAGGACTTGAATTTCGACGGCCAGACGCTCTGTTCCAGGGTGGCCGTGTTCTCCCGCGAGGAGTTCGAGCTGGTGAGTGCGCGTCTCGAGGCGCTGTGCTATCGGCTGGCCCAACTCGAGGGCGGCGAACGGTTCACGGTACTGGCGATCTGCGCGGCGCGTCACCGGGATGCGCTGGAGACACTGATCTCGAATCACGGCCGGCTGATCGAGATTCCGCCGGGCGCATGCTCGATCGAAAAATTCGAGCAAGCCGCGCAGGCAGAGCGTGTCCGTCTCGTCGCCGAGCGTGACCAGTTGCGCGCGGAGCTTGCCTCCCGGCTGGATGAGGAGCTGGAAACACTGGTGCTGCTACGCGAAGCATTGCAGGCCGAGCGAAGCCGCCTCGAGCTGCTTGCGCTGGCGCGCGAATCGCAGTACCTGGCCTTGTTCGAAGGCTGGGTGCCGGAAAGCCTGCGCGACATCGCCACGACCAGTCTGCGCGAGGCGTTGCTGGCGGTGCACGTCGAGCTCTCGCCGGCGCAACCGGGCGATGACCCGCCCAGCCGCCTGCGTAACCCGCGCGCCTTGCAACCTTTCGAGGTGGTCATCGGGCTGTTCGCGACGCCCCGTTACGGAGAATGGGATCCGACCCCGGTGGTCGGCTACTTTTTCGCCCTGTTCTTCGGCCTGATGCTGGGTGACGCCGCTTACGGCCTGCTGTTGCTGTTGCTGGCCCGTTTCCTGCTGCCCCGGCTCATGGCGGATCCGGAAAGCGAGAGTGCGGTGCAGTTCCGCCGGCTGCTGGTCACCTGCGCCGGGGCAGCCATCCTGTTCGGCGTGGCCCAGGGATCGTATTTCGGCAGCGCCCTGCAGCATTTCTTCGGACTGCCCGACCTTGCGCTGTCGGAAACGCTGCGCACGTTCTACGTCGAGCCGATGACGTTCATCGTGGCGTCGCTGGTCATCGGGCTGGTGCACGTCAACCTCGGCCACCTGCTGATGCTGGTGCGCGGCATCCGCGAGCGCCTCGCTTACGCCGTGATTGGCCGACTGGGGCTGTTCGCGCTGCAGCTGGCGGTGCTGCCGTGGATTCTGCGACTGCTCGGCGCGTCCGACTGGCTGCCGCTGGGTGAGACGGCCTACACGGCATTGCTCGGCTTGATGGCCGGAGCCGTGCTGCTGGTGATCGTCGCGTCTGTGATGGAGCGCGGTCCGTTCCTGGGCGGGATCCTGTGGATCTTCGACGTCAGCGGCATCCTGGGCGATGTCATGTCCTATGCGCGCCTGGCGGGCGTCGGGCTGGCGACCTATTTCCTGGCCTACTCCTTCAATGTCATGGCCACGCTGGTGGCAGCGATGCTGCCCCAGTCGGCGCTGGGTGTCGCGCTCGCGGCTGTACTGGTGACGCTGATCCTCGTGCTCGGGCACCTGCTGAACTTCCTGCTTGGCACCATCACCTGCTTCGTGCACGCACTGAGGCTGTGTTTCGTCGAGTTCCTGTTCAAGTTCTACGAGGGGGGCGGCCGGCCTTACGCGCCGTTCCGCCTGCGCCGGCGGACCCTGCTGCCGGCGCGGACTGGCCGCGAGGCAGGCGCGGCCACCGGGTGAATCCAGGGCAACGGAGGCTGCCGTGCTAATCACTCCCGAATCACTGGTCGTGCTGGGTGGATCGATCGCCCTCGGGCTGGGCCTCGCCGGATCGGCCATCGGCATGGGGGTCGCCGGATCGGCCGGCGCCGCAACCTTGTCGGAGGAGCCGGGCCAGCTGCGCAACGTCATCGTTCTGGTCTCGTTGCCAATGACGCAGACGTTCTACGGGCTGATCATTCTCATCCTGATGCTCACCACGGTGCTGCCCAATATCGAACTGATGGAGAACCCCGAGGGTGCGGGCTTCTCGGCACTGGCTTGCGCGATGATCGGCGGCCTGGCCCAGCTTGCTTCGGCGGTGCTGCAGGGCTGGGTGTGTGCCTCCGGCATTTCCTTGTTGCCACGCACGCGTGGCCAGATCCTGACCAACGCGATGATGCTGGCGGTATTCGTCGAATTGCTCGGCGTACTCGGCCTGGTGTTCACCATCATGGCCTTGAACTTGCTCGGGCTGTTCTGAGGGAGGCTGCGATGCAAGACATCAGCGCGGCGGTCATGGCCAAGGTCGGCAAGGAAGCCGAGGCCTTACGCCAGGCGGCGGCCGATGAGGCCGCCCGCGAACTTGAGGCAGCGCAGTCCCGGCTGGAGAAGCGAGGCGCTGAAAAGCAGCATCGCCTGCTTGAAGAGGCGGAGGCTGAGTCCCACCGCATCATGGCCAAGGCCACCATGGATGCACGCAACCTCGTGGCCGCGGCGAAGGCGGATGTCATCCAGGACATCATCTCGCGCGCGCGCAGCGAACTCGCGGCCCGGCCTGCGTCACCGGAAGCGCTGGCCGCCTTGGCGCTGGATGCCATGTCGGTGCTGGATGAGCGCAACGACCTGCTGTTAGGCGTCACCGCCGGGGACGTCGAGGCCGCCCGGGCTGCGCTTGAACAGGCGCCTCAGCTCGCCGCACGCGTGGCGGAAGTCGTCGAGCGGCCCATTGCGGGCGGGGTGATGCTGGAAACCGACGATGGCGGGCTGATGGTGGACAATTCTTACGCCGCCCGGCTCGAAATGCTCCTGCCACGGGTGCTGGCACGCTTCGGGCGGGAACTGTTCTAGCGGGCGCTGTGATGCTGGATCCGCGCACCCCCTTCATGACCGCACTGCTGAAGAGCCAGCAGGAGCGCCTGGTGAGCCGCGAACGGATCGAGGGCCTGGGCCCGGTGCGGGATGCCGCTGAACTGGTCGGCGCTTTGCGGCAGACACAGATCGGCGCGTGGCTCGAGGGGGCGCGCTGGCGCGATGCTGCGGAGCGCGACCTGGTGCTATGGCGTTACCTGGCGGACACGGTCGGCAAGATCGAGCTGCGCCGGTTTTTCCCGCCGGACGCGCGGCGCTTCAGCCGCGCCTACCTGTTCAAGTACGACATTGCGAATGTCAAGGCCGTGCTGCAGGGGCTCACCCTGCAAATCGAGCCGCGACTGCTGCCCATCGGCGTGCTGCACGCGAAACGCCGGCTGGAGGCGCTGGCGGCGGCGCGCAACCTCGAGCAGGTCGAGGATGTCCTGACCTCGGCCGGGCTGCGTCCCGCGGCCTTGATCGTCCGCAGCTTCGATCCGGCAGGCTCGCGCGCCGCGCGCCGCGCTGTGGAGGTGGCCCTGGATGCGCATTACTACCGGCTGTTGCGACATACCGCGAGCCGGCTGGGCGCCGGGCACGTGCTCGATTCGGCCTGTGGTCTGATGCTGGATCTGGCCAATCTCTCGAGCCTGTGCCGCTGGCTGATCGCGAATGCCCGGGGCGACTCGGACGCCGAGCTGAGCGCTGTCCGGGCGGATGTGTTGTTCATTCCTGGCGGGCAGCTGCTGGATGAGCGGGAATGGGTGGATGCCATGGCGCATGGGCTGGCTGAGCTGCCGCGCCGCCTGCGACACGAGCTCCACCGGCAGGCGGCGGCCGAGGTACTGGCCGCATGGGAGCGGTCCGGTTCGGTCGCCGTCGTGGACGAGGTGATGGAGCGCCACCGGCTGACGGCGTTGCACGAATTGCTGGCGCCGCAGGTGGCGCCGGCCGTGGTGATGGCATGGTTCCTGGTGACGAAAGAAATCGAGTTGCGGAACGTCCGCCTGGCGCTCACCGCGGTGGAGGACGGTCACGGCCTGGCAGCCGTGCACCGGCAGCTGCTGCCATGAGGAAACGCGCATGAGAGACATGGCCGTGCCCAAAGGGAGTCGTGTGCAGGAGATCGCCGTAATCGCGGACCCGGAGATCGTCGACGCGCTGCGGCTGGCGGGCGTCGGACGCAGCGAGGCTTTGCGCGCGGACGACGCGGCGGCGCCGAGGGTACGGCAGATCCTGGGTGACTGGCTCGAGGATGCGGCCGTAGCGGTCATCGTGATCGGCGCGGCGCACGCGAGGCTGGTGGCGGCGGAACTCGCCGGGCACAGGCACAGCCGACGCGTCCGCCCGGTGGTCGTGCAGGTGCCGTCGCTGGGTGACGGCGGTGAGCGTGATTCACTCGACTACTACCATCAGCTGGGCCGGGAGTTCCTCGGGCTGGAGATTGTGCTGCAGCCTGGCGATACGGCCAGCGGCGAAGCTGGACGAGCTTAGGGGAACGGCATGGGAAGGATCTGGCGCATATCGGGCCCGCTGGTGATTGCCGAGGACATGCGCGGCACGCAGGTCTACGAGGTGGTGGAGATTGGTGACGAAGGCATCGTCGGCGAAGTCATCGCGCTCGACCATGACAAGGCGGTGATCCAGGCCCACGAGGAGACCCTTGGCCTGCGTCCCGGTGAACAAGTCCGTCCGACCGGGCGAATCCTGAGCGTCGAACTCGGCCCGGGACTGATGGGTTCGATCTATGACGGCTTGCAGAAATCCCTGCTTGCGCTGATGGACAGCAGCGGCTCGTTCATCCACCGAGGCGTGAAGGCCCACGCCCTGTCGAGGGAGCATCGCTGGCCGTTCACTCCGTCGGTCAAAAAGGGCGATACCGTCGGCCCCGGCGACATCATCGGCACCGTGCCGGAGACGCCGCTGGTGGAGCACCGCGTGATGGTCCCGCATGGCGTCGCGGGCAGAATCCTCGAGATTCGCTCCGGCGAGTTCACGGTGGAGGAAATCGTCGCGGTAATCGAGCAGGAGGGCGTGCACCGCGAGCTGACCATGATGCAGGAGTGGCCGGTGCGCAAGCCGCGACCTTACCTCAAGCGGCGCGATCCCTCCGGCCTGCTGACGACCGGAATGCGCATTCTCGATTACATGTTCCCGCTTGCGCTGGGTGGCAAAGCCGCAGTACCCGGTGGCTTCGGCACCGGCAAGACCGTCACGCAGCAACAGCTGGTGCGCTGGGCGGAAACCGACCTCAACATCTACATCGGTTGCGGCGAGCGCGGCAACGAGATGGCGGACGTCCTCAGGAGTTTCCGCGAATTGAAGGAGCCAAAAAGCGGTCGGCCGCTCAAGGAAAAGGAGATCTTCATTGCCAACACTTCGAATATGCCGGTGGTGGCGCGCGAGGCCAGCGTATTCGTGGGCGTGACCATGGCGGAGTACTACCGCGACATGGGCTACGACGTCTTGCTGGTGGCGGATTCCACCTCGCGCTGGGCCGAGGCGATGCGCGAGATGAGCGGGCGCCTCGAGGAAATGCCCGGCGAGGAAGGCTTCCCGTCGTACATGGGCTCGCGCCTGTCCGGATTCTACGAGCGCGCCGGGCGGGTCGACTGCATTGGCGGCCCGGAGCGGACCGGTTCGGTCACCATCGCTGGCGCGGTCTCGCCACCTGGCGCCGATTTCAGCGAGCCGGTGACACAGCACACCCTGCGGATCGTTGGCGCGGTGTTTGCGCTGGACACCGAGCTCGCTAACCGGCGCCATTTCCCGGCCATCAACTGGCTCACCAGCTACAGCCAGTATGTCTCCGAGGTGCGCGGCTGGTGGGAGAAATTCGATCCGGGCTGGGCCCAGGAGCGCGCCGAGGCGGAGCGCATCCTGCAGAAGGAATCCGAGCTGGAAGAGATCGTGCGGCTGGTGGGTCCCGAGTCACTCCCCGACGACGACAAGCTGCTGTTGCTGGTCGCGCGCATGATCCGCGAGGACTTCCTGCAGCAGAATGCGATGTCCGAGGCCGACACCTATTGCACGCCGCGCAAGGCGGCGCTGATGCTCAAGACCATCCTGCGGTTCCACGCGCGAGCGGTGGCCCTGCAGGAGAGCGGCGACAGCTTCGAATCGCTGCGCGGATCGCCCATGGTGCCCAGGATTGCCCGCATGAAAGAAATCCCCAATGACGAGTTCGAGGCACGTAGCCAGGCGCTCTGGGCGGAGATGGACGAACTGATGCAGCCGGGCGGCTGGGCCAGGACGGCCGGGGAGCGGTCATGAAACGGTCGCGCACCGGTTTCCGCCACGGCGCCGCACACTACCGGCCCGGCGCTTCGCCGGGTGGTCCGGCCGAGCACGAGGCGCTTTTCATCCGGGAGGGGCGGGTGCTGAACCGGGCCGGCGGCGCGATCCTGGTGGCGCAGCCCATCCCCGGCACGCAGTACAACGAAATTGTCGAGGTTCGCCTCTCGAGCGGCGAACTCCGCACCGGGCAGGCCATCGACGTCAGCGAAGAGATGACGGTCGTGCAGGTGTTCGGCGGCGTGAGCGAGGTCGATCTCAAGGGGGCGCGAATCCGCTGCAAGGGAGAAAGCCTGCGATTGCCCGTCTCCATGGACTTGCTGGGACGCGTGTTCAACGGCATGGGCCGTCCGTTGGACGAGGGCCCGGAGATCATCCCGGAGCGTTACCTCGACATCAACGGCGAGGCCATCAACCCCGCGGCGCGCGAACCGCCCGCGGAGTTCATCGAGACCGGCATCTCGGCCATCGACGGGCTGAACGCACTGGTGCGGGGCCAGAAACTGCCGATCTTCAGCGGCTCGGGCCTGCCTCACAATCGGCTGCTGGCGCAGCTATTGCGCCAGGCGACAGTGCGCGGCAGCAAAGACAACTTCGCAATCGTGTTCGGAGCGGTCGGCATCAGTTATGACGACGCCGCATTCTTCATGAACATGCTACGGAGCACGGGCGCGCTGGAGCGCGCGATCGCTTTCATCAACACCGCATCGGATCCGACCATCGAGCGGATCTCCACGCCGCGTCTCGCCCTCACGGCCGCCGAATACCTGGCGTGGCAGAAGGACATGCATGTGCTGGTGATCCTTACCGACATGACCAATTACTGCGAGGCACTGCGTGAACTCTCGTCGATGCGCGAGGAGATCCCGTCGCGGCGCGGCTATCCCGGCTACATGTACACCGAGCTGGCGACCCTGTACGAGCGCGCGGGCCGGATCGCCGGCCGCGAGGGTTCGGTCACGGTGATGCCCGTGCTGACCATGCCGGACGACGACATCACGCACCCGATCCCGGACCTGACCGGCTACATCACCGAGGGCCAGATCGTGCTGTCGCGCGCGCTGGATCGCGCCGGCGTCTACCCGCCGATCGACGTGTTCCTGTCGCTGTCGCGGATGATGAAAGAGGGCATCGGCCCGGGCAAGACGCGCGAGGACCACAACAACGTCTTCATGCAGCTGTACGCAGCCTATGCGGAGGGCGCCTACCTGCGGGAGATTTCCACCATCATTGGCGCGGACGCGCTAGGCGAGCGCGACCGGCAGTTTCTCGATGCGGCAGACTGGATGGAGCAACATTTCATCGCCCAGGGCGAGCGCGAGAAGCGCTCTGTGGAGGCGACGCTGGACCTCGGCTGGCAGTTGTTCAGGCGCTTGCCCGAGGCGGAGCTCAAGCTGGTGAAAGAAGAGTTCCTGGCCCGCTACCTGCCGGGAACGGATGCCTAGTCGATGGCGAGGATGCTCAAAGTCAGGCCGACCAAGATCGAACTCGTGAGGCTCGAGCGGCGGCTGGCCTTGTCCAGGCGCGTGCACAAGATCCTCAAGGACCGGCTCGCCATCCTCACTACCGATTTCATCGCGACGGCCAGGCGGGCAATCACGGCGCGCGAGCGCATGGCGGGCGCGGTGAGGCGCGCCACGACCGCTGCGGGCGTGGCCGAAGGCTTCCACGGTCGGCTGCAGCTCGAGCTGGCGCTGGCGGACAGCCAGGGCGGTGCCACAGTCATGGCCCGCACGCGCAACCTCGCGGGCACCCGCGTTCCGCAGCTGCAGCTGGTGTTGCCCGAGCGCAGGCTGCCGCCCTACGACCTGGTGCTGAGTTCCTCGATGGTGGACGATGCCGCCGATGCCGGGCGGGAGGCTCTGTCGGCCATCATTGTGCTGGCGGAGCTCGACCGTACGCTCGAGTTGCTCGGCATGGAGATCCAGCGCACCAAGCGCATCTCGAACGCGCTCGAGTACGTGGTCGTACCGGCGCTGGAACGCACCATCCGCGCGTTGTCGATGAAGTTCGAGGAGCGCGATCGCGAGGAAAAGGCGCGCCTCAAGCACATCAAGGTGCTGCGCTCCCACGCGACAGCCGCGTCGTACTGACGCTGAACATGGAGTTCTGACCGGTACCGTGGGTCAGTCGGCCAGCGCGCCCTCGATAATGACCCCGACGACCTGCGAGGTGTACTCGAACGGATCCCCGTCGAACAGCACGAGATCGCCATCCTTACCCGGCTCGATGCTGCCCACCCGATCGGCGATGCCGAGAATCTCGGCAGCCTGCGAGCTGATGCTGGCGAGCGCCGGTTCGAAGGGCAGCCCGTAAGCGACGGCAATGGCAGCCTCCCACAGGATCACCCGGGTCTTCGGCACGTAGGACTCGAAGCCGCTCTGCAACGCGAACGGAATGCCCGCGTCGTGCAGGGCCTTCGCGGTCGTGAAGCTGGCATTCTCGAGCTCGCCAAACTGGCGGGCCATCGGCGGATGCAGCAGCACCGGCACGCCGGCGGCCGCGATTGCGTCGGTCATCAGGTACGCCTCGGCCGCCCCGTCGAGCACGATGCGGATCGCGAACTCCTCGCGCAGCCGCAGCGCGGATCTCAGGTCCTGCTCGCGATGGGCGGTGATCAGCAGCGGCAGGCGGCCCGCCAGCACCTCGACCAATGTTTCCATTTCCAGGTCGCGCGCCGGGCGCGCCTCCGCCTTCCGGCTCGACTGCTGGTCGCGATACTCGCCCGCCTTGATCAGCTGCTGGCGGAGGAGGGCGATCTGCGCGGCACGTGTGCCGGGGCTGCGGTTCTCAGCGCCGAACGCGCCCGGCCCAAGGTGCGCGGCGACCATCGCGGCCGGCTTGACCATGACCTCGTCGACGTTGTTGCCCAAGGTCTTGACGATCATGGTCTGGCCGGAGATCAGCGCCCCGGGTCCGTGGCCGGTGTGCAACGTGGTGACGCCGAGCTCGCGCAGCCAGTCGACCAGTCGCTCGCGAGCGTTGTAGGCGTCCACCGCGCGCAGCTGCGGCTGCATCGGCGCGGAGATCTCCAGCTGGTCCTGGTCGTGGGGCTGGTTCATGTAGCCCGACAAGCCCACCACGGTGCGGGCATCGATCAGTCCCGGCGTCACGACGGCGGCCTCGAGCGTGAGAATGCCAGGCGGCAACGCGACTTCGCCCCGGCGGCCCACCGCAACTATCTTGCCGCCGCGGATAAGCACCACGCCGTTGTCGATCGGCGCACCGGCCTGCGTGTACAGGCGTCCCGCGAATACCGCGAGGTCTGCCGCGGCGGCCCAGGGGGCCAGCAGCAGGCACGAGATCATCAGCAACAGGCGGCTCATTGCATGGCCTCCAGCTGGATGACCTCGGTGGCGACTGAATCGCGACCGGCGCCGTAGCCGCCGGTCGCGAGCAGCGCATGCGCGGGGTCGGCAAGATCGAATACCTGCCGGCCTTCGATCCAGGTCTCCAGCACGCGCGTGTAAACACTCAAGGGGTCACCATCGAGGATCACGAAATCCGCGTCCTTACCGGGGCTAAGCGAGCCCACGCGTTGTTCGAGGTCGAGCATCTTTGCGCCATTCAGCGTGAGCGTAGCCAGCGCCGTGTCCCGGTCCAGCCCAAAGCGCACGCCCATCGCGGCCGAGCGCAGGAACAGGCGTGAGTCGGTGATCGGGTCATCGGTGTGGTAAGCGAACAGCACCCCGGCCTGCGCCAGACGCAGGCCGTTGTCAGGCAGCAGGTGCATGGCCTCGAGCTTTCCGCCGGGACTGTCGATATGAATGATCGAGGCCATCGCGCCGGCCTCCGCAATCTCGCGGGCCACCAAGCCCGCTTCGCTGACGTGGTGCAACACGACGCGCAAGTCGAACTCGCGCGCCAGCCGCAACACCGTCAAGACATCGTCATGACGGTGGGTGTGGTGGTGCACGATGCGCCGGCCGTCGAGCGCCTCGCACATGGCCTCGAGGCCGAGGTTGCGGGGCGGGCGCTTGTCGGCGGCCAGCTTCCGGTCGGCCACCTTGGCGCAGTACTCCTGTGCCGACACGAGGTGGGCACGCATCAAGGCCGCCGACTTGCCGCGGGTGCCGGGGAACGGCGTCGGACGCAGCGGGTTAGTGCCGTTCGCCATCTTGATGCCGCCGGCCAGGCTGCCGTCGTCGAGGCGGATCGCGAGATCCTCGATACTGTTGCCCTCG
>Ga0209498_1000989_pt1 | contig 17493 bp, 19 predicted proteins | sample WalLakDeSediment_FD_184131 | JGI IMG/M metagenome (GOLD analysis project Ga0209498, IMG submission 184131) | Lake sediment microbial communities from Walker lake, Nevada to study Microbial Dark Matter (Phase II) - Walker Lake 11/02/13 Deep... | ecosystem: Environmental > Aquatic > Freshwater >... | reverse complement strand
GCCCGTTACGCTTAAGTTAGCGCCATTCAGATCTGACCCCGTTTCCGGACCGTCGTTGAGCCGGGATCCGGAGGGGAGATCCGGAAAATAGATCTGACCCCGTTTCCGTACGGACCCCGTTTCCGTACGTGGAGGTGGGGTGAGGAGGAGTCCATCCCATTGCTTACGCTTGGTCCAACCCCAAGGGGGAGCGCTTCAATACACCGTGTCGTGGTCCCCGACGTTCACCGGAATGATCTTGCGATCCTGAATCAGCAACTCGAGCGTGATGCGCTGGGAGAGGTTGATGGAGACCGAATGCAATCCGGAGAGCCTTCCCTTCAGCGCATGCAGGCGGAGTGAGGGATGGTGCGGGTTGGCCTCCAGCAGCTGAAGGGTCTTCAGATACTGTTTGCGCAGATCTGGGTGGCGGCGTAACCAGCGTGCGGCGCGGCGGTTGTACTGGTCCGTGAAGACCAGCTGGTACGTCATTCCTGGGAATCCAGCCGGGTGAGGTGTGCCTCGGGCGATTCGCGCACCGCCCGGCCTGCGGCCAGATCGGAGCGGGTCTCCGCCAGCGCCGCTTCCAGCTCGCACTCGCGCAGGTAATGATAGTGGGCGATGTCCATCACCACGTAACGGTCCCGGCCCCGCACGGAGACGATCGCCTCGGGCTCTGTGGACAGGGCGGCTTCGATGGCGGCGACCCCTCGGGTCTTCAGATCGTTGGCACTGATGCGGGACATGGCAACCTCGGTAGGGGTCTTGAATCTTAAGCCCGGTCATTCCATCACACGGTCTACCATACCGCAAATGGCGTCCTAAACAGTGTGATTCACTATGCTTGGCCCCCCCGAGCGCAAAACCCGCCGCCTTCCGGTTAACATCCGCCGATCCGTGCTCGCTCACCGAGTGATCCCCCGCCGCCCCTGCCAGCGCCCATGGCTGGGCTGGAAAATCGCCGCATGCCGCGCAACGCCCGCCTCCGTTCCCACGGTGCGATCATGGAGAGGGCCAAGGCGCTTAGCGGGGCGGTTCTGGGGCCAAAAACCGGCGAATAAGGCCAAAAATCGCCCCATCTTTGGAAGGCCGTTATCGATTTTTCAATGGCTTGGCTTGGTCCGACCCGTGTCGGAGGACAAGGGAGTGGCCATTGCCCTGCGCGCTGCGCCTGGCCCTGACGCCGCTCGGGGACTCTGAAGACGTCATTGGACGTGTGACAGGACACTAGCCGTACACCAAACCGTGCTCACAGCAGGGTGGCCGCCAGCAGAAGCGCCAGCAGCGCGGCGTAGGCCAATGCGACCTCGCGTTGCCAGAGTCGGTCGGGGCGGAGGAAGTCGCTCGGGCGATGGCGCGACAGGATGCGCGCGGGGTCGAGCCATCCCAGCACGAACGTGAACGCGCGCGTCGCCGGGACCCGGATGCGCGTCACCGTCTCCGGACGGGGCGTGATCAGCGCGAGCAGGTCTCCCGGCGGGATCGGCCAGGGGCGAAGCGTTCGCGCGCCGATCAACGCCAGCACGGTTCCGAGCAATACCGGCCAGCTGAGGCTGACCCAGTCGCCGGTGGTGATGCCATCGCGGTCCAGCAGTCCCCAGTGACCCGGCAGGAACACCAATGCCGGCCCCGCCGCCAGCAGCAGCACCCAGCCCCACCAGGCGGCGGCAGGGGCGCGGTCTCCCTGGCTCTCGGAGCGCAACAGCCAGAGGTAGCGGGCCATGATCAGGGTGGTGCCCACGGCGGCCAGTTCCAGCAGGCGCGGCAGGTGGTCCCACCAGTCCGGAAGCGCCGCCTGCGTATCCAGCGCCGCCTTCAGGCCCAGCTTCGCAACCACGCCGCTGGTCATCACCCCGGCCAGTGACAGCGCCGGCAGTGCCAGCAGCAGCCAGAGCAGCGGCCCGGCCAGGCGTCCGGGGTGGCGGGCGATGCCGACCCCGAGGAACAGGGCGCCCTTGGACAGGCCATGATGCAGCGCGTACACGGCGATGGCCGCCACCAGCAGTGGGCGCAGGTCCGGTTCCTGCAGGGCCATGCCGACGCCGACCGTGATCAGGCCCATCTGGCTGATGCTGGAATAGGCCAGCACGGTCTTCGGGTGTTCCTGGTGCAGGGACAGAAAGGCCGCCCCGAAGGCGGCGACCAGACCGACCACGATCACCAGCGCGCTCCAGCCGGGCAGGCTCACCAGCCCGATCGGCAGGGTGTGCAGCCAGCCGAGCAGCCCGGCCTTGATCATCGCGCCGCTCAGGACCGCGCTGGCGGGTACCGGCGCAACCGGGTGCGCCAGCGGCAGCCACAGGTGCAGCAGCGGGAGGCCGGCCTTGACGCCGAAGCCGAGCCAGAGCAGGGCGATCAGCAGGTCGCGCTGTTCGGACGTGGCGACAGCGGCCGGGAGGTCGGTGAGCAGGGGTTGTATGCCGGCATCGGCCTGGCCGACGGCCAGGAGCAGCCCGGCCAGGATCAGGCCCTCGCCAAGTACCGCCATCGCCAGGTAGACGCGCCCGGCGCGCCGTGCCTCCGGCTTGCCGGTGTGGATCACGAGGCCGTAGGCGGCGAAGGTCATCAGTGCGAAGCCGGCGTAGAAGCTGACGACGTCGAGGGCCAGGATCAGCATCAGGTTGCCGGCGAGCGTCAGCAGCCAGAGGAGTTCGAACCGGGGGCGGCGCGGGTCGGCGCGCAGGTAGCCCCGGGCGTAGATCCCCGCGCCCCACCACAGCAGAGCGGTGAAGAGCAGGAAGACGCGGGTGACCTCGGTCAGGCCGAAGCTGGACCCGAGCAGGAGCCAGTCGAGGTGCACGGGGGCACCGGGTTCCGCGGCCAGCGCCAGCAGCAGTGCCGGCAGCGGCGCCCAGGGGGTGAGCCGCCCCACGACGGTGCGCAGGGTTGGCAACGACCACAGGGCCGCGAGTCCCAGTGGGAGCGCCAGGGCCAGGGTCACTGTCGCCGCGTGAAGGGCTGCGTCCATGTCGCTAGTGAACAGGGGTTCCGCAGAAATTGCGAGCGCTGGGGTTGAGCGACCCCGTCGGCCCGTTGTCGAGGCCCCAGGGCGCGCGTCGCCAGGTGCCGCGCCTGATGGCAGCGGGTCCTTGTGATAGCATCGCGCGTTGTATTACGGGGAAGGGGAGAGTCCTGTGAAGGTTCTGGTGACCGGCACGGCCGGATTTATTGGGAATGCCCTCGCATTGCGCTTGCTGGAGCGCGGCGACGAGGTCGTCGGTGTCGACAATCTGGACCCCTATTACGACGTCGAGCTGAAGAAGGCACGGCTCGCGCGCGTCGCGGACCATGCCAACTTCACCGACCTGCGGGTCGACATCGCCGACCGCGATGCCATGGCCGCGGTCTTCGCCGAGCATCGCCCGCAGCGGGTGGTGAACCTCGCGGCCCAGGCCGGCGTGCGCTACTCGCTGATCAATCCCCACGCCTACGTGGACACCAACCTGCTGGGCTTCGTGAACATCCTCGAGGGTTGCCGGCACAACGCCGTGGAGCACCTGGTCTTCGCGAGCTCGAGTTCGGTCTACGGCGCGAACACCACGCAGCCGTTCTCGGTGCATCACAACGTGGACCATCCGCTGAGTCTGTACGCGGCGAGCAAGAAGGCCAACGAACTGATGGCCCACACCTACGCGAACCTGTACGACCTGCCGGTGACCGGCCTGCGCTTCTTCACGGTGTACGGACCCTGGGGACGGCCGGACATGGCGCTGTTCCTGTTCACCAAGGCGATCCTGGAAGGCAAGCCGATCGACGTCTTCAATTACGGGCATCACCGGCGCGACTTCACCTACATCGACGACATCGTCGAGGGTGTGATCCGCACGCTGGACCACGTGGCGACGCCGAATCCGCAGTGGAGCAGCGATGCCCCGGACCCGGGCACCAGCCGCGCGCCCTACCGCCTGTACAATATCGGCAACCAGCAGCCGGTGGAGCTGATGCGTTACATCGAGGTGCTGGAGGAGTGCCTGGGCCGCAAGGCCGAGAAGAACCTGCTGCCGCTGCAGCCCGGCGACGTGCCCGACACCTATGCCGACGTGGAGGACCTGGTGCGCGACGTGGACTACCTCCCGCGCACCACGGTGGAGGACGGCATCGCTCGCTTCGTGGCCTGGTACCGGGAGTTCTACGCCGTCTGATGGGGTTGTTTTCGTGAAGCATTGGTACGCGGTGCACTGCAAGCCGAAGCAGGACGAGCGCGCGGAGATCGAGCTGCTGAATCAGGGGTTCGAGGTCTTCCGGCCGCGCCTGCGGTCCCGCCGCCGCATCCGGCAGCGTTACCGGGTGGTGGTCGAGTCCATGTTTCCGCGCTACCTGTTCGTGCACCTGGACGACCATGAAGAGGACTGGTCGCCCATCCGTTCCACCCGTGGCGTAACCGGCCTGGTGCGGATGGGCGGCATTGCGCCGGTGGTGCCGGCCGCCGTGATCGAGGCGCTGCAGGCGCGGGCCGATGCGGAAAACTGCATCGATCTGCAGCCGGCCGACGCCTTCGCGGCAAACGATCGCGTGCTGATCACCGAGGGGCCGCTGGCCGGTTTCGAGGCCCTGTTCTCGGCGCGCAACAGCCAGGAGCGTGTGGTGGTGCTGTTGAATCTGATGAAGGTGACGCTGCCGGTGCATGCGATCACCCGGGCTTGACCCCTTCGCTTACCCTTCGACCTTCAATAAACCCAGGAATCATCGAATGAATCTCACTGTCATCGGTACCGGTTATGTCGGGCTCGTCACCGGAACCTGTTTTGCCGAAATGGGCCACAGCGTGACCTGCGTGGACGTGGACAGCCGCAAGGTCGAGAACCTGAAGAAGGGCGTCCTCCCGATCTACGAGCCGGGGCTGGATGGGATGGTCGAGCGCAATGCCCGCGAAGGACGCCTGACCTTCACCACCTCCCTGCCCGAGGCGATGCAGAGTTCGGACGTCTTCTTCATCGCCGTGGGCACACCGCCCGGCGAGGACGGCTCGGCCGACCTGCAGTACGTGCTGGCGGTGGCGCGGGAGATCGGGGCGCACATGGACCGCTATGCGGTGGTGATCGACAAATCCACGGTGCCGGTGGGGACCGCCGAGAAGGTGCGCGCGGCCATCGACGCGGAGCTCGAGCGCCGGGGGCGGGTGGTCGAGTTCGACGTGGTCTCGAACCCGGAGTTTCTGAAGGAGGGCGCGGCCATCGCGGACTTCATGAAACCGGACCGGATCGTGATCGGCGCCGAGAGCGAGCGTGCGATCGAAATCATGCGCGAGCTGTATGCCGAATTCACCCGCAGCCGCGACCGCCTGCTGATCATGGGCATCCGCGATGCGGAGATGACCAAGTACGTGGCCAACGCGATGCTCGCGACCAAGATCTCCTTCATGAACGAGGTTGCCAATCTTTGCGACCGCATGGGCGTGGACGTGGAGAACGTGCGCACCGGCATCGGCTCCGACAGCCGCATCGGCTACTACTTCATCTACCCCGGTTGCGGCTACGGCGGCTCCTGCTTCCCGAAGGATGTGAAGGCGCTGATCCGCATGGCCGCGGCGCACGACTTCTATCCCCGCGTGCTGGAGGCGGTGGAGGCGCGCAACGAGGAGCAGAAGGGCTACCTGTTCGGCAAGATCTCCGCCCACTACGGCTCCAACCTGGAGGGGCGGGTGTTCGGGTTGTGGGGGCTGGCCTTCAAGCCCGGTACCGACGACATGCGCGAGGCCCCGTCCAGGGTCCTGCTGGAGCAGTTGATCCAGGCCGGCGCAAGGGTGCGCGCGTACGATCCGGTCGCGATGGACGTGGCCCGCGAGGAACTGCCCGGGGAGTGGTTCAACGACGGGCTGGTGACCCTGGTGGACCACCAGTACGGTGCGCTCGAAGGCGCCGATGCCCTGGCGCTGGTCACCGAGTGGCGCCCCTTCCGCCACCCCGATTTCGACGCCATGCGCCGGCTGATGCGGCCCGACCCGGCGATCTTCGACGGCCGCAACCAGTACCAGCCCGAGAACATGGAGGCGGACGGATTCATCTATTACGGCGTGGGTCGTTGAATCCCGCAGGCCGCTCCCACGGGAGGGCGTCGTGGTAGGAGATTCTATGTCTGGTCGCGATGGGCTTGGCGTGGGATCGCGGCCGGAGGCAGCCCCCACGGGCGGATGCTGTGGTAGGAGCGACCTCTGGTCGCGATCCATCGGTGCCGATAATGGCATCATGACGGTCTGAATCCCCAACGCGCTGGAATCCGGATGAGCGACCTTTCCTGCTTTATGGCCTACGACATCCGCGGCAAGGTCCCGGAACAACTGGACGCCTCCCTGGCATATGCCATTGGACAGGCTTTCGTCGCCGAATTGGGTGCACGCCGGGTGTTGGTCGGGCGGGACGTACGCCTGGAGAGCCCGATGCTGACGGCGGCGCTGATTAAGGGCCTGACCGACAGTGGGGCCGACGTGATCGATATCGGCCTGTGCGGGACCGAGGAGGTCTATTTCGGCACGGTGCACCACGGCGCCGACGGCGGGATCATGGTCACCGCCAGCCACAACCCGAAGGGCTTCAACGGCATGAAGCTGGTGCGCGAGGGCGCGCAGCCCATCAGCGGCGACAGCGGGCTGCTGGCGATCCGGGGCCGGATCGCGGCGGGAGATCTGCCGGCCATGCCCCACGGCATCGTGGTGGACGGTGTGACCGTCCCCGCGCATCCGGAGCCCGCGGATTCGGCTGCGGCGCCGGGCGGCTCCGGCCGGCACGGGACCGGACTCCTTGCCGCGAATCCGGCGGACCGTGGTGTTCCGGCCCATTCTGCTTCCGGCCCCGTCGGGCGGGTGATCCTCGATGAGGACAAGACGGCGTACATCCAGCATCTGCTCGGCTACGTGGACCGTGCTGCGCTGCGGCCTCTGAAGATCGTCGCCGATCCCGGCAACGGCGGCGCCGGGCCGACGATGCGTCTGCTGGTGGAGCGCCTGGCGCCGCTCGAGTTCGTGCTGATCAACGATGCGCCGGACGGCCATTTCCCTAACGGCGTGCCCAACCCGCTGCTGCCGGAGCGGCGCGCGGCGACTGCGGCAGCGGTGCGCGAGCACGGGGCCGACTTCGGCATCGCCTGGGACGGTGACTTCGACCGCTGCTTCCTGTTCGACGCCGACGGGCGTTTCATCGAGGGGTACTACCTGGTGGGCCTTCTCGCGGAGGTGATGCTGGACAAGCACCCGGGGGCGAAGATCCTGCACGATCCGAGGCTCACCTGGAACACCATCGAGCAGGTGCGTGCCGCCGGCGGCGTGCCGGTGCAGTCGAAGACCGGCCACGCCTTCATGAAGGAGCGCCTGCGCCGGGAGGACGCCGTCTACGGCGGCGAGATGAGCGCTCATCACTACTTCCGCGACTTCGCCTATTGCGACAGCGGCATGATCCCCTGGCTGCTGGTGGCGGAGCTGATCAGCCGCAGCGGCCGAACCCTGGCGGACCTGGTCGATGCGCGCGTGGCGGCCTTCCCCTGCAGCGGCGAGATCAACTACCGCGTGCCCGCCGTCGCCCCGGTGATCGAGCGCGTGCTGGCCCACTTCCGGCCGCAGGATCCCGGAATCGACCGCACCGACGGCATCAGCCTGGAGTTCCCGGACTGGCGCTTCAACCTGCGCGCCTCCAACACCGAGCCGCTGCTGCGTCTGAACGTGGAGGCGCGCGGAGATGAGGCAATGGTTTCCCGGCACGTGGCGGAGATCGCTGCTCTCATCGAAGGCGGCTGATGCGGACGGCGGCCGGACTTCGGCCTTGGTCGTTGTCGCGTGACGGGACCTGCCCGGCGGCCTGATCGCGCCGTAGGGCAGCTCCATGGCCGATCGGGTTTGGGGATGCATATCGCGGCGTCGGGGCGCTTCGGGGTTTATCATCCGGTATCGAGACCAAAGGAGGAAACCATGATCCATGCGGTGATCCTGGCTGGCGGCAGCGGTACGCGGTTGTGGCCGCTGTCGCGGCGGCAGCTGCCGAAGCAGTTCCTGCGCATCGAGGGTGAACGGTCGCTGCTGGAGGCGACCCTGGACCGGCTGCAGCCGGTCGTGGATCCGGCCAACGCATTGATCGTGACCGGTACGGAGCACGCCCGGGGCGAGGCCTACCAGGCGCTGCACGCCTTCAAGACACTGCTGGAGCCCGTCGGGCGCAATACCGCGCCGGCGATTGCGCTGGCAGCGGCCTGGCTGAGCCGCGGCGGGGACGACCCTGTAATGGTGGTGCTGCCGGCGGATCACGTGATCCGCGATCGGCCCGCCTTTCACGATGCCCTGCGCCGCGCGGTCGAGGCCGCCGAGGAGGGCGCACTGGTGACCTTTGGCATTCGCCCGACCGCCCCGGAGACCGGCTATGGCTACATCCAGGCGGTGACCGACGGGACTGCCGTGGCGCCGGTGCAGCGTTTCACCGAGAAGCCCGATCTGGCCACCGCCGAGGGCTTCCTGGCCGAGGGCAATTACTGGTGGAACTCCGGCATGTTCGTCTGGCGCGCCTCCAGCATCCTGTCCGAGGTGGAGCGCCATCTGCCGGAGGTCCACGAGGTGCTGCAGCGCATCCGGAGCGACTGGGATGCCTCCGAAACGGCCGATCCGCAGCCGGCAGTCGAGGCCCATTTCGCGGCGATGCCGTCGATCTCCATCGACTACGGGGTATTGGAGCAATCGGACCGGGTGCGGCTGGTGCCCTGCGACATCGGCTGGTCCGATGTCGGGAGCTGGGATGCAGTGCACGATCTCGCTGAGCAGGACGATCGCGGGAACGCCCTGCACGGCAATGCGATTGCGATCGACTGCGACAACATGCTGTTGCACGGCAACGGCCGCCTGGTGGCTGCGGTCGGGGTGCGCGATCTCTGTGTGGTCGAGACCGCGGACGCCATCCTGATTGCGCCCCGGGGACAGACGCAACGGGTGCGCGAGGTGGTTGACGAGCTGAGCCGGCGCGATGCCAGCGAGTGCCGCCTGCACCGGACGGTGCAGCGGCCCTGGGGCAGCTATACCGTGCTGGAGGAATCGCCCGGTTACAAGATGAAGCGCATTGCGGTGTCGCCGGGCGCCAAGCTGAGTCTGCAGCGCCACCAGCATCGGTCCGAACACTGGATCGTGGTTTCCGGCACCGCGACCGTGACACGGGGTGAGGAGATCTTCACCGTGGCGCCCAACGAGAGCACGTACATCTCGATCGGCCAGCGCCACCGGCTGGAGAATCGCGGCAAGATCCCGCTGCAGATCATCGAGGTACAGGTCGGGGAATACCTGGAAGAGGACGACATCGAGCGTTTCGAGGACGTCTACGACCGGTAGCCCGTAGGAGCCGCCTCTGGCCGCGATCGGGTTTGGTGGTCGAGACACTGTGGTGATCGCGACCGGAGGTCGCGCCTACGAGGGGCTGGCGGTTTGGTAGGAGCGGCCTCTGGCCGCGATCAGGGTTGGGGTGGTCGGTGACGTGCAAAAAAGAACCCCGCTAAGCGGGGTTCTTGGGGTGTTGCCTGGGGCAGGGTCTTACCGGATGACGCTCTTCAGGATGGTCTCGTTCTCCTGGGTGGCTTCGGCCATCACCGAGGCGACGGTGCCGCCGAAGGCCTGGGCCATCAGACTGGTATTCATCCGCGACACGATGACGCGGCCGTCAGCGGTTTCATACACCGACACGCGGCAGGGCATCATCGAGGTCACGACCTTGGCGCGGTCCTCGGCGAGGATCCTGCCGGCGTGGTGCGGCTGGCAGAGTTCCAGTACGGCGACGCGGTCGACCTCGTAGCCGTAGGGCCTGACGGCCTCGTGGATCATGTGCACCGTGGGCACCTTCCAGTTCTGTTCGGCGGCGGTGTTCTTGATCAGCTCGACCGTGTCCTCGAAGTTGAAGAGGCTTTCGTCTTCCGAAATCATCAGCTTGGGGGCGGCCGAGAAGGCCGTCAGCATCATCGCGGTGATGCCCACCAGGAATCCACCGATTCCGGTCATGATGAAACGCTTGGTCATGAGTTGTTCTCCGTTTTTCAATTGTTTGGTTGAGTTGGCCTGCTGGCCATTCAAAAATATTAGAGAATGCTAATTTATGGATCGAATCATGACACAGGCACCCTGGGCCTTCAAGTGAAATTTTTCGATCGGTTGGGGGGAGAGGGCGCCACTTCGTGTATCCGCATGGCTAAAGCGGCGCGGAATTCGGACTGGGCGATTGACAACTTTCGACGAATCCGTCGTTAATGGGGCTCGTGCACAAGGGGAGACGGCAATGGATATCAGCAGCATGGAGCTCAACCGTGGCTGGGGGCTGTTCGGTCGGGGCTGGAACAACTTCAAGACCGACCCGCTGACCTGGGTTCTGGTGGTGGTGGTCTTCTTTCTGATCAGCCTGGCGCTGAACCTGATCCCATTGCTCGGCGGGGTGCTGATGGCGATCATCTCGCCGGCGCTGATCGCCGGGTTGATGAAGATCGCGCATGACGTCGAGCAGGGTGAGAAGGTGGGCGTGGGTCACCTGTTCCAGCCGATCCAGGATTCCCAGCGGCGTGTCCCTCTGCTGCTGCTCGGCCTCGTGGCCCTTCTGGCCACTGTGGTCATGGCGGTGCTGATCGCGGTGTTCGTGGGCAGCGCCGTGCAGATGGGGGCTGCGGGCGATGCCGTCAGCATGCCGCTGGCCGGGATCGGCTTCTTCGGCATGATCGTGATCTTCCTGATGTATCTGGTGATCTTCGCGATGCTGGCCTTCTCGATTCCGCTGGTGTACTTCCGCGGTATGGAGCTAGGCGATGCCATCGTGGGCAGTATCAAGGGCACGATCACCAACATCGGGCCGTTGGTGATCTTCAGCCTGATCTATTTCGTGCTCGCATTCTTCGCGATGCTGCCCTTCGGGCTTGGCTTCCTGATCCTCGGCCCGGTGGCGCTCGCCGCCGTCTACGGAGCCTACACGGAGATCTTCCCGGCTTCGGTGGAACCGGAGGTGATCGAGGCCGAGGAGGTCTGAGGGCTGTCCGCGTCAGGCTCCTGTGGAGTGCGGCGGCTTGCCGCCGCTTTGGGGGTGGGACGGCTTCAGGGCTTGATAGCGGGCGCGAGCTTCCGCACTCCAGAGGCTAGCCCTTCTTGGATGGCTGTCCGGATTCCTTGGCGCTGGTCGCGTCCGCGGCCGCGTCGGCGGGTTGTTCGCTCTTGCCTTCCTTCCGCGCGCGCTTTTCGGCAAGGACTCGCTCTTCCTCTTCGAGCCGGTCGAGTTCGGCGTCCATCTCCTCGGGGCTGAGGGGTTGGAACTCGCCTGTCTCCGCGCTGGCCTTCGTGGTGTCACCGGCGGCAGCGCTGGCGGTCGCAGCGGCCGCTCCAGAGGCGGTCGCAGAGCCGCTGGTCGCGGGTCGCGCAGTCATGCCGCCGGCGTCGGGGCGCGGGGTCTGGCCGCCCGGACCCGGGCCGCCACGCCTGGGTCGAGCGCCCGGTCCGCCCCCGCGCGGGCCGTTGTCGTCGGGGTCGTCGTCATCGAGGCCCTCGGCGACCCTTCGTTCGGTCTTGCGCTTTTCCATGATCCTGGAAAGGATCAGCCCGATCTCGAACAGGATCCACATCGGCAGCGCCAGCAGGGTCTGGGAGATGATGTCGGGGGGTGTCAGGATCATGCCGATCACGAAGGTGCCGACGATCACGTAGGGGCGCTTGCTGGCCAGCTTCTCCGGGGTGGTCGCGCCCATCGACACCAGCAGGATGGTCGCGATCGGAACCTCGAAGGCGATGCCGAAGGCGATGAACAGCATGATCACGAAGTCGAGGTAACGCGAGATATCGGTCATCACCGCCACGCCCTCGGGGGCGGTCGCGGTGAAGAACGCGAAGATCAGCGGGAACACCACGAAATAGGCGAAGGCCATGCCGAGGTAGAAGAGGATGGTGGACGAGGCCACCAGTGGCGCGGCCATCTTCTTCTCGTGCTTGTACAGGCCGGGTGCGATGAAGGCCCAGAGCTGGTAGAGGGTGTAAGGGATGGTCAGCACCACCGCCAGCAGCAGGACCAGCTTGAACGGGATCAGGAAGGGCGCCGCGACCTCGATCGCGATCATGCTGGTGCCCTCGGGGAGGTGCACCATCAGCGGGGTCGCAAGGAAGGTGTAGATCTGGTTCGCGAACGGGAACAGCATCAGGAACACGACCAGGATCGCCAGGAACATGCGCAGGATGCGGTCGCGCAGCTCGATCAGGTGACTGAGTAGGGTCTCGGTGGCCTCGGTGCTGGGCTCGCCGGTGGTCTTGCCGTTGCTCATGCCTTGTTCGCAGTCCCGTCGCCGTCGGTGCCCGCGTCCTCAGCCGGCTTGCGCTCCACGGGCTGCGGTGGAGGCGCGTCGGTCAGCAGGTCGGCATCGAGGTTGCCAGCGACCGGGACACGCTTGAGGCGGGGGCGACCGTCCACCTTTTTCCCGGATTGGCCCGACTTCTCTGGCTTGGCCGTGGACACCGATGTCGCGGGGCGGCCCTCGGGGTCCAGTTTCTTTTTCTTCGTCGTGGTGTCCGCCACGTCGTCGAGGTTTTCGCGCAGGGTGTCCTCGGTCTCCTTCAGGTCCTCGCGCAGGGTCTCCTCGGTCTCCTGCATCATGCTCTTCAGTTCCTGGATCTCCTGCTCCTGGCCCTTGAGCATCTTGCGCAGCTCCTCGGTCTGCAGCTCCTGTTCGATGTCCGAGCGCACGCTGTTCACGAAGCGCCGCGCCTTGCCGACGAAGCGCCCGATCTCGCGCGCGAGCCCGGGCAGGCGCTCCGGCCCGACCACCAGCAGCGCGACCAGGGTGATGATCAGGATTTCCCAGAAGCCGATATCGAACATGGTCTACCCGATGGGTTGCCCGCGGTCTCGCAGGACCCCGTTCAGGACTGGCTGCCGCCGCTCGGGCCGCTCGACTGGGATTCCTTCTTCGTTTCCGCATCGATCACGCGGCCCTTCTGCCGGTCCTCGACCTTCGGGACCTCCTCGCCTTCGCGGCGCTGGGTGTCGTCCTTGTCCGTCCCTTCCTCCTCGCCGTCGGGGTTCTTCACCGATTGGCGGAAGTTCTTGATGGCGGAACCGAGGTCCCCGCCCATGTTGCGCAACTTCTTGGTGCCGAACAGGAGCACCACGATGAGCAGAACGATGAGAAGCTGCCAGATGCTGATACCGCCGATCCCCATGGGATGCCTCCGAAGACGATGAAAACGTGAACCTGAAACCAGTAGACCCTGAATCAACCCGAGCGTTTGCCCGTCGCGCTGCGATTCGCCTTTTCGGTGACGCCGGAGAGGCCGAAGCGGCGGCCGAGCTCGCCCAGTACGTCATCCGGGTGCAGCCCGCGCGCAGACAATACCACGAGTGCGTGGAACCAGAGATCCGCCATCTCCGAGACCAGGGCTGCGTCGTCCGGGTTCTTGGCGGCGATGACCGTCTCGGTGGCCTCCTCGCCGAGCTTCTTCAGCATCACGTCGAGACCGCGATGGTGCAGCGAGGCCACGTAGGATGTCTCCGGATCGGCCCGCCGGCGTTCCTCGATGACCTCGGCGAGGCGTTGCAGGATCTCGCGGCTCATGCTTCGGTCCCGCGCGGTGGACGCACCGGCACGCCGGCCGCGGCCATGGCCGCCTTGACCTCCGCCACCGTGTGCTGGCCGAAGTGGAAGATGCTGGCGGCCAGCACCGCGTCGGCGTGGCCGTCGACCACCCCCGCGACCAGATGCGCCAGTTCGCCGACCCCGCCGGAGGCGATCACCGGGATGCTCACCGCGTCGCTCACCGCCCGGGTCAGGTCGAGATCGAAGCCGATCCGGGTGCCGTCGCGGTCCATGCTGGTCAGCAGGATCTCGCCGGCGCCCAACTGCACCATCTTCTGCGCCCAGGCCACCGCGTCGATGCCGGTGCCGCGGCGCCCGCCGTGGGTGAAGACCTCCCAGTGCGGGAATTCGGCGTCGTCCTGCACCCGCTTGGCGTCGATCGCCACGACGATGCACTGGCTGCCGACGCGCGCCGCCGCCTCAGCCACCAGCTCTGGCCGCTGTACCGCGGCGGTGTTGATCGAGACCTTGTCGGCACCCGCGTTCAGCAGGCGCCGGATGTCGGCGACCTCGCGGATGCCGCCGCCGACGGTGAGCGGGATGAAGACCTGCTCCGCGACCTGTTCGACCACGTGCACGATGGTCTCGCGCTCGTCGCTGCTCGCGGTGATGTCGAGAAAGGTGATCTCGTCGGCACCCTGGGCGTCATAGCGGCGGGCGACCTCGACCGGGTCCCCGGCGTCACGGATGCCGACGAAGTTCACGCCCTTGACCACGCGGCCGGCGTCGACGTCGAGACAGGGGATGATGCGGCGTGCGAGCATGGCTCAGGCCTGCCCCGCGGCCAGTGCGATCGCTTCCTGCAGGGTGAAGGTCTCCTCGTACAGGGCCCGGCCGACGATTACGCCGTCGATGCCCTCGTCCTCGTGTTCGAGCAGGCGCCGGATGTCGTCCAGCGAGCTGACGCCGCCGGAGGCGATCACCGGAATCCGGACCCCGCGGGCCAGCCGTGCGGTGGCCTCGACGTTCACGCCCTGCATCATGCCGTCGCGGCTGATGTCGGTGTAGACGAGCGCCATCACGCCGTCGCTCTCGAAGTGCTGTGCCAGATCGATCACATCGTGGTGCGAGAGCTTGGACCAGCCGTCCACGGCCAGTTTGCCGTCGCGAGCGTCGAGTCCCACGATGATGTGCCCCGGGAATTCCAGGCACAGGTCGTTGACGAAGTGCGGCGCGCTGACGGCCTTGGTGCCGATGATCACGAATTGGACCCCGGCCTCGAGGTAGGCCTGCACCGTGTCGGCGTCGCGGATGCCGCCGCCGACCTGGATGCGCAGGTCCGGGTAGGCCTCGGCAATGGCGTGGATGACCTCGGCGTTTTTCGGGATGCCGGCGAAGGCGCCGTCGAGGTCGACGATGTGCAGACGCTCGGCCCCGGCATCGACCCAGCGCCCGGCCATGGCCACCGGGTCTTCGCCGAATACCGTGGATTCCTCCATGCGGCCCTGGCGCAGGCGCACGCACTTGCCTTGCTTGAGATCAATCGCGGGTATGACCAGCATCATCGACTCCATTGATGGTGATACGGCGGGACGGTTGGAAACGCGGCGAATCCTGTGCCCCGGCGTGCGGGTGCGGCGGCGGTTGCATGGCCCGGGGCGTGCTCATCGCCAGATCCCGTCCCAGCGCAGGAAGTTGTTGAGCAGCCGCAGGCCGTCGGCCGCGCTCTTTTCCGGGTGGCACTGCATCGCGAACATCGAGCCCCGGGCGATCACCGAGGCGAAGGGGTCGCCGTAGTCGGTCTCGCCGACGACGTCCTCGGACCGTGTGGGCAGCACCCGGTAGCTGTGCACGAAATAGAACCATGCCTCGCGCGGCAGACCCTGCCACAGGGGGTGGTCCTGCACCTGGCGCACGACGTTCCAGCCCATGTGCGGGATCTTCAGGCGCCGTCCCTCGCGGTCGATCGCGTGTCCGGGGAAGCGTTCGACCGTGCCGGGAATCACGCCCAGCAGGTCGACCCCGCCGTTCTCGGCGCTCCAGTCGAGCAGGATCTGCTGGCCCAGGCACATGCCCAGGAACGGTCGCGTGGCCGCGAGTTCGGGCAGGGCCGTGTCCAGGCCAAGACCCCGCAGGGCCTGCATGGCATCGGCTGCCGCACCCTGTCCGGGAAAGACCAGGCGGTCGGCCTCGCGGATCACCGTGAGGTCGTCGGTGAGCAGTACCTGCGTGCCGGGCGGGGCCTCGTGCCGGAGCGCGCGCTCCACCGAGTGCAGGTTGCCCATGCCGTAGTCGATCACGGCGACGCTTTGCATCGTGTAACGCCCTCTTGCGCAGTTCGCCTTACAGGGCGCCCTTGGTGGATGGCGTGATGTCGCTCATGCGCGGATCCGGTTCCGCCGCCATGCGCAGGGCGCGGCCAAAGGCCTTGAAGATCGTCTCTGCGACATGGTGGGCATTGTGACCCCGGATGCTGTCGATGTGCAGAGTCATCCGGGCATGGTTCACCAGTCCCTGGAAGAATTCCTGGAACAGGTCGACGTCGAACTGGCCGATGTGGGAACGCCGAAACTCGGCGTGCATCTCGAGACCCGGGCGGCCGGAGAAGTCGATCACTACCCGCGCAAGGGCCTCGTCCAGCGGCACGTAGGCATGGCCGTAGCGGCGGATGCCCTTCTTGTCGCCCAGGGCCTCGGCCAGTGCCTGTCCCAGGGTGATGCCGATGTCTTCCACCGTGTGGTGGGCATCGATGTGCAGGTCTCCGTCGGCCTGGATGTCCAAGTCGATGACGCCGTGGCGGGCCACCTGGTCCAGCATGTGATCGAGGAACGGCAGCCCGGTGGCGAACCGGCCGGTGCCGTTGCCGTCCAGGTTCAGCTCGACCCGAATCCGGGTTTCCAGGGTATCGCGTTGAACGACCGCGGTGCGCGCTTTCATGGCTGCCGATGCTATAGCAAAACACCAGTTTAGCAAGCCGAAGGCCCCGTGGCACGGGGCGGGGGGCGATCGGCCAGGGGTTGGCCTCCTACCGGTCGGCGCGTTGGCCGATCAGGAGGGCTTCGGGGACGGCGGCCTGGATGGCAAGGGGGATCTCCAGGCAGAGGCCCGGGCGTGCCTGTACGGAGACCCACAGGGTGTTGATCCTGAGGTTCATCTCGACGAAGGCGATCACCTCGCGATAGCCCTCCAGGACCTGGTGGATGGCCTGCAGGCGCTGTCGGATCTCCACGTCACTGCGCCGCTTCAGTCCCGGGATGAACATCATGAAATCAGCGAGGCGCTGGCCGCTGGCGTCGCGGCTGGGCAGGCGCTGCCACAGGGGCTCGATGGGTTCGAAGGAACAGGCTCGGCGCAGTCCGGGTTCGGTGCGCGCAGGCTTCGGGTCTTCCAGCGGTTCGATGGCCCGGCTGGCCGGCCTCGGAACGGGGATTCTCGGTTTCTGCGCCATGCGCGCCTCCTGATCATCCGCTGCTGCCAGGCCCCGGCTCGTGACTCGTACGGAACCCACTCCCGCGGATTTCGTCGCCTGAGGGAGCCGAGCCTTCTGGGCGAATTGACGCCGGAAAACCGATCGGCCAGAGGCTGGCCTCCTACGGGCGCGTCCCGTGAAACACCACCACTCTGCCCTTCGGCGGCGCGTTCATGATAATCACGAGACACAATGTATGCCCGGGCTGTGTCGGAAGGAAAACAGGCACAAAAAAGCCGGGGACGAGCCCCGGCTTCTGGCTTGCGCCGGATCGAAACTACCCGACGGTGGCTTCGACGCTGTCGCTACCGCCCTGGTTGTCCGTCCAGGCCAGCTTCATGGTGTCACCCTTGCTGCCTTCGAACTGGAACTGGAAGAACGGGTTCCGGGAGATGGTGACTCCCCAGTAGGCCGTCATCACGTTGGTGTCGCCGACATCGGCGGTGACCACGTCGATGTGGTGGGGCGGAATCAGGTTGCCGGCGGCGTCTTTGCTGGTGCCGGTTTCCATGGGATGGGTCATCAGGGCACGGACGGTCACGATACCGCCGCTTTCC
>Ga0209498_1000987_pt1 | contig 17497 bp, 12 predicted proteins | sample WalLakDeSediment_FD_184131 | JGI IMG/M metagenome (GOLD analysis project Ga0209498, IMG submission 184131) | Lake sediment microbial communities from Walker lake, Nevada to study Microbial Dark Matter (Phase II) - Walker Lake 11/02/13 Deep... | ecosystem: Environmental > Aquatic > Freshwater >... | reverse complement strand
AGAGTCGTCGGCCAACACGCGAACGTGACGAGCGGCCCCCTCGGCGGTCAGGCCCGCGGCGGCCCGGGCGAGCATCTCGCTGCCCTGGCTGCCGGAGGCTGCCACCGCGGCCGCAGCGACGAGCATTGCCCCGCCGACGAGACCCGTACGGCGGTGACGGTGGACGAAAGCAATCGAGTTGGCCATGTGGGGCGGCCTGCTTGCGGGATGATGCACCGCTGATCAGAATAGCGACGAGCGGTGTCCCCTCGTCCACGGGGATTTCGCCCGGTTCGTCATCCCCTTGGCATGCCGTCGTCTTTGCCCCTACCGGGCCGAGCCCGACGGCTTGCCAAGCCCTGGTGCCGCGGCCGATTCGGAGAGGTGGCAGAGTGGTCGAATGCGCGTCTTTGCTAAAGACGTGTCCGGTCAAAAGCTGGACCGCGGGTTCGAATCCCGCCCTCTCCGTTGGTTGGTAATCGTCGAATCGAACGGGCCCACGTGGGCGTCGGTCAGCCGGACGGCGTCCAGGTAGGCCGCCCGGTCGGCGGCAGGAGCCGGACACGCGGCAGCCACCGCGGCAAGGCAGACAAACCTGGACGATCGCACGCACAAAAGCCCTCCCGAGACGCCTCGGAGCCGGCAGCCCCGATCCCGACAGGATGCCGTACCAGCAGACTAGAATGAGCGGAATGCTCAGCCCGGAAACCCTCGCCGAATACCGCCGCATGACGCCCGGTCAGCGGCTGGAGTTCAGCTTCGCCATGATCCGTGAAAACACGCCCTACCTCCTGCGCGGGCGACAGGAGGTGGTGGAACGACGGTTTGAGTTGCTCCAGCGGGAGAACGATCTCCGGAACGAGGGAATCCTGCGGGGCATGGCCCGCCTGGGACCCGCCGCGGGAACCGTGGCCCGATGACCGACCTGACGGCCGTGATCCACGACCTCGTCAGCCTGTTCGACCGACTCCGTCTGCCCTACGCGATCATGGGTGGCATCGCCGTTCGAGCCCATGGCCTGCCGCGACCGACATTCGACGTGGACTTCGTGCTGGCGGTTCCACGGGAGCGGTTCGCCGATCTTTTTGCGGCCATCGAGGCAGCAGGGTATTCGGTGCCCGACCACTATCGCGGTGGCTGGGTCGACTCAGTTGGTGGCATGCCGCTGTTCAAGGTGCGGCTGTTCCTTGAAGGCCGTGGCATCGACGCCGATGTCTTTCTGATGGAAAATGACTTCCAGCGGGAGGTGATGAGTCGCCGCATCCTCGAGGAGGTCGAGGGAAAGCCGGTGCAACTGATCACCGCCGAGGATCTGATTCTCTTCAAGTTGCTGGCGGGCCGGCCGCGGGACCTGCTTGACGTTAAAGATGTCTTTTTCATGCAGGGCCAGTTGGAAGAGTCCTACATGCGCCGCTGGGCCGGGCCGCTGGGCGTCACCGAACAACTCGAGCAGGCCCTCGCCGAGCGGGCCTGAACTCAGGCCAGGATGTCCTTGACCACGTGGCGGTCGGAAGGGCTCTCGAGGTTTACGATCAGGCCACAGGGCGGATGCGGGCGGCGACCCACAGGCTCGCGATGGTCGCCACGGCGGCGAGGATGCCGACCGTGCCAAAGTGACGCAGGGGCTCACCCGCGCCCCCCTCGACGATCAGCCCGGCCAACATCGTTCCCAGGCCGCTGGCGACGTGCTGCACCGACGAGTTGACCGACATGAAGCTGCCGCGGCGGCGCGGATCGATGCTCGAGGTGATCAGCGACATGGCCGTCACCATCCGGCTCGAGTTGGTCGCCATCAGCACGGCTATCACCGCGGCCGCACCGGCGATTCCCACCGCCGGCAGATGCGTCACCACCAGCATCATCGCTGCCGACAGGGGAACGACGCCGCGGAGCACCGGATAGGACCCGAAGCGGTCCACGAGCCGGCCGACAAGCGGCGTGCTGAGGAGCGTGAGCAGCCCCCCGCTGATGAACACCACCGGAAGCTGCGATTCCGTTACGCCCCCATTGGCCACCAGCGACGTGCTGATGAACGGAATCACGGCGAACGCGGCCACCATCAACAAGGCGATCAGGGCGAGGGCGCGGCGATGGGCGGGAACCGTGAGCGTCTCGAGGAGGTGGGCCACGGGATGCCGCCGGGGGCCGTCGAGGTGGGCGGCCAGGGGCGGCAGCGACCAGACGGCCAGCCCGACCAGCGGCAGCCCCAGGGCCGTGAGGGCGAAGAAGGGCGCCTGCCACCCGAGCCGCGTGCCTAAGCTGATGCCCAGCGGCACGCCCGCCACCGAGGCGGCGGAGAAGGCCAGCATCAGCGTGGCCGTTGCCCGGCCACGCCGCTCGGCCGGAAAGACGTCGGCCAGGATCGCCAGCGTGAGCCCGCCGAGGACGCCGCCGAAGGCTCCGGTCACGCCCCGGGCCGCGAGCAGGAGCGGGAAGCTCGTCGCCAGGCCGCAGGCCGCCGTGCCCGCGATCAGCCCGAGCGAAAACGTCAGGTAGGCGGCCTTTCGCGGCACGCGGTCGAGCCACGGCGCCGCCAGAAAGCCCGCGATCCCGGCGGCGAGCGTGTAGGCCGAGACGACCCAGCTGAACCTTGCGGCGTCGATGTCGAGGTCGGCGAGCAACTGCGGCCCGAGCGGCATCACGATCATGAAGTCCACGATGCTGACGAACTGCACCGCGGCCAGCGTGAGCAGGATCACGCCCTCCCGGCGGGCCGGGCCGGACCCTGACGGGCCGGCGGAAGGCGGATCGGCGGGCATGGTGGATGTCATCAGGGGCCGCTCTTCCCGGTGCAGGCCGTCGCTTGCGGCTCGATGAAGGAGTGGCCTATACCCTAGTCGACCGACGGCGGCGCCTGTCGGCATCGCTGCTTCGACCCACGGCCGGCCCTGCTGCCATGCTCCATCAGCTCCTGCGAACGACGCTCGAGATCGACCCCGATCGGCCGATCCTCGAGAGCGACGGGGCGTGGACCTCCGCGGCGGAGCTCGAGCGGCTGGCCTCGCGGCTGGCGTCGGGGCTGGCGGCCATGGGCCTCGAGGAGGGGGATCGAGTCGCCCTCCTCCTGCCGAACTGCCTCGAGCTGGTTGTCTGTTACCTCGCCTGTTTCCGGATGCGGCTGGTCACGGTGCCGCTCGACTACCAATACCACCCGCTGCAGGTCGGCTATGCGATCGGTCACAGCGGCGTGTCGATCTTGTTCGTCGATCATGAACGCATTCCCGGGCTCGATGAGGCGGGCGTTCTTGGCGCGGTGCCCCGCGTCGTGGTCGTCGGCGACAGCTCTACCGCCGGGGGCCGACGCCAGCGTGGAGGATCTGCCGAGCGTCGTCGCCGATCGGCTGGCGGCGTTCATGGTTCCCGCCGAGGTCCACGTGATCTCCGAGATGCCCTCCAAAGGGCTGGGCAAGATCGACCGCGAGCTGCTGCGGATGCGGGCCATCACCTCCGCCCTGATCGAGCAGGTGCCGTTTTTCAAGCACGCCAGCCCCGAGTTCCTGCGAGACATCATCCCGCGGCTCGAGGCGCGGGAGTTCGCGCCGGGGGAGATCCTGGTGCACGAGGGCGACGTCGGGGACGAGATGTATTTCCTCACGAAGGGCCAGGCCGAGGTCCTGCGGGGTGAACCCGCAGAGCGGCTCACGGTGCTGCGCGAGGGCGCGTTCTTCGGCGAGCTTGCCATCCTCAAGGATGCCCCGAGGGCCGCCACGATCCGCGCCCTGACCGACGTCGAGGTCTACGCTCTGCATCGCAGCGGCCCATAATCAGCTCCCGTCCCCGCAGGTTTAGCCCCGGGGCTTCTCTGCCACGACAACTGTGAACTGGCCCGGCTGCCGCTCCCGGAGTTCCATCTTTGCCGGGTGGAGCGGGACTGGGGCCGCTGAGCCCTCGAGCCGGTAGACGTCCTGCCCATACCAGGTTCTGATCGTAAGGCCGCATGTTTCGGCGAGGGCGAGTGTTTCGGCCAAGCCATAGTGCCGACAGTGATGCACATGGACCGTGGCGTCGAAGGGGAGCAGATCCTGATTCGGGGTCGAGACCAGCAGCAGGCCGCCAGGAACGACGCGGTCGATGAGGAAGCGATAGAACCCGGGGCCGTCATCGACGTGCTCGAGGCTCTCGTACGACACGACCGCGTCGTAGCGGGTGTCGTCCTCGAACGGAAATTGCCGGGCCTCGAACCGGGCACCGAGCCGCGCGTAGTGCTGCCCGGCCACGGCGATCGCCTCGGTGGAGCCGTCGATCCCGAGCACCGCGTGGCGATCCGAGAGCAAAAAGCTGCCGTAGCCGTTGCCACAGAAGAGGTCTAGCACCCGGCTTCCGCGGGGCACCGTGCGGGCAGCTAGTTCATACCGGGCCCGGTGGTCCCGCCGGATTTCAAAGTAGAAGAGGCCTATCTGCCGCTCACCACTCAGGTAGCCATAATCCTTACTAGCATCCGCCAGCCCGTCCACACGAGGCAGTTGGGACTCTCCATTCACCCCGGCATGCTGGTCGTCCTGTGGCTCTGCCTCGTCAGGGCCGCCCAGAATCCGCCCGACCTGGGCGACGAGCCGGGCAGCCTCGCGGGCGACCTTCCGCCGGAGTGTGAGCCGGCGCGGAGGCGGCTCCACAACGGGGGCCGGCCCCGGTGCAACCGGCGGCAGCACTTCGCCGGGCGGTGGCGTGGGGGGTTCAATCGCGGGGGGAGGCTCTGTGGCCGGTGCCGGCTCTGCGACGACCAGCGGCTCAGGCGTGAAGAAGTCGGTTGCCACCACCTCCAGCGGCAGGCCCCAGGAGATCGCGAACTGCTGCCGCAGCGCATAGGAATGGGGCCCGACAGCGGGGATGGGCCGCCGCTCGAGCACCGCGGCAAGCACGGTCGCGGAGAGCGAGTCGAGGCTCACGACCGGCGCATAGTGGAAGCTTCCGGTTCGCCGCTTGGGTAAAAACAGGCGGGTACTGCGGTGCGACATGTCGAAGTACGCCGCCTCATCAATGATGCCGGAGGAGAGCGCGAGAAAGCGGTCGACGCGGCCCGACGCCAGCAGCGGGTAGCTGCCGATGCGGGTGGGGCGGATCGTCGGCAGAATCCCATAGAGGTGTTCGAAGGCTGTGACGGTGGCCGCGTAGGGGTGGGGCCGAAACAGGATGTGATCGAGGCCCTGGGCCCATTCCCGGACCGCCGCGGCATGGGCTGGGAAATCATCCAGCCGGCCGGCGTCGATCAAGGAGGCGTCGATCTCGGTCTGCCCGAACACGACCCCCACGCGACCGACATCTGCGGGAATCACGTCGGAGGCATGGCGGGCGCACCAGCCCCGCACCGCCGTGGCGGCTGCCCGTAGCCGGGCCTCCGGCACCGCGAACAGGGGCGACTCGGCCAGCGGCCGCGAGTTTGTTCGGGCGTCGATGTCGAGATCGGGCTGGAAGCGAAACGGCGACACCTCGACGTCGATGAACGGCAACTCGAGCCGGTCCACGGCGGTCGCCACGAGATTCGAGAGCCCGAACCCCATCACGACGTCGACGCCCCGCAGCCGCTCCCCTAAAAACCCGACGAACCGGTCCGACGGTTGCCCGTCCCAGGCCGCAGCCCAGCCGGCAACGCCGCAGTCGAGGCCGAGCGATGCCATGCAGGCCGAGACATCGAGGTGATCATCGCCATCGCAGTCAAAGCCGAGCTCCCGCACCGCGAAGGTCTGGCCGGCCAGGCTGCGGGCCATGGCGGCCAGCCACCGGCGGTTGGCCACGTGGTGCTCCAAGCCGTTGGGCTCGTCGCGGAGGAAGTCGTCGAGGATGGCGATGGTGGGAGTCATGCCCGGCCCCGGTCATGGCCCAGCCGCTTCGGCGTGTCGAGCCGCTGGGCCCGGTAAATCCCCACGTGGCCGCTCGTGAGGTAGGCCACCACACAGGCCACGGCGTGGTAGGCGACACACTCGCCGCCGAAGAGTTCAACTGCCATCACCGTGCAGGCCAGCGGCGTGTTGGCGGCGCCGGCGAAGACCGCCACGAACCCGAGCGACGCCAGGAAGTCGACCGGCAGCCCGGTCAGCGTGGCCAGGGTGTTGCCGAGCGTTGCCCCCACGAAGAATAGCGGCGTCACCTCCCCCCCCTTGAAGCCCGAGCCGATTGTGATGGCGGTGAATAGAATCTTCGCCAGCCAGCTCCCAGGGCGGGCGCCCCCCGGCTCGAATGAGCCGGTGATCGTCACCGCGGCAGGATCGGGGCTTGTGACGCCGAGGCCGAGATAGTCCCGCGTGTCGAAGAGCATCACAAGCGCGACCACGACCGCCCCCCCGATCACCGGCCGGAGGACGGGGTAGGCCACGAGTCGGCGGAAGGCCTGCTGCACGCCGTGCGTGACCGCGGCAAAGAGGCGGCCTGCGAGGCCGAAGGCCACGCCGCCAGCGGCTGCCCACACGAGGAGCACGGGATCGAGGGGCGGAAGCATCGCGGTGCTCCCCTCGGGCAGGAGCGAGGCCACATGGTAAGGCGTGTGCGAGATGCCCCAGGCGGTGCAGGTCCAGTCGGCCGTGAGCGAGGCGACGAGACAGGGCAGGATCGCCCCGTACTGCATCCGGCCGATCGCCAGCACCTCGAGCGCGAAGATCATCCCGGCCACGGGCGTACCGAAGACGCCGCCAAAGCCGGCAGCCACACCGGCGAGGAGCACTGTCGGGATGTCATGGCGGTCGAGCCAGGGAATATGGCGGGCGAGTCCGCCGGCCAGGCCGCCTCCCATCTGCACGGCCGTGCCCTCGCGGCCGGCCGAGCCACCGAAGAGGTGCGTGATCACGGTCGTTACGAGGATCAGCGGGGCCATCCGCAGCGGCACCCCGCCGCCCGGCTCGTGAATCGCCTCGAGGATGAGGTCGTTGCCGGCGTCGACCGAGCGGCCCATGGTGGTCGAGAGCCAGCCGACACCCGCCCCGGCCAGCGGCAGGAGCCACAGGAGCCAAGGATGCTCGAAGCGAAGTGTTGTGGCCCGGTCGAGCGACCAGAGAAAGGCGGCGACCGCCGAGCCGACGAGGATACCCAAGGGCACGATCGTGGCAGCCCACTTCACCACCGCCCCCAGCAGAGCGGCCTGGTCGCGAAGGATGGTGGTGGCAGGCGTCATCGGGGGTCAGAGCCCGGGGCGGCCTGGGCCTCGGACCGGCGGCGGAGCCGCTCGATCGTGCGGCGGGAGTATTCTTCGCCCTTGCCGAGGTCGAGGGTGGTGGCGGCCCGCCAGAGCGGCCGGCCGATTTCGCCAAGCTGGTCGATCGCAACCAAGGCCTGCTGGCGGAGGTCGGCGTCGGACGAACGCATCTCCGCGGCCAGCACGTTGATGGCCGGTTGCGGATCACCCGCGCCGAGCTTCATGAGCCACCAGGCGGCCGCGATCCGCACGACCGGGTCGGCGTCGGCGAGCATGGGCGCGAGCAGGGCCGCGGCATCGCTTCCCGTGCGGGTCGCTCTCCAACCGATGCCGTGCACCGCCCAGAACCGCACCGGCGGGTCGCGGGCTGCGAGCCGCTCCTGCCAGGCCGCGTCGGCCGGCTGATCTGCCACATCCCAGGCGGCTGCGAGGATCGCGTCGTAGCGATCGCGGGCATCGGGGTTGGCGGCGTCGCCACCATGAAAGATCGCCCACTCGCTGCCCTGCGTGCGGGCCTCTCGCCTGAGGATCGGCTCGGGCAGGATGCCGGTGTCGCGGGTCTGCCGCATCCACTCACGGAGCGCTCCCCGGAAGCACGCGAGATCGGCGGCATAAACTGAGTCGCTGGCGAGGTCGCGGACCTCGTGAGGGTCGACGACAACGTCGTAGAGTTCCTCGGCCGGCCGGCTCGTGCGGGAAAACCACGTGGCCCCTGGCGGCAGCGTGCCCGCCGCGCGTGCCCGCCGCAGCTCGCCCGTGATCGGTACGCCCGAGGCATAGTCGGGCAGGTCATCGCCGTCGAGCCACGGGAGAAAGTTTCGCACGTAGCGAAACCGCTCGTCGCGGACGCTGCGGCCGAATCCGGGGGCTGCATCCATCCGGTCGGCCACGCCGATCACGTGCTTGTCGGCCGTGGCGTGCGGCCCCAGAAAACTCCTTCCCTCCATCCAGGCGGGGATCTCCACACCGGCCATGTCGAGCGCCGTGGGGCCGAGGCCAAGGAGGTTGACGAGGTTCCCGGTCGTGCCGCTGGCTTCGCCCCCTCCCGGCAGCCGGATCGACTGGCGAAACTGCTCGGGCACGTGAACGATGAGCGGCACGCGAAGGCCGTAGTCGGTGAGCGCCCGCTTGCCGCGGGCGATGCCCTCGCCGTGATCTGCCCAGAAGACCACGATGGTCGAGTCGGTGAGGCCGTCGGCGGCGAGCTGGTCGAGGATCCGCCCCACATCGCGGTCGAGGGCCGCGGCCAGATCGAGCCGATGGGCGAGGGCCGTGCGAATCACCGGCGTGTCGGGATAGAAAGGAGGCACAGCGAGCGCCGCTGGGTCGGACCGGCGGTCGGCCGGCAACGAGGCCAGCACCTTCGGCAGCTGGTCAGCGAATAGCCCGCTCTCATGGGTCACGCCCAGGTTCAAGACGGCGAAAAATGGCTGGGCCAGATCGGGCCGCTTTCGCCAGTGGGCTGTGCCGCCCGATTCGTTCCAGCCGGCGTCGAATCGCGAAGCGAGGTTGTAGTCGGTCTTGGCGTTGTTGGTGCAGAAGTAACCGGCTTGTCGCAGAAACGTCGGGAAGCCGACGACGAACTCGGGCGGCCCGGCCCGGCACCGCATCGGCAGGCTGCCGAGGGTCGTGGGCATCATGCCGGTGATGATCCCGCTGCGGGAGGGGGCGCAGACGGGCGCCGCTGAGAAGGCCGCCTCGAACCGCAGGCCGCCGGCCGCGAGGGCATCGATCCGGGGTGTTGTCGCCGGGCCGCCGTAGCAGCCGCAGGTCGTCGCCGAGATGTCTTCGGCTGAGATCCAGAGGATGCTGGGCCGCTCAGCGGCGGCCGCGTTGGAAGCCATGCCAAGCACGCCAGGCATGCCAAGCACGCAAAGCATCCCAAGCATCCCAAGCATCCCAAGCATCAGGCTGATCACACCAGGCGGGCGTCGCATCGCGTATCTCCCGGAGTGTTTCCGCTTGGCAGACCGCGGTCGCGGCGGAGCGATCAGCGGCGGCCCGGCTGCGGCTTCCGCCACAAGCCGGCCACCGCTGCCACTGCGACGAATGCCGCCACCGCCGCCACTCCCTGCCAGCCGAGGTTTGTCCAGATGCTCAGGCCCGCGCCGACCGTGGCCGCGGCGATCGCCACGAGCATGGCAAGGTTGAAGGCCAGCCGCCGGACGCCAGTGGGCATGGCATCGCCCAGGAGCGTGCGGCTATTCATCATCAGGAAAAAGGTGACGTATGCGATCGGGAGCAGGGCCATCCCGAAGTTGCTCGTCGGCACGGCCAGCCAGAACTTGGCTGCGGCGTTGTTCCAGAGGTAGAGAAACCCGAGTGCTCCGGTGATGCCGGGCAAGAGCGACCCGAGCCGGTGGATGGGCCCGCCCGAGGGAGCCCCGAGCATCTCCGTCACGCAGAAGCCGTTGATGAGCATCAGGATGATGATTGTGGACAGGGCCATCCCCAGCACACCGATGCCGAACACCCGCTGGGTGAGGCCGCCGGCCCCGAACAGGTTTTCAAGCGCCTTGGCCAGATCGAAGGCGTCTCGTTGCACGAGCATTGCCGCCAGCTGCCGGTCGGCTTCGGGAAGGGCATCGAGCCGGGCCTCGAGTTCGGCAGGCGGTAGCGCCTGGACGGCCTGGACCCCGAGTTCGGCGCTGAGCCGGGCCTCGAGGTTCTTGCGAAACTGCCCCTTCGCCTCGGCGGCGGGCACCACGGCCGCGGCGGTGGCTGCCTGACCATGAAACTGGCTGGCCGCCGCGATCACCACGCAGCTCGTGGCTAGTAAAAAGGGGATGAACAGGCCGGTCGAGAGGTCGAAGGCGGCCAGGCCACGAAACGAGCGGTTCCAGCCCTTGCGGAGCATCGAGTAGGGCAGGAGGAACGTCATGTTGATTCCCACCGCGGTGGCGGCGGCGGCAACCATCACGCTTCGCTGCTGACCGAGAATGAGGGTGTTCCAGTAGGCCGGGTCTCCCGAGGCGTCGATGAAGCCCTGGAGATCACTCACCGGCCGCCAGAGGAGCGAGATGTCGGGCACGAACCCGGCCGCGATCCGGCCCCAGTCGAGCTGCCCCTTGGCCGTCATCGCCGCAACCACGCCGAAGAAACTGACCACGACCACGGCCACCATTCCCTTAAGGATCCGCTCAAAGATCTTCACGCCGCGGCTGCCCGAATCGTAGAACCAGATGATCACCGCCGAGACCACAAGGAGCAGCCCGGCAGAGAGCCACTCGCCCGAGCGGCCCGCGAAGGCGGGCACGTCGGGCAGAAGGTTCTGCTGGATCGCCGCCGTGCCCAGTGAGAACTGGGGCATCGCCCAGACGAGATTGGCCATCGAGGCGGCGATGAGCCAGCCCCAGCCGAGCACCGGGCTGAGGTGGCGGTTGATCGCCCCGAATGGTTTTTCCCCCGTCGAGAGCGTGACATAGGCGATTGCGGAGAGCATCACGATGCCCAGGATCATCATCAGCGGCTGGAGCCAGAGCAGTTCGTAGCCGCCGAGTACGCCGAGGTAGAGCGAGCCGGCGAGCGACCCACCACCGAGCGTGATCGCCGATTGCAGCCAGCCCGGTCCGGAGAGCTTGACAAACGCGGCGAGCGTGGCCAGCGACCCACGGCCCCGGGCCGCCTCGAGGAGTTCACGGTCGCGGGCAAGGGCATCGGGAGAGGGACCGGCCATGAAGAAGGGCTTCCGGGGAGGCAATAGTTGAGACGCGAACCGCGGGTGCGGAGTGTATCACCGTGCCGCGGCCTGGGCAGCCACGGCCCCGGCCAGCGGCATCAGCCGCGAGGCGATGAGCGTCAGCACGATTCCGGTGAGCGAGATTGCGGTCAGCAGGGGCGTCCAGGTGCGGAGGGTCTCCCGCTCGCTGAAACCTGCCAGCCGGCTGACTACCCAGAAGCCGCTGTCGTTCATCCAGGAGAAGCCAGTGGCCCCGAACCCGATCGCCAGGAAGAGGTAGATCGGGTGGCACTCGAGCGCTGGCAGAAGGCCCATGCAGGTGACGGAGGCTGTCTGCATCGCGACCGTGGCCGACCCTTGGGCGATTCGGAACACGAGCGCCACCGCGTAGCCCAAAAGCACGATATCGACGCCCTGGTTCGAGGCCACCCAGCCCTCGACCGCCCGGGCCACGCCCGCCTGCGTGAGCATGAAGCCGAAGGCTCCGCCGGCGGCCGTGATCAGGATGATGACGCCTGCGGTCTCGAGCGGCGGCCCCGTCATCCGGCTGACGGCCGCAAAGGGGAGCCGCTTCTGCCGCGCGAGCACCGCCAGCGCAAGCACTGCCCCGATCACAAGGGCCACGTTCTTGTTGCCAATGAATTCGATCATGGCCACGATCCTGCCGAACTGCCCGCCCCCCCCGAGGGCCGTCATGCCCGCGGCCGCCCAGCCGGCCGGATGACGGGCCGCCCCCTGCCGCATGACGTCGACCACCGATGCGGCGGTGATGAGCAGGATCGGCAGCAGGATCGGCAGGAGTGCCGCGGACAGCGAGGGCAATTCCGACTCGGGGCGGTCCATGATCGTGCGGGCGTCGGCGAGTGAGACGCTGCCCGTGCCCCGCACCGGAACGGGCGTGCGCTGGTCGAGCCAGCGGGCGGCCACCCAGCCGGCGAGCACCGGGATGACGCCCGCCACGATTCCGATCCAGATCGAGAGCCCCACGTCGATGCCAAGGTTCTCGGCCGTGAAGATCGGGCCGGGGTGTGGGATCGTCAGGGCGTGGGTGACCGTGCCGCCGGCGCAGATCGAGAGCACGTAGAGCGTGAAGTGGCCGCCGGTGCGGAGCGCCAAGGCCATCGCCACCGGCACCATGAGCATGAACATGCTGTCGAAGAAGATCGGGATCGAGAGCAGGTAGGTGGCGATCACGATCGCGAGCGACACGCCCGTCGGGCGGTCACCGCAGACGGCCAGGAAGCGACGGACCACCTTGTCGGCGGCACCACTTTCGGTGAGCGCCATGCTGATGATCGTGGCCATCGCGATCACGATCGCCACCCCGCCGGCCGTCCGGCCGAGCCCTTCGGCGGTGAGCTCGACCGCCCGCACGAGCTGGCCCTTGTCCGGATGCCGGGGATCGGGGGGCAGCCCCTCGGCCATGCCGCCGGCCAGGAGTGCGGCCGTCACGAGGGCCAGGAAGGGATGGAGCCTGAGCACCAGCACGCCCACGATCACCGTGGCCATGCAGGCCAGGAGCACCACGAATGGCCAGGTGTCGGCCACGGCTACGGCGAGGAGTGTTCCCTGCATGGCCCGAGTTGTAGGGGTGGCAAGGGGCTACTGGCAACCGCCGCTCGCCCAGCCCCTTGCGGAGGCCGCAGTCCCCGGCCTTGCGCCCTGGGGCTTCTATGGCCGCGGAGGCTGTGCTGGCAGGATCGCCAGGGATGGCAATGGGGTTTTCCGCGGCCGGTGCGGGATATGGCTTCCATAAAAGCCCCGGGCGCGAGCCCGGGGACGGCTGGTGGTTGGGCCATCCCGCTTGCCATGCCGATCCGGATGCCATGCCGATCCGCTTGCACACGATCGTTCGGCCTGGCTGAATCAATCGGTGCGACACGTCGCAGTCCCCGGGCTTGCGCCCCGGGGCTTCTATGGCCGCGGATGCTGTGCTGGCAGGATCGCCAGGGATGGCGGTGGCGGCCGCGTCACCGGTTCACGTGTACGACCGTCGCGGGGGGAAAACCGTTGAAGTGCGTGCTGCTCGCCGCTGAATAGGCGCCGATATTTTCGCTGTAGAGGTAGTCGCCGATCTCGAGGTCGGGCAGCTGCTCGGAGAGGCTGATCGTGTCGAGGGCGTCGCAGGTGGGGCCGAACACAGCGCACAGCTGCGGTGTGCCCCGTTTGAAGCTCTTCAAGTGGTAGATGCAGTGGTCGAAAATCACGCCTGAAAAGGTGTGGTAGACGCCGTCGTCGACATAGTAGGAAAGCTTTCCGTTGCGGAAGGCCTTGCCGATGATTTTCGAGACGGCGGTGCCAGCCGAGGCCACGAGAAACCGCCCTGGCTCGGCCAGAATCTCGAGCGACTTGGGGAACAGCCGGTCGATCTCGTGGTTGATCTTCTGGGCGAGGGTCGCGAACTTCGGCACGCTCGCGTCGTAGGCCGCCGGGAAACCACCGCCAATGTCGAGCAGTTTGAGCTCGATGCCCCGCAGCTTCGCCTCGTTGAAGATGCCAGCGGCTAGGTGGAGTGCCTGAATGTAGTTGTCGGGATTCGTGCACTGGCTGCCGACGTGGAAGGAAAGTCCTTCGACGACGAGCCCGTGGTTACGGCCGCACTCGATCAGGTCGACGGCCTCGCCGGGAGTCGCCCCGAACTTGCTCGAGAGCTCCACCATCGAGCCTGTATTCGGGACCTGGAGCCGCAGGCAGAGACCAGCCCGAGGAGCGTGCTTCGCAATCTTCTTCACTTCCTCGATGTTGTCGTAGGTCACCAGCGGGCGATACTGATCGAGCTCGTGGAGGGTCTCGACCGGCTTGATCGGGTTGGCGTAGATGACCTTGTCCCAGATGAAGTCTTGCCGTTCCTTGGCGGGGAGCTTCCGGATGAACTGGTAGACGGTGTGAAACTCCTGCATGCTCGCCACGTCGAAGCTACCGCCGAGCTCGTAGAAGGTCTGGACGATCGCCGGATCGCTATTCACCTTGACCGCGTAGTAGGCCTGCACGCGGGGGAAGTGCCGCTTGAAAAGGGCGTAGTTTTTCCGCAGTTCGGCATGGTCCACGACAAACAGGGGCGTGCCATGCTTCTTGGCGAGGTCGAGCAGCGTCTTTTGCTTCACGTTCAATCCCCGTCGGTCAAGAGAAAGTTTTTGAACTGCCACGGGTCGGTCAGGTCGATCATGGGCCGGTTGAACCCGTGGAAGGCGTTGGAGTAGTGCATGAGCGGCGTCCAGTCACTCTGCGTTGAAATGAATTTGCCCAGATAGGGCTTGGCGATTCGCAGCACGTAGTCGTGCGGCAGGTCGTCGGGCAGCTTGAGCCCCTCAGCCGGATGCTCGATCATCCACATCAGGGCGGCCACGACCGAGATCGCCACCTGCACGGTGGTGGCGTTCTGGTGCGGGACGAGCCGCCGCGACTCCTCGATCGAGAGGGAGCTGCCACACCACCAAGAGTTCAGTGGATGGCCCATCACGAGGGCCCCGAGGATGTCGGAGCCGCCGATGATCTCGTCGGTCATGATCCGCTGCCGCGACTGGAGCCGGTAGTCGTTGCCGCGGAGCTCCCAGAGGCTGGCGAGCGCCGCGTCGCAGGGGCAGTAGGCGTAGTGGACCGTGGGCCGGTAAACAGTTTTTCCTGAGCCATCGCGGACGGAGAGCTTTTCAGTGATGCTGAACGACTCGCCGTGCCGCACGACCATCCCCACGATCGTGTAATTGGGAACCCAGGAAACGACCTGGGTGTTGATCCCCATCCGGGCCAGGCAGATCTGGCTGTTGGGGCCGTCGGGGTGATCGTAGGCGAAGGGGGGCAGTTCCTTCTCGTGCGTGCCCCAGCCCATTTCGGCGGTCGTCGTGCCCTCCTCGCGAAAGCCCTCCACGCTCCAGGTGTTGACGAACTCGTCGACCTCCTTGGGCCGGTTGGAGACCTGCGTGTCCCGTTCGCTGCAGTGGATCACCTTCACTCCCAGCTCGTGGGCGAGGTGGTTGAAGGCCTGGTCTTTGGCGTGCTCCGCGATCCGCTCGGCCGCCGCCCCCGTAAACTTCCGCTCCTCGAGGCAGACCTTGGCGATGTCGAGCAGGGCATGCTTCGTGAAGTGGCTGATCAGGCCGGGATTGGCACCGTGCTCGAGAACTGCCGTGGGGCCGGGCTCGGCCCAGCCGGCGGTCATCCGGCGGAGGTTCATATACCGCCAGTAGAGGGTCATCTTCCTGGGGTGGGCCTGCTGGGCGTTCTCGTACGGATCCCAGAGCTCGACCGAGGTGTTGAGGTAGAGCACGCCGTGGTCGTGGCACCACTGGAGGATCTCGACGCAGTCGATGTTCCAGGCCAGGTCGATGAGGATGTCGCCGGCGGAGACGTGGCGGTCGAGCAGTTCACCGAGGTTGTCGGACGCGAGCCGGGCCCGGACGAAGTTCACCCCCTGCTCGACCCAGGGGCGGATCGCCGCCTCGTCCGGCTCGAACTCAAGAATCGTGATGTTCTCAGGAGGCACCCGCACGTGCTTCAAGAGAATGGGCAGCGTGCAGCGGGCGACAAAGCCGAAGCCGACAAACAGGATTCGCTTGGGGAAGGCGAGCATCTCGATGGGTGGTTCCTCTGGCGGAAGGGGGGACAGTTGAAGCCGGCATCACACTACGCAAGGCAGCCGCAGTTGTTCATGCCGCCGGGCCGGGGATTATATCGTGATTGGGCGGCGGCGGTCGCCATGAACGCGGCAGGGGAGGGCCGGCGTGGCGGTCGAGTCAGGCTCGACTCGGGCCTCGAGACGCGGCCTCCGCTGGTCGATTCCGGCAAGATTTTGCTATCGTCCGCCGCGGAGCACTTCATCGGAGCGAGTGATGACGAAGATCGGGCAGCAAACGGTGGGGGCGCTCATGCGACGGCTGGCCGGCAGCCACGGCAGCCCGGCAGCCGCCGCCGTCACCGGCCTCGACCCGCTCACCGAGCGGCTCTCGACCCGCAAGCTCACGAGGGTGGCCCTCTCCTTCCTCGATGCGAACGCGGGGATGCACCTCAAGGATCTCCTCTTCGACTCGTGCGGTGACGACCGCCGAGCCGAGTTGGATGGCCACTCCTTCTGGAACTTCGGCTCCGACAGCTTCCTGGGTCTTGACCGCCACCCGAAGGTGCACGAGGCAATCCGGGCGGCGCTACCCGAGTGGGGTTCCCACAGCGGAGCCTCACGCGCCTTCTCCAGTCCAGTGCTCACCGACGAGGCCGAGGCGAAGCTCGCTCGCTGGCTGGGTGTGGCCGACACCTTCATCTTCCCGAGCGTGACGCTCGCCAACATCGGCCTCCTGCCATCGGTCGCCCCGGCCGGCGACCTGTTGATCGTCGACCGCGAGTCGCACGACAGCGTTCATCAAGGGGCCCGCCTGGCGGCCGCGGCCGGTGCCCGCCTCGAGGAAATCGCCCTGCCCGATCCGCGGCTCGTGACCGAGTTGGCCGCCGCTCACCGTGGCCGCTCGCTGCTGGCGATCGACGGCGTCTACAGCATGACCGGCCGCACGCCCCCGCTGGCGGAGCTCGACCTGGCGATCCGGTCGGCCGGGGGCGTGATGTATGTCGACGACGCGCATGGTACCGGCGTGGTCGGGCCGCGGGGCCGGGGGGCGGCTGCCGAGGCGCTTGGCACGCTCGACAACATTCTCATGGTGGGCTCGTTGTCGAAGGCCTTCTCCTGTCTCGGCGGCTTCGTCACCTGCACGCCCGAACTCAAGACCGTCCTCAAGATCTGCTCGAGCACGTTCATCTTCGGGGGCCCGGTGCCGCCGCCGTATCTCGCTGCCATCTGTGCGGTGTGCGACATCATCGAGTCGCCGGAATACGACGTTCTGCTCGGGGCGCTCCATGATCGTCGCCGACAGCTCACGTCTGGCCTCGACGCCCTCGGCCTGTCCTACCACGAGGGGCAGGCCGCGATCGTGTCGCTCCTGGTGGGCGACATCGAGAAGACGTTCGCCGCCGGCCGGGAGCTCTTCGACCGCGGCTACTACGTGCAGTCGGCCACCTACCCGGCCGTGCCGATTAACGCGGGGCTGTTGCGGATTCAGGTGAATGCGAACCATTCCCCTGAGGCCGTCGACGGGCTGCTCGAGGCGCTCGCCGCCGTCCGCACGAAATTTCGGATCCGCCCGCGGCCCCAGGCGATGCCTCTCCCGGGGGCTGGTTTGTCGTAGCCCGGTTCCGCCGGAACCGGGTCAGGTGGAGGTGGCTCGTCTTGCGTGGTCCGGTCACGGCGTGCCCGGACTACGGTGCCGTGAGATCTGGGATCGGAAGATGCGGAGACTGGGTTTGTCGTAGCCCGGTTCCGCCGGAACCGGGTCAGGTGGAGGTGGCTCGTCTTGCGTGGTCCGGTCACGGCGTGACCGGACTACGGTGCGGGTTATGGGTGGCGTTGGGCTTCGGGCATTGGGGGTTGGGCCCGCAGGAGCCAGTCGCGGACCGCCGGGGGCAGGCCGCGGGCCAGGCGAGCCGCGACGCCCGTTTGCCAAGGGAACCACGTCTCCGCTCGGCCATGCTCGACCGCGTGCAGGATCCGGACTGCCGCGGCCTCGGCGGTGAGCAGGCCGCCGCGGGCCCGCTCGAGGTCGGTCACCAGTGGTGTGTCGACAAAACCCGGAAAGGCGGTGGTCACGCCCACGCCGGCCGGCTGGCAGTCGAGCCGCAGGCTCTCGAGGAAAGCGACGATCGCCGCCTTGCTTGCGCAGTAGGCCGCGTTGCCGGGC
>Ga0209498_1000984_pt1 | contig 17549 bp, 14 predicted proteins | sample WalLakDeSediment_FD_184131 | JGI IMG/M metagenome (GOLD analysis project Ga0209498, IMG submission 184131) | Lake sediment microbial communities from Walker lake, Nevada to study Microbial Dark Matter (Phase II) - Walker Lake 11/02/13 Deep... | ecosystem: Environmental > Aquatic > Freshwater >... | reverse complement strand
ATTCCGGCAACCGGTTGCGCCCGCACTGCTCGCAAGCGCCGATGATGATTCCGCGCCAGTGCTGGACCTTGCGCGCCAGCCGTTCGCCGGCCAGCGCAACCCCGCCGCGTTCGGCGAACAGCGGCTGGATGGCGACCACGCCCAGTTCGACGGCCTTTTGCAGCGTGTAATCCATCTTCTCGCCGCGCGCGATGCCTTGCGCCAGCGTCACCCGCAGCGGCGATTCCACGTCGCCGGACAAGGTTTCCGTCACCCGCGCCCGCGCCTCTCGCTTGCCGATTTCCGCCAGCGTCGCCGCAACCGCCCTACCCTCTCCGTCGAACAGAATCAAGGCCGCGCCGGTTTTCAGCCGCAAGACTCGCACGGCGTGATTGAAGGCGTTGTCGTCCAGGGAGACGGTCGCGCCGACCGCCAGCGGCGTGGGGAGATAAAGGCGGGGGACGCGCATGGAGATTGATGTGGGGTCTGACCGATTTCCAGGTCAGGTAAAAGCGTAGCGTTGCTGAACATTCAAAACAACGGCGTTCTCGGGCAAACCGGCCGCCACGATCCATCAGTTGGTTTTGGTACGGACTCACAGACCGTTCAAGGCGGCTCCCGCTGGTCCTCCGCATCACTCTGGGTCCGCAGCCAGACCCGCACCCGCCGCAAGACCTCGCGATCGACGGCATCCGGCGACAGTATCACCGACCGCCTCTGGCCAACTTCCAGGCGAAAATTCAGGATGACCAGCAACGGATGCGCGTAGCCATCGGTCAACTGGCCACGATAGATCGCGCCATCGCCGGTTTCGAGCCACCAGCGCCCATCCAGCAGTTCGATGCGGGCAACAAATCCACGCCCATGCCGATAACCGTGGCGATATCCGAGCCAGACCAACGATAACGTGATTCCAGCGATAAACCCGGTCTGAACCCACCAGGGTACGCTGGCAACGATCGCGGCGACGCCGGCCAACCCATGAACGAAGCCACCAACAAATAGCAGTAACCGCGACGGACGCGGTTCGATGATCAGGGCAGCGGAATTACGCACTCAGCGGGCCTCGATCATCACCCCAGCCATTCGATCCCGGTGAATGCCCCCTGGAAACGCGGGGGTCCTGCCCGCTTTTTCCAGCAAACTGAACCGAACGACGGGCCAACCAGTTCGGTCAACCGCCGCGCATCACCTGCCCGGTTCGCAAATCCCGGATTTCGGTGGGCTTGGCCGCCCCCCCGGTCGGGCCGGACAGGAGCGCGTCGATGCGCTTTCCCAGTTGTCGGCGCACCGCCAGCGCCGTGAGGGCCGGTGGCCGACCGCTGAAATTGGCGCTGGTGGAGACCAGCGGATGCCCGCAGGTCCGACAGAGCGCCGCCGCCAGCGGATGAGCGGTCACCCGCACCGCCAGCGTGTCGAACTGGCCCCGCAGCCAGCGCGGGACTTCGGGGCGAGCCGGAATCAGCCAGGTATACGGCCCCGGCCAAGTGGCGTCGAGGCGGGCGCGGTCGGTCGGAGTCAATGGTTGCAGATACGGCGCCAGTTGCGCGAAATCCGCCGCGATCAGAATCAGCCCCTTGCGCGCCGACCGGCGCTTGAGCGCCAACAAGCGCCGTACCGCCCGCTCGTCGCGGGGATCGCAGCCCAACCCGTAAACCGCCTCGGTCGGATAGGCGATCAGGCCGCCGGTCCGAACCACGCGAGCGACGGCCCGCACTCGTAGCTCGTTCATCCTCGCGATCCAGGGTCAGGCCGACTTGGCGGCTCGGCGACGCGTGGCGCTCTTGGCGCTCTTGGCGCTCTTGGCGCTCTTGGCCGACTTCTTTTCCGGCGCCTCGCGCAGTAGCGTCTGACACTCGGCCAGATTCAAGCTGGCGGGCTCGCGGTCCTTCGGGACCCGGACGTTTTTCTTGCCGTCGGTGATGTAGGGGCCGAACCGTCCGTTCAGAATCCGGACCGGCGAATCCGGGAATTCCCGCATAATCCGGTTGGCGACCGCTTCCTGGTGCGCGGCGATCAACTCCAGCGCCCGTTCCCGGGTGACTGTGTAGGGATCTTCCTGCTTCAAGGAAACGAAATGCTTGCCGTAGCGCACGTAAGGGCCAAATCGGCCGATGTTGGCCTGCATCGGTTCGCCGTCGGCGGTCGTCCCCAGATCGCGGGGAAGTTGAAACAGCCCCAGCGCTTCTTCCAGGGTAATGGCATTCAGGCGCTGTTCCGGCCGCAGGCTGGCGAAACGCGGTTTCTCCGGATCCTCCTTGGCTCCGATCTGCGCGAATGACCCGAACCGGCCCATCCGCACCGAGACCGGCTTGCCAGACTTGGGGTCGTGGCCCAGTTCGCGGCTCTGAACCGCCTCCTGGCGCGAGACGCTTTCTTCTTTGTCTTCAACCCGCTGCTTGAACGGGTCCCAGAAGTTGCGGATCAAGGGCAACCAGTCTTCCTCGCCGCGTGATACCGCATCCAGCTCGTCCTCCAGACGGGCGGTAAACTCGTAATCCACATATTGCGTGAAGTGCTGGGTCAGAAAGCGGTTGACGATGCGGCCGATGTCGGTGGGTTTGAAGCGCCGGTTGTCCAGCACCGCGTACTCGCGAGCCAGCAGGGTCGAAATGATCGTCGCGTAGGTCGAAGGCCGGCCGATGCCGTATTCCTCCAGGGTTTTGACCAGGCTGGCTTCGGAATAACGCGGCGGCGGTTCGGTGAAGTGTTGTTCCGGACGCAGGGCCAGCAAATCCACCCATTCGCCTTCCCGCAACGGCGGCAGCATCCGGCTGTCGTCCTCGTCGGTCGGTTCGTCGACGTCTTCCCGATACACCGCCATGAAGCCCGGATCGGCGATGGTCGAACCGGTGGCGCGGAAGTCGTTGCCGGGGCCGCAACTGAGGTCCACCGCGACCGTGTTCAGGGTGGCGGGAATCATCTGACAGGCGACGGTGCGCTTCCAGATCAGTTCGTACAAGGCGTACTGATCGGCGGTGAGCGCGGCGCGGATCGCATCCGGGAGCACCGCGACCACGGTCGGGCGGATCGCCTCGTGGGCTTCCTGGGCGTTCTTGGCCTTGGTTTTAAACGCTCGCGGGCTGGCCGGCAGGTTGTGCTGGCCATACCGCTGGGCGATCAGCGCGCGGATCTCCTGGAGGGCCTCCTGCGCCAGATTGACCGAATCGGTGCGCATGTACGTGATCAGGCCGACCGCGCCCTGGCCGATGTCGATCCCCTCATATAACTGCTGGGCGACCCGCATGGTGCGCTGGGCGGAGAAGCCGAGCTTGCGCGAGGCTTCCTGTTGCAGGGTCGAGGTGGTGAAGGGCGCGGCCGGATTCCGCTTGCGCTGCTTGCGTTCGACCCGGGCGACCCGCAACCGGCCCGCCAAGTCGGGAGCGACGGCGCGGCCGGATTCGGTGAGTTGGGCGCGCGCGGCGTCCAGCAACGTCCGCTCCATCGCGTGCGCCTGCTCGCCGCGAGCGACGCTGAACTGGTTCAGCCGCTCGCCCTCGTACTCGACCAGGCGGGCCGCGAACGGTTGACCGGCCTTGGCGGCGTCGGCTTCCAGGGTCCAGTATTCCCGGGCCTGAAAGCGCTCGATCTCCTCCTCGCGCTCGACAATCATTCGCAACGCGGGCGACTGAACCCGTCCGGCGGATAGCCCCGGGCGGATTTTTTTCCACAGGAGCGGCGACAGGTTGAAACCGACCAGATAGTCCAACGCCCGCCGGGCCTGCTGGGCGTTGACCAAATCCAGCGATAGCGCGCGGGGATGGGCGATGGCGTCGCCGATCGCCCGCTGGGTGACTTCGTGAAACACTACCCGCCGCACCGGCTTGTCCCGCAGCAGTTCGCGCTGGCGGAGAATTTCGTGCAGGTGCCAGGCAATGGCCTCGCCCTCGCGATCCGGGTCGGTGGCCAGATACAGAGCCTCGGCCTTGAGGACGGCTTTGGCGATGGCCTCGACGTGGCGCTCGTTCTTCTCGATGACCTGGTATTTCATGGCGAAGTCCCGTTCCGGATCGACCGCGCCTTCCTTGGGCACCAGATCCCGCACGTGGCCGTAGGAAGCCAGGACTTCGAAGTCCTTGCCAAGATATTTCTTGATCGTCTTCGCCTTGGCCGGCGATTCCACGATGACCAGGTTTTTACTCATGGGCGTCTGCGAGTGGCTGAAACAGAGGGGTGCGTCGGGATGGACGGAAAACCAGGGCAAGAAAACGCTGTTCGCCGAGTCCCGCCAGCGCGGCGGGCGTTCAAGCCAGCGTTAAGGCGCGTGCGTTTTAATGAAGGTAGACCGGGAGATCGTCGAACACCAGATCTTCCAGCCAGGCGCAAGCTTCTTCCTGACCGGGCTGGTTGAACAGCACCATCAGGATGACCCACTTCAGTTGCTGCAAACCGATGTCGTCGGTTTCCAGAGCCATGACCCGGTCGATGACCAGTTCGCGGGTTTCTGAAACCAGGATGCCGCTCTGCTCCAGAAACAGGAGGAATCCACGGCATTCCACGTCCAGCTTGGTCAATTCCTGTTCCACGTAAATCCGGCAGGAACCGGGATTGACCCGCAGCGGCGCGTCTTGACGGTCGACCAGACTGTCGAGCCATTCAAAGGCCTGTTGGACTTCCCGGGAGGGAAAGCCGGCGGCCAGTAATTCGGTCTGGATGGATGCTCGGTCGGGATCGGTTTCCACATCGTCGTCCATGTAGTTCTGAAAAAGGTACATCAGCACGTCCAGCATGTTTTCTTTCATTAACCGGAACTCGATTTTTTATAGATATAAAGCCCTCGCCATCCAGCAAGGGCGCGGACCAGGATTCAGCGAGCGCATGATATCGCCGCGCGTCGGGGCGACGGCCGACATTCAGGATTTGAGGCGACAGTACAAACCGCCAGGGACCGCCGCCACGTAACCTTCCAGTTCCAGGATCAGGAGCATGGAGGAAACCACTTCCGCCGTCAATCCACAACGCTCCACCAGCAGATCGACTCCCACCGGCTCGTCGTGCATGGCCGCCAGCAATTGTTGGTAATCGGCATCCAGCTCTACGGCGGCGGAAGGCGCGGCCAGCGACTCGATTTCACCAGCGCCGACCGCGGCGAGCGCGCCCAGTTCTTCCAAAATATCGGCGGCTGTTTCCACCAGTTTAGCGCCCTGGCGGATCAGAGCGTGGCAACCCTTGGCCAGGGGGTTGTGGATCGAGCCGGGAATCGCGAACACTTCCCGCCCCTGCTCGGCGGCCAGACGCGCGGTGATCAGCGAGCCGCTGCGGGTCGCGGCCTCCACCACCAGCACGCCCAGCGCCAACCCGCTGATCAAGCGGTTGCGCCGTGGGAAGTTTTCGGCCAGCGCCGCGGTGCCGATGGGCAACTCCGACACCAGGGCGCCGCGTCCGGCGATGGCGTGCGCCAGATCCCGATGTTTGGCGGGATAAACCCGGTCCAGGCTGGTGCCCATCACCGCGACGGTGCGGCCTTCGGCGCTGGCCAGCGCGCCCTGGTGGGCGGCCGCGTCGATCCCCAACGCCAGCCCGCTGGTGATGACCAGTCCCGCGTCGGCCAAGTGCGTGGCGAAGCGCTGGGCGGTTTCCCGGCCGAGGGGGGTGGGGTTGCGGGTGCCAACGATGGCCAGTTGGGACCGCCGCAGGCAGTCCGGGTCACCGTGGACGAACAGCAGGGGCGGCGGATAAGGGATCTGGCGCAACAAGTGTGGATAGCGGGCCTCATCCAGACGTAGCAGGTGATTGCCGGGCTGTTCCAGCCAAGCCAGGTCTTGCTCCACCGGCCGCCAGTCGGGTCGGCGCAGATAATCCAGCGCCGCCGTCGGCAGTTCCAGTCGGCCCAGTTCGGCGCGGTCGGCGGCGAAGACCGCCGCCGCCGAGCCAAAGTGCTCCAGCAACCGGACGAAGCGGGCCGGACCGATGCCCGGCGCGCGCAGCAGCGCCAATAATCCGGCCGACTCCTCGACCGGCGGCGTGGCAAAGTCCGGGTTCAGGGCGTGGTCACCCGATCCTGCAAGCGGATCGACCGTTCGGCCTGCATCACCAGCGCGTAACTGACCAGGTCGTGGACCTTGTACACCATGACCAGACCGGACCGCTCGCCGGGCAAATTCAAACGCGAACCGGATACCGGATCCTGGATGGTTCGGCCCTTGCCTTGGACGGCCAGCACGTGGCCGGGTTCCAGCCCTTCCTGAGCGCCCAGATTGAGGATGACGCTGCTGTACTGGGCGATCTGGGTGACGTCGGTATCGAGTTTGGCGATGATGAAACCGTCGGTGTCGGGCGGGACCGGATGCGGTTCGAAGCTGTAAAGTTCGCTCTCCGCCTCGAATTCAAACAATCGGTCGCCGGGGCGAACCGGAGCGATGGTGTTGGCCAGCCTGAACGTGGCCGGATCGCCGTCTTTTTCCAGGATCGCCTCGCCGATGTAGAGCCCGGCGGTTCCCAGGTACCGACCCGAGCCCGGCTCGCGCAGCGCTTCGCTGGGGCGGAACACCTGGTAGCGCGGCTGGTCGAAAAGTGCGCCGCGCGCGTAAATCCGATCCCGCGAGGCAATGAGAATTCGATCCTCCTCGTCGGCCACGATATAGGGCATGGCTTTCCAGTGGGCTTCGTCGAGGATCAGGGCGCGGGTCAGGAACGATTCGACCGCGTCGCGCGGTACGGGGGGGATCGGTTGCGTCAGCTCCTCGATCCGGATTTCCGGCGACAGCTTCAAGAGGGGAACCTCCTCCCGTTCGGCGATTTCCAGTTGCGGGAGACCGCTGGGGTCATGGCTGAAGCGGAGGGTATCGCCGGGGTAAATTCGATTGGGGTTGCGGACTTGCGGGTTCTGCCGCCAGATGTCCCGCCACTGCCAGGGGTTCTGGAGGTAGCGCTGGGCGATCGACCACAGCGTGTCGCCGGGCGCCACGGTGTAGGTCTGGGGAAGATCGGGATTCAGGGCGACAGGGGTCAGCGCCGGGGGGCCGGCATCGGTCGCGACCGATCCCGACAGCCGGGGCGGCTCGCCGGTGGTCGGGCTGGATTCGGGTTGGGAAGGGGTTTGGGCGCACGCCCCGAGCAGCATCGCCAGCGTTAGCGTTAGCGTTAGCGTTAGCGTTAGCGTTAGGGCGGCGACTCTGGGACGCCTTGAGGAACGCGTAGTGTTCATGGTCCTTGCTCATCCTCCGGAGAAATGGGCGGGAGTGTAACGAATCATCCTCATCGCGCAAAGTATAGCCCCCATGCTGGGGTTTCTCGTATGATTTCCAGCGGCGACCATTCGATTGCGGTGCAGATCAAATTATTGTAACAATCGAACCGAGCATTTTACGGAGCGGTCATGGCACGATTAAATTTATTGCACTTTCCCGATCCCCGGCTGCGCAAGCGGGCGCTGCCGGTGGAAACCGTCGACGAGGGCGTGCGCTCCCTGGTGAACGACATGCTGGAGACCATGTACGCGGCGCCGGGCATCGGCCTGGCCGCGACGCAGGTCAACGTCCAGAAACGCATCGTGGTGATGGATGTATCCGAAGAGAAAAACCAGCCGCTGGTGTTCATCAACCCGCTGGTGCTGGAACGGACCGGCGAGACCGAAACCGAGGAGGGGTGTCTGTCGGTGCCAGGCTTCTACGACACGGTCCGGCGCGCCGAGCGGGTGCGGGTCACCGCGCTGGATCGCGATGGCGAACCCTTCGAACTCGACGCCAGCGGTCTGCTGGCGGTATGCGTCCAGCACGAAATCGATCATCTGGACGGCAAACTGTTCGTTGATTATCTGTCGATGCTGAAACGCGACCGGATTCGCCGGAAGCTGGAAAAGCAATCCCGCCACGAAGCGCGCGCCGCCTGAGCATGGCCGCGCCCGCCCAGATTGAAAGCGCATGGTGACCGCCGTCCCGCGCCTGGTCTTCGCCGGCACCCCCGAATTCGCCGGGCCGAGCCTGGAAGCCTTGTTGGGCGCGGGATACCCGCTGGCCGCCGTTTATACCCAACCAGACCGGCCGGCCGGCCGGGGGCGCCGGGCGCGGTTCAGTCCGGTAAAGACCCGCGCCCTGGCCGCCAACCTTCCCGTCCACCAGCCCGCCACGCTGCGCGATCCCGCCGCCCAGGCCGAACTGGCGGCGCTGGCGCCGGAATTACTGGTGGTGGCGGCCTATGGATTGATTCTACCGCCAGCGGTGCTCGCCATCCCCCGGTTGGGCTGCGTCAACGTCCACGCCTCGCTGTTGCCGCGCTGGCGGGGCGCGGCCCCGATTCAGCGGGCCCTGCTGGCCGGCGATGTGGAAACCGGGGTCTGCCTCATGCGCATGGAAGCCGGCCTGGATACCGGACCCGTATTCGCCCGGGCGACCTGCCCGATCCCGCGCGGGATGACCGGCGGCGAATTGCACGACCGGCTGGCCGCGCTGGGCGCGGAGACGCTGCGCGCGGCGTTGCCGGACCTGCTGGCGGAACGGCTGATTCCGGAACCGCAGGATGAGTCGCGCGCCACTTACGCGCCCAAGCTGGACAAGGCCGAAGCCGAACTGGACTGGACCCGACCGGCGCTCGATCTGGAACGTCAGGTGTTGGCGTTCAATCCCAGCCCGGTTGCCTGGACCCGGACGGACGACCAAACGCTGCGCGTTTGGCGCGCGCGCGCCGAAGCGGAACCGACCGCGGCGGCGCCCGGCGCGGTGCTGCGGGAAGCGGGCGACGGCATCGTGGTCGCCACGGGCGCCGGCGTCTTACGCCTGACTGAAATCCAATTGCCGGGCGGCCGCCCGTTGCCCGTCGCGGCGTTTCTCAACGCCCACCGGCTGGCCGGCCGACGGCTGGGTCCGGCATGAACGCCCGCGCCATCGCGGCCCGATCGCTCGGGCAGGTTTTGCGCGCGGGCCAGTCGTTGACGAAGGTATTGCCGCCGGCGCTAAAGCAGATCGACCCCCGCGATCGCGGCCTGCTCCAGGAACTGTGTTACGGGGTTTGCCGCTGGCAGCCGCTGCTGCAAGCGCTGCTCGATCGGTTGCTGGAGCGGCCGCTCGACCCACGGGAGTCGACGGTGCGGGCGCTGTTGCTGATCGGTCTCTATCAGCTGCATCATCTGCGCGTTCCCGAACACGCCGCGGTGGCCGAAACGGTTGCCGCCACCCGGCAGTTGCGCAAATCCTGGGCGGCGGGGCTGGTCAACGCCGTGCTGCGCGCGTTTCCGCGACGACGGGCGGAATTGCTGGCCGAGTTGGAAACGGATCCGGTGGCTCGAACCGCCCACCCGCGCTGGCTGCTGGACGCGCTCGAACGGGATTGGCCGGACGATTGGCCGGCCATCGTCGCCGCCAACAACGCCCGTCCCCCGTTGACCTTACGGGTCAACCCGCGCCGTCTCGACCGGGAAGACTACCGATCGCGACTGGCGGAAGCCGGCTGGGCCGCCGAACCGGCGGCGGCGCCGACGGCGCTGACCCTGACCGAACCGGTCGAGCCGACGCGACTGCCGGGGTTCGCCGAGGGCTGGGTCTCGGTCCAGGACGCCGCCGCGCAATGGGCGGCGCCGTTGCTCGATCTCCGCGCGGGATTGCGGGTGCTGGACGCCTGCGCCGCGCCCGGGGGCAAAACCGGCCATCTGCTGGAATGCGCGCCAGACCTGGATTTGACCGCCCTCGACCGGGACGTTAACCGCCTGGAGCGGGTACGGGAAAACCTGGTCCGGCTGCGACTGAAAGCCCGCTTGCTGGCCGGCGACGCCGAACGTCCCGCGCAATGGTGGAACGGCGTTCCCTACGACCGGATTCTGGTCGATGCCCCCTGCTCGGCGACCGGAGTGATCCGCCGCCATCCCGACCTCAAGCTGCTGCGCCGGGAGCGGGACATCGCCGCGCTGGCCGAGTCCCAGCGGGCGATTTTATGCAGCCTGTGGCCGTTGTTACGGCCCGACGGTCGCTTGCTATACGCGACCTGTTCGGTGCTGCGGCGGGAAAACGAGGAGGTCGTGGCCGCCTTTCTCGCCGCCCATCCCGATGCCTGGGAACCGCCGATCGTGGCCGACTGGGGTCGCGTCCACCCGCACGGTCGCCAGATTCTGCCCGGCGAGGCCGGCATGGACGGGTTTTATTATGCCGTACTGAGCAAGCGGGCCACGGTCCTGGGAGGGGCGCCGTGTCGGCTGTCGTACCGTCACTGAGATCGAACTGGTTTTACGTCACCGCGTTGCTGCTGGGGTTGCTGGCCGCCGCCGGCGTCCGGGCCGCCGGCTTCGAGGTGATCAGCGCCGCTACCCGACTGGAAGGCGGAGTCTATCGATTGGACGCCCGGCTCGAATACCATTTCAGCCGCACGGCGCTGGATGCCCTGCAAAACGGCGTGCCGCTCACCGTCAAGGTGGAAATGGAGGTCCGCCGGCGCCGTCCCTGGCTGTGGGACGAAACGGTCTATGCCCTGGCGCAGCGCTGGCGTTTGGAGTATCACGCGTTGAGCCGGCAGTACCTGGTGACCAACCTCAACAGCGGCGAACGGCAAGGTTTTCCCAGCCGGGTCATCGCCTTGCAAGCCATGGGCCGCATTGAGGATTTTCCCATGCTCGACCGGAGCCTGCTGGCGTCGGACGAGCGCTATGAGGGCGCCTTGCGGGCCCGACTCGACCTCGATGCACTACCGGCGCCATTGCGGCTGTTCGCCTACCTCTCCGAGGATTGGCGGTTGGCCAGCGAGTGGTACACATGGCTACTCTGATTCGCCGGCTCGCCCGGGGCCAGGGATTGTCGCCAGCTCTGGTGTTGCTAGGACTGTTGTTGGTGATTCTGGTGTTGATGGGCCGCGCCACCACCGACTCGGCGCAGTTCGGACGCGCCTACTCCTGGCTGCTGGTGATCAGCGCCGTCGGCCTGGCGGCGCTGGCGGCGCTGATCCTCTATAACCTGGTCGGACTCATTCGCCGTCACCGGCGGCGGGTGCCGGGCGCGCGCCTGACCCTGCGCCTGGCCAGCCTGTTCGCGGTGCTGGCCATCACGCCGGCGGCGCTGGTGTACGGGTTTTCCCTGCATTTCCTGCAGCAGGGCATCGACAGTTGGCTCGATGTCCAGGTGGATCGCGGTCTGGAAAATGCCCTGGAACTCAGCCGCACGGCCCTGGATCTGCGGATGCGCGAAGTGCTCCGACAGACCGCGCGGGTCGCCGAGGCGGTCGCCGACAGCGACGGACAACAGGCGGCCCGCCGCCTGAATGAGTGGCTCGATCTCAGCGAGTCCTCCGAACTGACGATATTCGGCCATGGGGGCCGGATCCTGGCCACCGCGACCACCGACCCCACCCTGATTTTGCCGACCCCGCCGCCGGACGCGGTGCTGCTGCAAGTCCAGCAGGGGCGCGACTACGTAGCCCTGGAACCGGTGGGCGACACCGGGTTCCACATCCGGGTGGTGGTGTCGGTGATATCATCGCTCGCCAATGAAGAACGCCTGTTGCAGGCGCTGTTCCCGATCACCGACCGATTGAGCCTGCTGGGGGAAGCGGTTCAGGCGGCGTTCGATAGTTACCGGGAGTTGGTTTTCCTGCGAGCGCCGCTCAAGGCCAGCTTTACCCTGACGCTGTCGCTGGCGCTGCTGCTGGCGGTGCTGGCGGCGTTCTGGGCGGCGTTCCATTCCGCGCACCGATTGGTGCGGCCGCTGCGGGAACTGGCCGACGGCACCCAGGCGGTCGCCGCCGGACAGTTCGACCAGCAATTGCCCGGCGGCGGCGGCGACGAATTGGGCTTCCTGGTGCAGTCGTTCAACCAGATGATCCGCAACCTGGCCCAAGCGAGCGATACCGCGCAACGCAGCCAGGAGTTGCTCGAAAGCCAACGCGCCTACCTGGAAACGGTGCTGGCCCGGCTGTCTTCGGGCGTACTGACCATCGACCAAACCGGACGCCTGCAAACCGCCAACGCCGCCGCCGGCCAGATCCTGGGCGTGGATTTGCAAGTCTACATCGGCGCCGACAGCCAGCGAATCGCCGCCGAACAGCCGGTCTTGCAGGATTTGGTCGAGGCGATTGGGCCGCAGATGACTGTGTCCGGCGACTGGCGGCAGGAGATTACCTGGTTCAGCGGCGCCGGCCGGCGCATCTTGATGTGTCGCGGCAGTTCCCTTCCGGATACGGTCGGCCTGCGGGGCGGACACGTGATCGTGTTCGACGACATCACCAATCTGGTGCGAGCCGAGCGCGACGCCGCCTGGGCCGAGGTGGCGCGGCGACTGGCGCACGAGATCAAGAATCCGCTGACTCCCATTCAACTGGCCGCCGAGCGCATTCGCCATAAATACCTGAAGCAATTCGACGAAGAACAGGGCAGGATACTGGAGCGCGGCACCCACACCATCATCCAGCAAGTCCAGGCGATGAAGGAGATGGTGGACGCCTTCAGCGAATACGCTCGTCCGCCGCGCCTGCAGTTGACGCCGCTGGAACTGAACGAGTTCATCGCCGAAGTGCTTTATCTGTATCGCGACTACCCGGCCGGCGTGGAAATTCATCTGGATCTGGCCCAGGAACCGCTGCCGATCCACGGCGATCAGGGCCGGTTGCGTCAGTTGTTGCACAACCTGGTCAAGAACGCCATCGAAGCCATCCGCGACGGCCACGGCTCGGCGTTGTGGATCCGCGCCCGCCGCGAACACATCACCGGGGCCGATTGCGCCGAACTGAGCGTGCGCGATGATGGCCCGGGCTTTCCGGAACAGGTCCTGGACAGCGCCTTCGAACCGTATGTGACTACCAAACCCAAGGGAACCGGGCTAGGATTAGCGATTGTCAAGAAAATTGTCGAAGAGCATGGCGGCTGGATCCAGTTGGAGGCGCCGCCCGAGGGTGGGGCGCAGGTCGTCATCCGGTTTCCGTTGCGCCTGGATGACCCCGGGCCGCCCCCTCCACCCGCCGTTCCTGTTGTTCCGTTAAGCACCGATAAGGAGGCCGGATGAGCGCGCCTTATATTCTGGTCGTCGATGATGAGCCGGATATCCGCGACTTGGTGAAGGAAATTCTCGAAGACGAAGGCTACGCCGTCGCCGCCGCCGACAGCGCCGCCGCCGCCCGCGAGGCCCGCCGCGCCCAGCGGCCCGATCTGATCCTGCTCGACATCTGGATGCCGGATACCGATGGCATTACCTTGTTAAAGGAATGGAGCGAAGGCGACCAATTACCGTGTCCGGTCATCATGATGTCCGGGCACGGCACCGTCGAAACCGCGGTGGAAGCCACCCGGCTGGGCGCCTACGATTTCATCGAAAAACCCCTGTCCATGGCCAAATTGCTGCTGACCCTGGAACGGGCGCTGGAGGCGGACCGGCTGGCGCGGGAAAACCAGAACCTGCGCCGCCAGCAGCGCATCATCGCCGAGCCGGTGGGCCGCAGCGAGGTGGTCCAGCGCTTGCGGGCTCAGGTTTTGAAAATCGCCCAGCACGATGCGCCGGTGTTGATCTTCGGCGAACCGGGCACCGGCAAGGAAGTCTACGCCCGCTATCTGCACGCCCACAGCCCCCGGCGCGGCGGGCCATTCGTGGATGTAGGGGTCGGCTCCATCGCCCGGGAAAACGCCAGTCTGGAATTGTTCGGCTCCGAGCAGGGCGAGCGGATTCATTACGGCCGATTGGAGCAGGCCAGCGGCGGCACTCTGTTTCTCGACGAACTGGCCGACATGGATCTCGAAGCCCAGGCCAAGCTGGCCGGCGCCCTGGAGAACGGCTCCTTCTTGCGGATCGGCGGCAAGGAGCCGGTGCGGGTGAACGTGCGAGTAGTCGCCGCCACCCACCGCGATCTGGAGCAGGAAGTGGCGATCGGCCGGTTTCGCGAGGATCTGTACTACCTGCTCAACGTGGTGCCGATCAAGCTGCCCCCCCTGCGCGAGCACATCGAGGACGTGCCGGAACTGCTCAATTACTACGTCGGCTTCTTCGTCGACCAGGAAAGCTTGACCTATCGGCATTTCACTCTGGCCGCCCAGAACCGGCTGCGCAATTACAGTTGGCCCGGCAACATCCGCGAACTCAAGAATCTGGTGCAGCGTCTCCTGATTCTGGGCGGCGACGAGGACATCGCGCTGGAAGAGGTGGACGTCGCCGTGCGCGGCGCCACCACCACCAAATCCCACGATACCGGCAGCATCCCCCTGAACCTGCCGTTGCGGGAAGCCCGCGAGCAGTTCGAGCGGACTTATCTGATGCAGCAGTTCCGCGAATGCGAAGGCAACGTGGCGCGACTGGCCGAGCGGGTCGGCATGGAGCGCACCAATCTTTATCGCAAGCTGCGCGCGCTGGGGATCGATCCCAAGAAAGCCCTGGACGAATGAGACATCATTCGCCGGCGCCGGCGGGACTTCGGCCAAGAAAGCCCTGGATGAATGAGATCGGGCCGTGAAAATCGTGATTCTTGGAGCCGGCCAGGTCGGCGGGTCGGTCGCGCATATTCTGACGGGTGAAGCCAATGATGTCACCGTGGTGGACGCCAACGCCGAGCGGTTGCAGATGCTGCAAGACCGGCTGGACATCCGCACGGTCCGCGGCCACGCCTCGTATCCAGGGGTGTTGGAGCAAGCCGGGGTCGCCGATGCCGAGATGTTGATCGCGTTGACCGACAACGATGAGGTCAACATGGTCGCCTGCCAGATCGCCCACACCCTGTTCAACACGCCGACCAAGATCGCCCGGGTTCGAGCCGGGGGATACATGACCTATCAGGAGCAATTATTCAAGGACGACGCGTTGCCGATCGACGTGTTAATCAGTCCCGAGCAGTTGGTGACCGACTATATCCATCGCATTATTGAATACCCAGGTTCGCTGCAGGTGCTGGATTTCGCCGAGGGGCGGGTCCGGCTGGTCGGGGTCAAGGCCTACGAAGGCAGCCGCCTGATCGGCCAGGCGTTGCGCACCCTGCCGGCGCGCATGCCGGGCATCGACACCCGGGTCGCCGCCATTTTCCGCCAGGGTCATCCGATCCTTCCCCAAGGCAACACCGTCATCGAAGCGGAAGACGAAGTGTTTTTCATCGCCTCGCGCAAGAACGCGCGCGCCGTGGTCGGCGAGCTGCGCAAGCTGGACCGCATGGTCAAACGATTGATCATCGCCGGCGGCGGCCACATCGGCGGTCGGTTGACCCGGGCGCTGGAAGAGCGGTTCCAGGTCAAGGTCATCGAACACAATCCGGTCACGTCCAGGCAATTGTCCGAGCAACTGGGCCAAGCCATTGTTCTACAGGGCGACGCGGCCGACGAAAACCTGCTGCGGCAGGAAAATATCGATAAAACGGACGTGTTTTGCGCCGTCACCAACGACGACGAAGTCAACATCCTGTCGGCGATGCTGGCCAAGCGCATGGGCGCGCGCAAGGTGATGGCGTTGATCAACCGGTTTTCCTACGTCGATCTGGTCGAGTCCTCCGGCATCATCGATATCGCCATCTCGCCGCAACAGGCGACCATCGGCAGTTTGCTGACCCATGTCCGCCGCGGCGATGTGGCCAAGGTTCATTCGCTGCGCCGCGGCGCCGCCGAGGCAATCGAGGCGGTGGCTCATGGCGACTACAAGACGTCCAAGGTGGTGGGGCGGCGTCTCGACGAGATCCGGCTGCCGCCCGGCGCCACCATCGGCGCCATCGCCCGCGCCGATGAAGTGATCATCTGCCACCACGACACCATGATCGAGGCCGACGACCACGTCATTCTGTTCCTGGTGGACAAGAAACGGGTGCCCGAGGTCGAGCGGCTGTTCGCGGTGGGAGCCACCTTTCTGTAGGCGCACGCCGCCATCGTGATCCCTGTGTTAGAATCAGCTCGCCCTGAACGAGGGGATTGCACCCCGGCCAGAACTCTAGAACCACAGGCGTTGACAGGATTCCGAACATGACCGCATTCAATTTCGAACAGGCGCGCCACAACATGATCGAGCAGCAAATCCGGCCCTGGGAGGTGCTGGATCAGCGGGTGTTGGATGTGCTCGCCCGCGTGCCGCGCGAGGATTTCGTCCCGGAGCGCTACCGTAATCTGGCGTTCGGCGACCTGGCCATTCCGCTGGGTCACGGCGAATTCATGCTGAAGCCCAATGTCGAGGGCCGAATCCTGCAGGCGCTGGCGGTGCGCCCGGGCGATCGCGTGCTGGAGATCGGCACGGGCAGCGGCTACCTGACCGCCTGCCTGGCGCGCTTGGCCGCCAGCGTGGTCAGCGTGGACATCGTTCCCGATTTCATCGAATCGGCCCGGCTCAAGCTCAAGGCTCATGGCCTTGGACAGGCAGCGTTGCACGCTGGCGACGCCAGCGGCGGCTGGGGCGAGCACCGCTACGACGCGATCGCCGTCACCGGTTCGGTGGCCACGGTCGCCGATCACTGGCGGCAAAGCCTGAGCCTGGGCGGGCGGCTGTTCGTCGTGGTCGGCCAGCCGCCGGTGATGGAAGCGCTATTGATCACCCGGATCGGCGAACGGGAGTGGCTCCGGGAAAGTCTGTTCGAAACCGAATTGCCGCCCTTGCGGAACGCCGCCCCGCCCAGGGTCTTCGAATTCTAAGAACCGGTTTAGCCTTTAGCCTTCGGCCCTTAGCCTTTGACCTTAAATCAGGGGAGCCTGTCAGCCATGCCAAAATTGCCGCATCTGGTGTTGGCCGGGATGATCGCCGTCCTGGGCGGCCGATCAGCGGCGGCGGAAGATCTGCTGCAAGTCTACCGCCAGGCTCTGGACAGCGATCCAGTGATCAGGGCCGCCGCCGCCAGCCGGGAAGCCACTCAGGAAGCCAAGCCTCAAGCCCGGGCCTTGTTATTGCCGAGCATCGGAGCCCGGCTCGAGCAGGGACGGACCTTTGGCATTGCTGGTTCGCCGCGAGGCAACTCGTCATTTAATAATCATAGTTACGCAATTGGCCTGACGCAGCCCATTTACAATCGGGACAGCCAAGTCCGGCAGCGGCTGGCGGATGCCGTGATCAATCAGTCCGACGTCGATTTCCTCAATATTGAGGACGAATTGATTCTGCGCGTCGCGCAGGGCTATTTCGGGGTGCTGCGGGAGCTCGATAACCTGACGTTCGCCACGGCGGAGAAAAACGCCTTCGCCCGCCAGCTCGAACAGGCCAACCGGCGGTTCGAGGTCGGACTGGCGACGATCACCGACGTCTTCGATGCCCAAGCGCGCTTCGACGCCGCCGTTTCCCAGGAAATCAGCGCCGTCAACGCGCTGGCCGATGCCCGGGAGTTCCTGCGGCAATTGACCGGTCAGGAATATCCCCAACTGAACACGCTCAGCGAGCGCATGCCGCTAGCCTTGCCCGAGCCGAGCGATCCGGAGCAGTGGACGCGCATGGCGCTGGAAAATAATCTGCGGTTGCGCAGCGCCCGTTTCGGCGTGGATCAGGCCCGGGAAAACATCAAGCTACAGAAAGCCGGACACTACCCGACCCTCAATCTGAACGCCAACCGCGCCGATGTGGACAGCGGCGTTAGCAACGTGGCCAGCAGTCAGGTCAACCTTGAACTGAACATTCCGTTGTATACCGGCGGCGCCGTTTCCTCGCGCTCCCGCGAGGCGGCCTACAACTACGAGGCGGTCCGGCAGAACCTGGAGAACTTGCAACGGGACACCCTGCGGATCG
>Ga0209498_1000982_pt1 | contig 17559 bp, 10 predicted proteins | sample WalLakDeSediment_FD_184131 | JGI IMG/M metagenome (GOLD analysis project Ga0209498, IMG submission 184131) | Lake sediment microbial communities from Walker lake, Nevada to study Microbial Dark Matter (Phase II) - Walker Lake 11/02/13 Deep... | ecosystem: Environmental > Aquatic > Freshwater >... | reverse complement strand
CTGGCGGAGAAGTTCAATTCTTCCCCAATAAAAAACCCTGGGAAGTAAAAGTAGATGTAGCCCTGCCTTGTGCAACTCAAAATGAAATCTTTGCTGAAGATGCGAAGGAATTATTGAAGAACGGTTGCTTCTGTGTTTGCGAAGGCGCAAATATGCCAACAACAATTGAAGCTTATAATATTTTCAGGGATGCTAAAATTCTCTATGCGCCCGGTAAAGCTTCTAATGCTGGTGGTGTTGCTACATCGGGACTTGAAATGTCTCAGAACAGTATGCGTCTGCCATGGTCACGCGAAGAAGTTGACAAACGCCTGCATGAAATTATGGTGAGAATTCATGATACTTGTGTAACCACCGCTGAAAGATTCGGCGCTCCGGGTAACTATGTTAACGGTGCAAACATTGCAGGCTTCTTAAAAGTTGCTGATGCAATGATTGATCAGGGATTAGTTTAGGCCTCACCCCAACCCCTCTCCAAAGGAGAGGGGCTTTTTTAAAATTCTAACTACTAACTACTTTCTTCTAACTACTGATAAACCCTGCATTTCACCTGTCCTTTTTCTATATTAGTCAGCAAGAAAAACAAACCATAACACAACTCTCTTAAAAAATGGATAAAGAATTTTCAATAAAAGAAATCAAGCTGGAAAACGTCTTTCACACAAGACTTAAAAAATTCCAGAAGCTGATGCGGTACAAGATTCAGAATATTCTTCTTGTGTCAAGCATTTACGATTATTATCTCTTTGAAGAAGATGGAAGGCTCTACGAGTTAATCAGAAGTGAATACCAGAATCTTAACCTGAGTCAGGCACCGGAAATTACACACGTAACAACCGGTGAAGAAGCCATTCAGCTGCTTAAAAATAACAATGATTTTGATCTTATCATTACCACCCTGCATATAGAAGACACACACGTAGTTAAATTTGCTAACCAGGTTAAAGCAATGGGGATTGACCTTCCGATAATTCTGCTTGCATACGATAATATGGAACGCAAGGAACTCACGACACATTATGACACTTCCGTCTTTGAGAAAATTTTTATCTGGGGCGGTGACTTTCATCTGCTGATTGGAATTATAAAATATCTCGAAGATAAATTGAATGTTGAGGATGATACTCAGAACATCGGCGTTCAGGTAATTATTCTTGTTGAGGATAATGTAAAATTCTATTCATCTTATCTTCCTCTTATATATACTGAAGTTTTCAACCAGTCGCAGCGGCTAATTCTGGAAGGAATTAATATCACGCATAAATTTTTAAGGATGAGAGCCAGACCGAAGATTCTCCTCTGCACAACCTATGAAGAAGCCTGGCACTATTTTGAAAAGTATGAAGAGAATGTTCTCGGAATTATAACTGATAATAATTTCAGACGATATGGAGTCAGGGATACTGAAGCAGGATTGAAATTTACAATGGCAGTTAAGGAAAGACTCAAAGACATTCCTATACTGATTCAAACAAGCGACCAGAATCTTGAAGATAAAGTAAAAAGTATTGGCGCATCTTTCCTTTATAAAAATTCGCCGCGATTGCTGCACGACCTTCGTGAATTCATGCTTGATCATTTTGGATTTGGTGATTTTGTATTTGAAATGAGAGATGGTACTGCGGTAGGTCGGGCTGTAAATTTGAGAGAACTAGCCGAACAGATTACAAAAATACCCGAAGAAAGTCTTCTTCATCACGCAGAAGGAAACCACTTTTCCAGATGGCTGAAAGCCAGAACTGAGTTTTATCTTGCTCATCAGCTAAGACCGCGGAAAATAACCGACTATGAATCACCTGAACATCTGAGGAAAGATCTTATCAATGCAATCAGCAGCTACCTGGAAGAAAGAGCCAAAGGTGTAATTTCAGATTTCAGAAAAGATACGTTTGATCCTAATAATAGTTTTGCCAGAATCGGTGGAGGATCACTTGGCGGCAAAGCGCGTGGTTTGGGCTTCATAAATAGTTTGATAGCAAACTATAACATAAAGTATCTGTTCAAGGGTGTTGAAATTTCTGTTCCTTCAGCGGTAGTTGTAGGCACCGAAGTCTTCGATCAGTTTATGTCTGAAAATTACCTTGAAAGTTTTGCATTTAATGAAACCAACGATATTAAAATCACTCAAAGGTTCATTGAAGCATTTTATTTTCCGAAAGAGATAAAACAAAAACTATATGACTTTATTGAAATTATAAAAGAACCACTTGCCGTACGCTCATCAAGTTTGCTTGAAGATGCCCAGTTTCAACCATTCGCCGGAGTTTATCAAACCTATATGCTGCCGAACAGCAACCCCGATATAAATGTGAGGCTTGATGAACTGCTGCAAACTATTAAGGCTGTTTATGCTTCTACATACCATCAGAAAGCAAAGGACTATATGAAAGCCACAGCCTATCGCCTTGAAGAAGAAAAGATGGCAGTTATTGTACAAAGACTTGTTGGTTCAGAGCATAAAAGAAAATTTTATCCTGACTTTGCAGGGGTTGGCAAGTCTTTTAATTTTTACCCCGTACCACCGCAAAAATCTGATGACGGGATTGCAATGGTTGCTCTCGGGCTTGGTAAAACTGTAGTTGAAGGCGGAAACACTGTCAGGTTTTGTCCCCGTTTTCCAAAGCATCTCATTCAATTCTTCTCAACCAAAGAAACTCTTATGCATGCACAGCAGGATTTTTATGCTCTTGATCTTGATGGCAAGCTTGATCATCATCCTGAATCAACAAAAGATCCTTTAGTTAAGAGATATGATCTGTTAGAATCAGAATCGGACGGAACTCTCTACACTGTTGGTTCAACCTACTCATCTGAAGATGAAGCAGTTTATGATGGTATTTCCCGCAGTGGTGTCCGCGTTGTAACATTTGCACCGATTTTAAAACACAAAATGTTTCCGCTGCCTGAAATACTAAATATGCTTTTAGGTTTAGGAACATGGGGAATGGGTTCACCAGTAGAAATTGAATTTGCAGTTAACCTGAGTGTTCCGCCTGATAAGCCAAAAGAATTTGCAATGCTGCAAATGCGGCCGCTTGTCATCAGCAGAGAGCTTGATGAGTTAAAAGTTGATTTTACACCGGCGGAACTTATTTGCCAGAGCAGTCAGGTGCTGGGTAATGGCGCAACAGATGGCATATATGATGTTGTGATTGTTGACTATGATAAATATGACAGAGCAAAAAGCAGAACAGTTGCTATGGAGATAGCAAAGCTTAATTCCAAATTACTTGATGAAAAAAAACCTTATTTATTAATTGGTATAGGAAGGTGGGGAAGCCTTGATCCGTGGCTTGGAATTCCCGTAACGTGGGATCAAATATCCGGCGCTGCAGCAATAGTTGAATCAGGCTTTAAAGATTTTGAAGTTGAACCCTCGCAGGGCTCACACTTTTTCCAGAATATTACATCATTTCGTGTTGGTTACTTTACTGTTGATGCATCACACAAAATAGGTTTTATTGATTGGGATTGGCTGCTCTCCCAACCTGTTATTGAGGAATTAGAGTTCACAAAACATCTTCAATTTAAAGAGCCTGTATCTGTTAAGATTAACGGGCATAAAAATATTGGTGTGATTCTTAAACCCGGCGTTAATGGGGATGAATAGTTTTCTTATTAAAGAAGAATTACCGGGTATCGATCTGCTCTTCGGGCAGTTGTGGGGTATTTCTGTTGATGGAATGCGTCTGACCGATGAGGATGGAAAAATATTACTGGTGAACGATTCTTTCTGCAAAATATTTAAGATAGAAAAAGAACAGCTCATTGGAAAACCATTTTCAATAGTTTATGCTGAAACCGAACAGGAAGAAGCATTAAAAACCTACCAGAGAGATATTCGAAATGACGAGATCAAGACATTCTTTGAACGCGAAAATACTCTCTGGAATGGAAAAAAAACATGGTTCGAATTTTCAAATTCGTTTTTAACCTTGCCTGATGATCACAAAATTACACTCAGCATTATTAAGGATATTTCAGAAAGGAAAAAATCGGAGATTGAGCTTCGTGAGAGTGAGTCCAGGTTCAAAATGCTTTTTAATAGTGCTAACGATGCTGTATTTGTTACACAGCTCTCAAATGAAAAATCATATGGAGATTTTATTGAAGTGAATGAAGTTGCCTGTACAAGATTAGGATATACTAAAGAAGAATTCCTTCAACTAAGTCCTTCTGCAATCGTATCCCAGAAAAGCATTAATGATTTTACTATGAATATGGAGCGTCTTCTTAAAGAAGAGCATGTTATTTATGATTTAGTTCACAGAGCAAAGGATAAAAAATTAATTCCTGTTGAGATAAGCTCTCATTTGTTTTTATATAACGACAAACGAACAGTTCTTTCAATCGCCAGAGACATTTCAGAACGTAAGCAAGCCGAAGAAAAACTTAAGCGTACCAGTAAACTTCTTAGAGAGCTTGCAACACATCTTCAATCAGTTCGGGAAGAAGAAAGAACTATGATCGCTCAGGAAATTCACGATGAGCTCGGGCAGGTTCTTACAGCACTTAAAATTCAAATATCACTTCTTGCAAACAAGCTCAATGCAAACCAGGCGCCGCTTAAGGAAAAAATCAATTCGCTTTCAGATATGATAGATGCCTCTGTTGAATCTGTGCAAAAAATTTCATCAAAGTTACGTCCGGGTATTTTAGATGAGCTTGGACTGATAGCTGCGATTGAATGGCAGGCAGAGGAATTTGAAAAGTTAACAAACATCAAATGTTCTCTGGTTTTGCCGAAGCAGGAAATTGAACTCGAAAAAAATAAATCCACCGCAATCTTCAGAATATTCCAGGAATCTCTGACAAACATTGCCCGTCATTCGCAGGCAACTAAAACAGCTATATCTCTGTTAAATCACCAATCCAATATCTATCTGGAAATTCTTGATAACGGAAAAGGAATTACTCAGGAACAAATTAAAGATTTCAAATCTCTTGGCATTCATGGGATGGAAGAAAGAGCTATGGTATTTGGTGGACAGGTTTACATTGAGGGGATTGCAGGTAAAGGAACTACAGTTGTAGTTGAAATTCCAATAGACGAGATAAAAGATGCCGGCTGAAAAAATAAAAATACTTATTGCAGATGATCACGCAATTGTGCGGGAAGGATTGAAGCAGATTGTTGCTGAAGAAAAAGATATTTTGGTAGCCGGTGAAGCGGGAAATGCTGCTGAATTAATGGAACTTCTGGAAAAAGAAAAATGGAGTCTGGTTGTTCTCGATATAAATATGCCCGGTAAAAGTGGCCTTGAAGCATTGAAAGATATAAAACGTTTATATCCTGATTTGCCTGTTTTAATTTTAACTATGTTTAGTGAAGACCAGTATGGAATCCGTGCAATAAAAGCCGGCGCTTCCGGTTATTTGAAAAAAGTAAGTGCGCCGACGGAGCTAGTAATTGCAATAAGAAAAATTGTTTCAGGCGGAAAATATATAAACCCATCTCTTGCAGAAAAGCTTGCTGAAAAATTTGGTGATACAGACAAAGCGGCTTTACACGAAAAGCTTTCTGATCGCGAATACCAGATTATGTGTAATATAGCTCTTGGAAAAACCGCTGAAGATATTGCTCAGGATTTATCATTAAGCATCAATACTGTTTATACTTACCGGAACAGGATTCTGGAAAAGATGTCGATGAAGTCAAACGTGGAATTAACTCAATATGTACTCCGCAATAAGCTTATCGAAATATAAATTCTTGCCATTCCAAAATTCTTTTGTAACAATTTCTGTTACATAACTTTCACAGATTCTATTCTTTCCGATCAAGCCATAATCAATTAGTTTCAAATCAAAGATTATTGAAACATAATCCCGAAACTAATTTCTAACTTCAAATTATCCGGAGGAAAAATGTCAGAATATGTAAAAGACTTAATGGCTGAAGTTAAGGCCAAACATCCCGCACAACCAGAATTTCACCAGGCAGTTCAGGAGGTCGCAGAATCATTATCGCTTGTCCTGGAAAGACATCCAGAATATCGTTCTGCAAAAATTCTCGAAAGAATTATTGAGCCGGAAAGAGTAATTATATTCCGGGTTCCCTGGGTTGATGACCAGGGAGAAATTCACATCAATATTGGTTTCAGAATTGAAATGAACAGCGCTATCGGACCCTACAAAGGTGGTCTGAGATTTCACCCTTCAGTTAATCTTGGTATACTTAAATTTTTAGCTTTCGAACAAGTATTTAAAAACAGCTTGACGTCTTTACCGATGGGTGGTGGAAAAGGCGGCTCCGATTTTGATCCAAAAGGAAAAAGCGATTTGAAAATTATGAGATTCTGCCAAGCATTTATGAGTGAGTTATTCAGACATATTGGTCCTAACACTGACGTTCCTGCTGGCGATATTGGTGTTGGCGGAAGAGAGATTGGCTACCTATTTGGTCAATACAAAAAATTAAGAAATGAATTCACCGGTGTTCTCACTGGTAAAGGACTGAACTGGGGTGGTTCACTAATTCGTCCGGAAGCAACCGGTTATGGCGCCGTTTATTTTGCAGCCGAAATGCTTTCAACAAGAAATCAAACACTAAAAGGAAAAAAATGCCTTGTTTCAGGAAGCGGAAACGTTGCTCAGTACACAATTGAAAAGCTGCTTGAACTTGGTGCAAAACCTCTTACTCTTTCCGATTCAAATGGTTACATTTATGATGAACAAGGGATAAGCAAAGAAAAATTGGATTTTATTATGGAAGTGAAAAATGTAAGACGTGGAAGAATAAAAGAATATGTTGATAAATATAAAAGCGCTGTCTATACAGCATTCGATCCATACCTGGATCATAACCCATTGTGGGATCATAAAGCAGATTGCGCATTTCCAAGTGCTACACAAAATGAAATAAACTGGATTGATGCACAGAATCTTCTTAAGAATGGTGTGTACGTAGTTAGTGAAGGCGCTAATATGCCAACCACAATCGATGGTGTAAATATTTTTCTTGAAAATAAAATTTTATATGGACCGGGTAAAGCAGCAAATGCAGGAGGTGTTTCAGTATCCGGGTTGGAAATGTCTCAGAACAGCCAAAGACTACCGTGGACACGAGAAGAAGTTGATGCAAGACTTCAACTTATTATGAAAAACATTCACCATACCTGTGTTGAAATGGCTGACAGATTCGGAACACCGGGCAACTATGTAAACGGTGCAAACATCGGAGGTTTCCTCAAAGTTGCAGATGCAATGATTGATCAGGGAGTTGTGTAAAGCCTCACCCCAACCCCTCTCCAAAGGAGAGGGGCTTTTTTGTTCATTTAATTTTTTGATGACTTAATTTTCTTATTACTGAATAGTTATCAATTATTCGGGCGAAGCGGGTCGTAATATTTTTACTTGCTTCGCCTTTTTTGTTCTAATTATAAAAAGAATTTGACGGTTAAAAATTGTAAATTACATCAGGTTTGAATTCTTAATATTTTTTGAAATAAACATTTGATCAAAGACGAATGGATTACATAAAAGAATTTAAAAGTAATCCCGAAGCGGATTGGGTTGAGCATGGTTACGGAACGCGTTTCCAGGGTTTTCAGAACCTTATGCGTCTACGTGTTACCAACATTCTACTGGTCTCCAGCCTTTATGATCTTTACCTCTTTGAAGAAGACGGTCGTCTTTACGAACTTATCCGCAATGAATACCAGGGATTAAACCTCAGCCATTCACCCGAGCTAACCAGAGTTTCAAGCGGATATGATGCTATAAATAGAGTTAAAGAAGAAGGACGTTTTGATCTGATCATTTCGACAATGCACATCGAGGATATGACGGCTCTGAGTTTTGCCAAGCTTGTAAAACAATCCGGACTTGATATACCAATTGTTCTTCTCGCTCACGATAACAGAGAATTAAAATCCCTTTTAATGAATCCCGAAAGTTCTGTATTCGATAAAGTATTTAACTGGACCGGTGACTTCAGAATAATAATCGGAATAATAAAATATCTCGAAGATAAACTTAACGTTGAACACGACAGCAAGATAGTCGGTGTTCAAAATGTAATTGTGATTGAAGATAGTGTAAGATATTATTCTGCTTTTCTCCCGATAATCTATACTGAAATGCTCAAGCAAAGCCAGCGGTTAATTTCAGAAGGAATAAATCTCACCCATAAATATTTAAGAATGAGAGCCAGGCCGAAAATTCTTCTCTGCACCACTTATGAAGAAGCATGGGATTATTTTGATAAGTATAAAGAACTTGTGCTCGGTGTTATTTCAGACATAGCATTCCCGAGAAACGGTGAACTTGATGATACAGCCGGAATTAAATTTGCGAAAGCTGTAAAAGAAGCGGTAAGTGATGTCCCGATACTTCTAACCTCTAACGATTCATCCAATGAGGTAGATGCAAAGAAAGCCGGTGCCTCATTCATTCTGAAAGATTCACCGATATTGATTACCAGGCTGCAGCATTTTATGAATAATAACTTTGGTTTTGGTGACTTCATTTTTAAGACTACTGATGGTATTGAAGTAGGAAGAGCAAATGATCTTAAAAGTATGGAGGAGCAATTAAAAATTGTTCCTATGGAGAGCATAAAATTCCACGCGGAAAGAAATCATTTTTCAAATTGGTTCAAAGCAAGAACCGAGTTCTGGCTGGCATACAGGCTAAGACCGAGGAAAATTTCGGACTATCCAACCGATGAAGCTCTAAGAAAAGACCTCGTACATTCTATTCATAATTATAGAATGTCTCGCCAGCGTGGCATAATAACTGACTTCAACAAAGAAACTTTCGATCCCGAAAGCAGTTTTGCACGTATTGGCGGCGGTTCACTTGGTGGAAAAGCGAGAGGTCTTGGTTTTGTAAATACTCTGATTAATGACTATCAGCTTCGCGATCAGTTTGATGACGTACTGATTTATGTTCCTCCCGCAGTTGTTCTGGGAACAAATGTCTTTGATGATTTTCTTGATGTGAACAACCTGAGAAGTTTTGCCCTTCATTGCGATGATGATGAAGAAATAACCCGGAAATTTTTAGAAGCTTCAAAGTTTCCGGAGGATATTCTCGGTGAGCTTGCAGCATTTCTTGATATTATAAGAAGTCCGCTTGCAGTGAGATCATCAAGCCTTTTGGAAGATTCGCAATACCATCCTTTCGCTGGTGTTTATCAGACTTACATGATTCCAAACGATAATGCTAATCAGTTGATTCGTCTTAATGATTTGCTGACTACAATTAAAAGAGTTTACGCATCAACTTTCTATCAGAATGCAAAAAATTATATAAAGGTTACATCTTACCGGTCAGAAGAAGAAAAGATGGCAGTTATCATTCAGAAGACAGTTGGCAACTATCACGAGAACCGGTTCTACCCTGACTTTTCTGGTGTGGCTAAGTCATACAATTTCTATCCGCTGCCTCCGCAAAAATCTACTGATGGAATTGTTTCTGCAGCGCTTGGTTTGGGCAAATGGGTTGTTGAAGGCGGAAATACAGTAAGATTCTGTCCAAAGTATTCAACTGATATAATTCAATTCCATTCAGTGCAAGAGTCACTTAACAGCAGCCAGATGGAATTTTTTGCTTTGCAGATTGATGAAAAAACTGATTTTGGAAATGTTACCTATGACAAACTAGTCAAAACATTTCCATTGAGCGTTGCTGAGAAAGATGGTCCATTGAGATTTGTCGGTTCAACATATATTCCTGAAAATGATGCTATCTATGATGGGCTTGGAAGAAATGGTATTCGTCTTGTTACATTTGGACCGGTTTTAAGAAATAAAATTTTTCCGCTTGCAAACGTTCTTGAATTACTGCTTGAAATGGGCAACTGGGGAATGGGAACTCCCGTTGAAATTGAATTTGCTGTTAACATTACCAAACCGGCAGGGAAAAAGAAAGAATTTGGGTTGCTTCAGATGAGACCTTTGGTTGTGAGCCACGAATTTGAAGAACTGAGACTTGATGACGTTAAAAAAGAAAATTTAATCTGTCAGAGCAGCCAGGTGCTTGGCAACGGAATTATTCAGGATGTTTATGATGCAGTTGTGGTTGATTATAATTTATTTGACCGTGCTAAAAGCAGAGAAGTTGCGGCAGAAATTTCATCAATGAACAATAAATTACTTTCGCAAGGAAAACCATACTTGCTTGTTGGAGTGGGAAGATGGGGTTCGTTAGATCCCTGGCTGGGAATACCTGTTACCTGGGAACAGATAGCCGGTGCAAGAGCAATCGTTGAAACATCTTTCAAGGATATGGCTGTTGAGCCTTCACAGGGTTCACATTTCTTTCAGAATATCACATCTTTTATGATTGGATATTTCACAATCAATTCTTCTGCAAGTAATGGATTTATTGATTGGGACTGGCTTTTAGCACAGGATGCTGTTGAGAGTAAAACTTTTACAAAGCATATCAGGTTTGAAAAACCAATTGTAATAAAAATGAATGGTCACGAAAATAAAGGTATTATCATAAAACCTATTTGATAAAGGAAAAATCGGAGTAACAAATTGGCAGAAGAAAGTTTAACACAAAGAGAAAAAATTCCGGATGCCTGTCCGCACTGCGGCAACAAGTTATCGCCATGGCAGCAGGTACTTCTTGCAACCGACAGGGCACTTGTCTGCAAGAAATGCTGGTACAGAATAATTCTTGATGTAATTCCAACAACGAAAAAAACAGATTCAGAAAAAAAGAATAAAGGATCAAACTGATGGAATCCTACAATTCATTTAAAGTAGCACGGCAGCAGGTTTTAGAAGCAGCAAAGATTCTTAACCTTGATGAAGCAACAACAGAATTTTTAAGCACACCTCAGCAGGAAGTAAATGTTACTATACCTGTTAAAATGGATTCGGGTGAAACCAAAATATTTTATGCTTTCAGAATTCAATACAATCATGCACGGGGTCCGGCGAAAGGAGGAATTCGTTTTCATCCTGAAGAAACGGTTGACACAATACGAGCACTCGCTTGCTGGATGACATGGAAAACAGCAGTTGTGGATTTGCCGTTGGGAGGTAGCAAAGGTGGTGTGAAATGTAATCCTAAGATTTTATCGGAAATGGAACTTGAAAGACTATCCAGAGCATACATTCGTGCAATCTCTCCGATGCTTGGAGTAGATATCGATGTTCCTGCAACAGATGTTTATACAAATCCTCAAACGATGGCGTGGATGATGGACGAGTATGAAACGATTACAAAGAGACACAGCCCCGGAGTATTTACAGATAAACCGCTTCAGGTTGGCGGAACAGAAGGAAGAAGAGATGCTACTGCAAGAGGCGGGATTATTACAGTTCGTGAAGCCTGCAAAGCTTATGGATTCGATCCGAATAAAGAATTTGCAATTCAGGGTTTTGGTGATGCCGGACAAAGAGCAGCGCTGCTTCACAAAGAGATGCTTGGCGGAGGAAAGCTGATTGCAGTGAGCGACTCGCGTGGTGCAATTATCAATAAAAGCGGATTAGATCCTGAAGAGCTTGTTCATCACAAGCTTCAAACAGGGACTGTGATGAATTTTCCCGGAAGTACAGAAATTCCTCACGAACAACTGCTTGAGCTTGATGTTGAAATACTATATCCCGCCGCACTTGAAAATGCAATAAATATAAAAAATGCAAAGAACATAAAAGCGCGGGTTGTGTGTGAGCTGGCTAACGGTCCAACAACACCTGATGCGGATTTAATTCTATTTAAAAATAATGTTCATGTTATTCCCGATATTCTCGCAAGCGCGGGTGGAGTAACTGTTTCTTATTTCGAAATGGTTCAGGATAAATCATTATTCTTCTGGGAAGAGGAGGAAGTGCATAAGCAGCTTGACAAAAAACTAACTCTTGCGTACAAACGTGTCCAGGAAGCAATAAAGGAAAAGAAAGTTCATCCGCGCTTAGCAGCAATGCTTGTTGGTGTTGCGCGTGTTGCTCAAGCCTGTCAACTTAGAGGATGGGTGTAAAAATAGCGAATATAGAAAATTAATTTTTGTGCAAATAAAGCAATTTTAATTAGTATTTAAAATTAAGTATTCTGTATTTTCACAAGCGTCCATCTACCTATCTTATTGTTAATGCGGATCTTAGAACAATTCATATTTATTAAATCAGTTTATCTTTAATCAGGACAAAAAAACTTCGCGATTAGTGAAGTTGCTATTTCTATTTGTTTATTTTTTTACGAAGTTTCGGTGTAACAAATTGGGTATTTTCTGATGAATGCTTCTCTTGCTAATCAATTCCTCTTACAACTACTGAGGCCAAACTATGACCACTCTTACACCGACCTCTGAAAAAGAAAAAATAAAAGCTCGTGAAGGAATTATTTCCATCCTTGAAGATATACAAGCAAGGTACGGATATCTTCCTGAAAAAGAACTTAGGAATGTTGCTGAAGAAACAGGTAAATCTCTTGTTGATATTTACGGAGTTGCAACGTTCTACAGATCTTTCAGCCTGAAACCTCGCGGCAAACATTTAGTTTCAGTTTGTCTTGGGACTGCGTGTCACGTTCGCGGTGGACCAACGATAGAAAAGGAGTTTGAGCACCGGCTGAATGTTCGACCGGGTGAAACAACTGATGACAAAGAATTCACCCTTGAAACTGTAGCCTGTCTCGGAGCCTGTGCATTAGGACCCATAGTAGTTGCAGACGGTCATTACTTCTCCAAAGTCATCACGCCAAAAGTAAAACAAATCTTAGATAAAACACGCGAAGGATTAGACAAAGTAGAAATTCAAACTGATCAAAGAATATTTCCTGTTGAAATCAGCTGTGCACGATGCAACCATAGTTTAATGGATACAGAGCATTTAGTTGATTATCATCCTTCCATCCGTGTAACAATTTCATTCGAAAGAAAACACGGCTGGTTAAGATTATCCAGCTTGTATGGCAGCTACAACATAGAATCCGAATATGAAATTCCGGAAGATATAGTTGTAAACTTTTTCTGTCCTCACTGTCACACTGAACTAAGAGGTGCTGCAAATTGTGTTGAGTGTGGTTCTCCGATGGTCCCGATGATTGTAAAGGGCGGCGGAGTAATTCAGATATGTTCAAAGAGAGGATGCAAAGGACATATGCTTGATCTCTCAGGAGGTATTTATGGATAATAATCGTTCAACAAATTCTGAATTTATCCTGGGGGTATGGTTATGCCGACATTAAAATCTATTAATGAATTTAGAGAACTTAAAAGCAGAATTAAAGCCGACCGTGATGTCAGCATTCCAACGATTGTAATATCTGCAGGAACATGCGGTCAGGCAAGCGGTGCTAATGATCTTATCCGAATAGCAAAGCGCGAATTAATTGCGAACGGTTTGACTAATAGAATTCACCTTCGCATTACCGGATGTCACGGTTTTTGTGAAATGGAACCTTCAGTACTTATTGAACCCTCCCGTGTTTTTTATCCGAAGGTAACAACAGAAAATATGAGTAAGATCGTCAAATCAATTTACAGGGAGGAAATTTTAGATGATCTGCTCTTTCATGATCCTGAAACCGGAAAACCGATTTTAAGACAGGATGATATTCCGTTTTACAAAAAACAAAAACGAACTCTGCTTTCGATGAATGAAAAGATTGATCCTATTCGAATGTTCGACTACCTTGACGCTGGTGGTTACGATTCATTTATAAAAGTACTGGAAGCAGCAAATCCAAACTGGGTTGTTCAGGAAGTAAAACATTCAGGCTTGCGTGGTCGTGGTGGCGGAGGTTTTGCAACCGGAACTAAATGGGAAATGTTAGCAACACAAAGAAACGGAAGAGAAAAATATCTTGTTTGCAATGCTGATGAAGGAGATCCCGGTGCTTATATGGATAGAAGCTTGCTTGAAGGTAATCCTCATAGCATTATCGAGGGAATGTTAATAGGTGCTTATGCAACAGGGGCTACAAACGGGATAGTTTATGTTCGAAATGAGTACCCGCTGGCAATCAAACATTTAATTATTGCATTAAGAGTTGCCCACGAATATGGTATGCTCGGTAATAATATTCTGGGAACTGGTTTCTCTTTTGATATTACTATTGTGAGAGGTGCTGGTGCTTTTGTTTGCGGAGAGGAAACAGCTCTCATCAGATCAGTCGAAGGTAAAATGGGAGAACCACGGCAGCGTCCGCCTTTTCCGATTGAAAAAGGTATCTATGGAAAACCAACAGCAATTAACAACGTAGAAACCTGGGCTAATGTTCCTTTAATTATGAAGCTGGGTGCGCAAGAATATTCCAAAATCGGAACACCAAAAAACTCCGGAACGAAAATCTTTAGTCTTGTTGGAAAAGTTAAGAACACCGGATTAGTTGAAGTTCCAATGGGTATATCTATTAAAGAAATTATTTTTGATATCGGCGGAGGTGCATCAACCAGAGCAAAGATTAAAGCCGTGCAAACCGGTGGACCATCTGGTGGATGCATCCCGATTGAAAAATTTAATCTGCCAATTGATTACGATAGTTTATCTGCTGCCGGTTCTATAATGGGTTCCGGTGGTATGATTGTTATGGATGAACGAACCTGCATGGTTGATATTGCAAAATACTTTACTCATTTCTTAAAAGATGAATCCTGTGGAAAGTGTTTTGTGTGTAGAAAAGGAACTCAGCGAATGTATGAACTGCTTGAAGATATCTCAATGGGGCTTGGAACAATTGAGAAATTAGATTTGCTCGAGGAACTTGCTCACGTTGTTAAAGATACTTCAATGTGCGGTTTGGGTCAGACAGCAGCCAACCCGGTTTTATCAACAATAAAATATTACAGGCATGAATACCTTGAGCATATCAACAATAAGAAATGCCGCGCAGGAGTTTGCAGAGATCTTGTTGGAGCTCCGTGTCAGACAGCTTGCCCGATAGGTACAGAAGCATGGAGATACATTGCTCACATAGCTGTTGGTGAATATGAAAAAGCTTACACTGCAATCCGCGAAGCAAATCCTTTCCCATCTGTTTGTGCAAGAGTATGCAGCCATCCCTGCGAATATATGTGCAGGTCAGGGACGAGCGGCGGACAGTCAATTGCAATCCGTGCGCTCAAACGATTTATAACCGACCGGATTGAGCCTTCAACATATAAACCTGTCAGGGATAAAGACAGTAAAAAATCAATATTCAAAGTTGCAATCATTGGTTCAGGTCCTGCCGGATTAACTGCCGCACATTATCTGTCACTTAAAGGTTATAAAATTACTGTATACGAAAAAGATGAAATACCTGGCGGAATGTTAACCACATGCATACCATCGTACAGACTTCCGAGGGAAGTTATCAATAAAGAAATAGATGCGCTGATTGATAAAAATATTACACTCAAAACTAATTCTGTTCTTGGCAGAGATTTCACTGTCGATGAATTATTTGAGCAGGGATACAATGCCGTGTTCCTTGCAATGGGCGCTCACAAAAGTAAATTGCTGAATATTGAAGGTGAAGATCTTGATGGTGTTTATCCTGCAATTGAATTTCTGAAAGAGTTCAACCTGCATGGAAAGAATCTTGCTAAGGGACGTGTTGGTGTAATTGGCGGGGGAGACTCGGCAATTGATGCTGCAAGAGTTTCACTCAGACAGAAAGATGTTAAAAGTGTTACGCTTCTATATAGACGAACCCGCCAGGAAATGCCGGCGCTGCAGCACGAAATTGATGCTGCAATTGAGGAAGGTGTCAAGCTTGTAACATTGGTATCGCCAATAAAAATTCATTCTGAACATAATCATCTCTCAGGAGTTGAGTTCATTAAGAATAAACTTGGCGATGTGGATTCAAGCGGAAGAAGAAACCCTGTTCCAATTCCGGGTTCAGAAGAATTTATGTTCTTCGATACACTCATTATCACTATCGGCGACATACCTGATGTTGATTATATCTCATCAATGAATATCGATGTAAGTAAATGGGGCACCTTGATAGTTGATGAAGATACACTTGAAACAAACCGTGATGGAGTTTTTGCAGGCGGTGATGTTGTCACAGGTCCTAAAACAGTTGTTGATGCGATAGCTGCTGGAAAGAAAGTGGCAATAATGATTGACAGGTATTTAATGCAGGAAGAATTAAGACAGCCGCCGGAAGTACGTTTACCAAAAATATATGTGCCGCCCGTTGAAGTTTCGGAAGAGGAGACGAAGAGAGTATCGCTTCCAACTATTCCGGTAGAAGAGCGAAAGTCGAGCCTGCACGAGGTAGAGCTAACTCTTTCTGCTGATCAGGCGAAGTATGAAGCACACCGATGTATGAGATGTGATCTTGAATTTATCCATGAGCAAAAAAATGGTAAGAAATTAGAACTCATCGAAAGCGAGGATATTTACCATGGTTAATCTTAAATTGAACGGATTAATAGTATCAGTAGAGGAAGGAACAACTATACTTGAAGCAGCTCAGTTTATGGGATTCCCAATCCCGACTTTATGTCATATGGAAGGCTTATCATCTTATGGTGCATGCCGTTTGTGTGTTGTTGAAGTTGGTGAAGGAGTAAAAGCAAAGCTGGTTACATCCTGCACATCTGTAGTTCAGGAAGGAATGAGCGTTAGAACTGCTTCTAACCGTGTTGTAATAGCACGAAAGATGATTGTTGAGCTTTTATTGGCAACCTGTCCGCAATCTAAAGTAATACAGGATATTGCTTCTGAGCTTGGTGTACGACAACAGAGATTCAGACAAGAGCACGAGGATTGCATTATGTGTGGTCTCTGTGTAAGAATGTGTGAAGAGCAGATGATGGCAAAGGCAATTGGTTTCCGTGGCCGTGGTGATCATCGCAGCATTGGAACACCTTTCGACATCAAATCGGAAGTATGCCGTTTATGCGGCGGCTGTATTTACGTTTGTCCTGCCTGTCAGTTGAGATGCACTTACACCGAACCGGATAAAGCAATCTGTGGCGGTTGTATGAACCTGACACCACCTTGCTTAGAAAAAGAAAAATTCGATAACATGATGTGTTACATGGACCCCTGTGTAGCATGTGAAATTAAAACTAAATAGGGAAAAAGGAGAATCAAAAAATGTTATACTCAAGAGTTAATTCTTCAGCGGCAACCTTAACAAAAAACAGAACAGAAGGTTCTGTCACACCATCGTCAGGAATGTGCGTTACCTGCGTGGATGGCTGCATAGGAATGTGTGAAATCGGTAAATCAGCTTACCGAGGTCACGAAGTAATCTATCCACAACCCTTCGGCGTAATAACGACTGCATCAGAAAAAATTTATCCCGTAGATTATTCTCACTTCAACATTATGGGAACAGCGGTTGGGGCTTTTGGTATTGAAGCCGATAGTGACAAAGCCATCTTTCCAAACGTCAGGATTGATGTTACTTTCGGTCACGATAAAGGAATTCACTTCAAGTATCCCTGGATAATTCCGGGAATCGGCTCGACCAATATTGCTAAAAATAACTGGGAAGGATTAGCAATAGGTTCAGCTCTTGCCGGTACAGGATTAACAATCGGCGAAAATGTAACCGGTATGGATGTGGAATCAATTATAAACAGAGGTAAAGTATTTGATACTGTTGATCTGAAACGAAGAGTAAAACTTTACAAAGATCATCAGCGCAACG
>Ga0209498_1000977_pt1 | contig 17597 bp, 16 predicted proteins | sample WalLakDeSediment_FD_184131 | JGI IMG/M metagenome (GOLD analysis project Ga0209498, IMG submission 184131) | Lake sediment microbial communities from Walker lake, Nevada to study Microbial Dark Matter (Phase II) - Walker Lake 11/02/13 Deep... | ecosystem: Environmental > Aquatic > Freshwater >... | reverse complement strand
CGAGAACTGCACCTGGTCCCTTATATCCGTGCGATTGAAAATGGGGCCCAATCCATCATGGTCTCTTTCTCCAGCTGGAATGGTGAAAAAATGCATGGCCAGGCGTATTGGATTAACGAGGTTTTGAAAGGTGAACTCGGTTTTGAGGGTTTTGTGGTCTCAGATTGGGGCGGCATCGATCAGGTTGACCCAGATTATTACACTGCAGTGGTCGCGGCAATCAATGCTGGTATTGATATGAACATGGCGCCGTATGATTATGGACGTTTCATCAAAACGGCGATGGAAGCGGTTGAAGCTGGCGATATTCCCATGGCGCGTATTGATGATGCTGTGCGCAGGATACTGCGCGTGAAATTTGCGCTGAATTTGTTTGAACAACCATATTCAGATCCTACACTGCTCAGTAGTGTTGGATCTACCGAGCACCGAGAGGTGGCGCGTGAAGCTGTGGCTAAATCCCTGGTCCTGCTTAAAAATGAGGGATCGGTATTTCCAATTCCCAAGGATGTTCCTTATCTTTATGTTGGCGGCTCTGCGTTTGATGATATCGGTATCCAGTCTGGTGGCTGGACCATAACCTGGCAGGGTGAAAAAGGTAATATCACGCCAGGAACGACCATCCTGGAAGCGATTAAAAATACGGTCTCGCCAGAAACACAAATAATCGTCAATCAAGGCGGTCAATTTCCCGCAACGGACGAGGCGCAGCCCAGCCTGTGCCTGGCTGTTGTCGGCGAACTCCCCTACGCGGAAGGCGTGGGTGATGATGAAAATCCGACTGTATCTCTCGCTGATAGGAGAGCCTTGAACAGAATGGAGGATTCCTGTGAACAGCTGGCAGTGATCCTAATTAGCGGCCGCCCATTAATCATCAGTGACAGGATTGACAAGTGGGATGCCCTGGTCGCCGCCTGGTTACCCGGGACTGAGGGACAGGGTGTGGCAGATGTGATATTCGGTGATGTGCCTTTCACCGGAAAATTATCCTTCACCTGGCCAGTGAATACGGATCAATTGCCTGTTGGCAGGGGGGAGGGTGATCCGCTGTTTCCCTTTGGTTTTGGTTTGATTGAATGAGCTAGCTAAGGCGAGGCCGTGTAAACTCACGGCCTCACTTCTCTATTTGATATTAAGCGTGCAATGGGGACATTGACCGGGTTGAAAATCCTGTTAAGCTTGCCTTGCTTCAGCCAAAAGCGATTCAGCCATCTGCCAAAGGATTTGTTTAGGCTTTCGTTCTAGCTTAATAATCTCTTCTGTTCCTGTTAATGATAATAATGGTTTCAGGTAAACATCGGAAAACCAAACTGAATTTGAGACAAATTGCCAGCTATGAACAAGCGAATAAACCTCTAAAGCTTTTTCGGTATTACCCTGTACCGCCAAAAGCAAAGCCACCGATGCCAAGAGATACAGCATCATAAATGGCTCACTTGTAACTATTGCTTCTTCCAGTCCCTCAAACAACAGTATTTCTGCACTTTGAAAATTTTCATTAGCGATCTCTACCCTTATCAATGCTGCCAGGTTTGCTACGAGTTCGGGCTTATTAGAAATTCCCCGTGCAATCTCCACAGCCTGGGAGAGCAAAAGATGAGCCTCCTGATAGTCATTCGTGGCAATTAATGTTAAGCTTAGAAACCAACGGGACCATCCTTGGAAATATTTGCTTCCTTTTTTGCTCAGGTATTCAAATCCCTTCCGACCTTCCTTCTCTGCGTTGGCATAATCACCAACATGATGATACGTTTCTCCAAGCAGCATGTATAATTCAGAAATACTGTAGGGGTCTCCTGATTTTTCCAGGAGATGTAAACGTTTTTGCCTGAGTTCTAAAACTTCATGGAAGCGACCGTTGATATTTGCGATCTGTTCAAGGCAAAAATAATGACGGTTTTGGCTGTTGGCATCATCCAACTCAAGAAAAATTTGGCTGCTTTCTCGGAAGTATGACTCTGCTTTTTGCAAATCGCCTTGACTATAGGCACAAAACGAGCCGAGCATCGCCAATGTCTCTGCCATCCCATAGGGGTTATTTAGCTTTTGAGCAATCTTCAGGGCTTCTTGGAGTGGCTCATATTCTGTGTTCCAGGAAGATGAGTCAATGCTTGCGCCATTGCGGCAATAGATGATTTCACACCACCAATCTTCACCTAATTCCTTGAATAGATTGATTGATTGATGGCAGAGTTTGATAAATTCTGATCTATCTCCCTGGAATTGATTGTACAATGCTTTAATATAAATGTGAAAGGCTTGTGCATATTTTTCTTCACATGTTTGGATTGGCTCCAAACGACGCATCAAAAAAAGGCTCTCCTGGAACCGCTGCTCAACCTGATCTAATTTTCCCTGGGTAATATTGAGCATCATCAGATAACCTGTGAGCCAGGATAAAATTCGGTCACCCTGACGGGTTTCATCTGAGATGTTTTCGGCTGCCATTTCAAACAGCGCAATGCCTTCATCATATCGAACACTCTGTCTTAAATACCAAATCAAGCCCACAAGAGATGTCTCTATCAAATCCAGACGTCTTAAATCAACAGCAATCTCCCAAGCATGACGGATATTTTCAAAATCAGCACTGATTTCGACCATAGCCTGTGGCTGTTTCCCGGCTTTTAGGCGCTCTTGCCATCCACCCATTTTATTGCAAAAATAATCAGCAAATCGTGTATTTAAGTTTTGACTGCTGGCCGGATTTGCTTGGAGCTTTTCAAAGCCATATTGTCGTAACAGTGGATGAATCTCAAACCTATCCTCTGGTGTGCGGTTTAGCAGTGAGCGGTTCACAAATCCAACCAGTTGACGCAGAGATATTCCCACTACTTTTTCGGCTGCTTCGCGAGTAAAACCTCCTCGAAATATTGAGAGCTGGCAGAAGAGCTCACGCTCGATTTTATTGAGCATCTTCCATGAATAATCAAACACGGTGTAAAGGCTGTGCTGTCGTTCAGGGATATCACGGATATCTGTTGTAAAAAATGCAAGGCCGCTGCGAATTTCCTTAACAATTTCTGGTAGGGAAAGCATTTCCAACCATGAAGCTGCTATTTCAATCCCCAATGGCATCCCTCCAACCAATCTACATATTTCACCAATATATTGCCAGTCTTCTTTGTCAGGTATGAATAATGGTTGAACACGGTGTGTGGACCGCAAAAACAAATTCACCGCGCTATAAGAATTCAAATCTTTATTTGTCCCCTCCTCAGGAAAATCTAATCCACTCAAATGGAAGCGTGTTTCCGCTTTGATATTTAGAGGAATTCGAGAAGCCGCTAAAATTTTGAGGTTTGGCGAATGGGCTAATAAATCTTTGATCCATAGTGACATATCGATTAAATGTTCAAGATTGTCCAAAACCAACAGCATCGATTTCCCCCTGAAGTAGTTAGTCAGTTGTAGGTTCAAGGGCTGCCCCTCAGCTCGAATGTAACCGATTGCATAAGCAAAATAGCTTAAGAACAACTCTGAAGTTTCGAGTGGTGCAAGTGGAACAAAAAGAACGCCGTCTTCGAATTGCGGCATCAATTTTCGGGCGATTTCAATGGCTAGGCGGCTCTTACCCATCCCGCCCGGCGCAAGGATGGTGAGCAGACGAATATCTGGATCTAATAAAAGTCGAGAAAGTTCATTAATTTCATCGATACGTCCCACAAACGGGGTGATTTGAGCTGGTAATATGGACCCTGGTAGCGGTTGCGCACCATTATGTTCTGATTTTATTGTAAAGGAACCCCTTTGAATCATTTCATGTAGCTCAGTTGTCGTCGGTTCGGGGGTAATATTGAGCTGGCGTTCAATCAGCTGAACACAGCGCTGATACTGCCGGATGGCTGCATTACGTTCCCCCTTGGCAGAATATAATCGCATCAATGCCCTGTGTGCACGCTCATTCAGTTCGTCCAACTGTAACCAACTTCGGGCATAGAAGATGGCTTGATCATATTCTTGTTTTTCTGAACACCAATCAACAAGTTGCTTGTAAACTCCCCCAATTTCTCGGTCCAATTCAACTGTTTGAAAATACTGCCAGTCGTCAAACTCAGGGCTGTCTCTTAAGCTGAAGCCAGCTAGAAAATCACCCATGGACAATTCAGCAGCCTGTTGATAATATATCAGGCAGTGCTCACAAACCATTCCGCGTGGATGGACATGCCTTTTTACATTCCTGATGAGATCATGAAATTCTACAATATCTACCCAGAGTTTTTCACTTGTGATCATTTGCAATGATTCGCGGGTCACCTCCAGCCAATTATCCCCCAAAGAGCATCTAATTTCCCAAATTGCCTGCCTTAAGTTGGCATAAGCCCTGGCTTGGGTATTTTCTGGCCAAAATAGTGTTGCTAAAGCATCACGTGATTGGCGTTCACCCGTAACTGTAAGAAAAACCAGGAGAGCAGTGGTCTTATGGCGAGAAAACTCGATCGTTTTTCCGCCTAGTTGGACCTGGATACCTCCAAATAACCTAATTCGCAATTTTTCCATGAAGAAATTATACCGCGCAGTTATCGATGAGACTTTTTTGAGACGATTTTTGAAACGAAAGTATTACGCACAATCCATATACTAAGAGCAGATAAGAAAATTCAGAGGCAGTGATGAATAATTCGATGTCTTATGTCCAAAGGGTGATGAATCAGTCCCACACAAAAGGAGGACTGGCCTTGTTCAGAGGAGCCTATGCAAATGAATGCCTTCGCTCAATAAAAAAGGAGGTGGTCATGATTTGAAATGTGTATCTCGGTTCATCCAATGGTCAAATATATATGAAAGGAGTTAAGTAAAATGAAGAAAAACTTATTGGCCATAATCGCTATCAGCCTTCTGGTTGTCGTCACTTTATCCGCTTTCAACCAGACCCAATTCCCTACCGGGTCGTTCACACATCGTGTGCCTGGTCATTTCACCAGGGATTATGTCATTGAATTTCATGATGATGGTACCTGGACAACCCGGCTCAACGATGGGATTGTGTCCTCTGGCGAATATGCGATTCAAGGCGATGAGATCGTTTTTGTGACCGATAAATATTGTGACGCAAATCAAAAAGGTCCGGCAACTTATAATTGGACCTTTGAGAATGATGATTTATGTTGTGAAGTCAAAAGCGTTGACCCCTGCATTACTCGGCAGAGTATTATTGATCACGTGCTTCACCATAAAGAACCCAATCCTTTGGTATCGGATTGATCAAAATGTTGCTTCTGTAATGCGCCATGAGAATTCTGAACGGGATCAAAATGACAACGACGCTTAATAGCTGCGCATGTGGTGGGAGTAAAACGTGGATGGGATGCCTTCCGTGACCGAGAGGCCATGGCGGGCATCCCTCCAAAGCGCGAGCAGTCATCAACGGATTGGGGATAGCAGGCTTCTGATTTCTATGTTTTTAGGTGGGTATCAGCTATGAGCTACGAAGTCTGGCCACCGATCGCGACTGATCTGAGAAGGTTAAAATATGTGCCGGGCTAGGCCTTGTTTAGAAAGACGAATAACTCGTAGACCAAAAACGCCGGCCAGAAGAAACCTTTGAAAAAGGCCTTGATCCGCTCTTCTGTCGTCGCGGCATGCTTGAAAAAATAGACCCAAGCGCCGATGATACCTATGCCGTAGACAGCATCTGATTGATTGCTCTGGATGACGAATTTTGGTTTCTCTTGGTTTTGCTTACTTACGGATGGTTCTGTTGTCATTTTTTCTCCTTTGTTCAAAATAGCACATAAACCTTCAACACTTCAGTTTTCTTTATGCCCCTAAAGTCGAATAATAAAATTAACGATAACCATCATCACAACAAACCCAATTACAAATGGTGCTACTGTTGCAATGATGCCTGCACCAATAGTGATATCTAGTGAGGAAAATATTTTTTCTCCCAGCCAGGCTCCAAGCCCGCCAAGAATTAATTTCCCGGTAAAACCCAATCTAAATACAATCCATCTCGCTAAGGCTACTGCTAAAAGACCAATTGAAATATACAATACAGTCTTCATCTATTTGTTCCTTTAACAGTCATTGATCAGTATTAATGTTGGATTTATCATATAACCAGTGCGTAGTTTAATCGTATATTCTTCTTAGATGGCTATCTTAGCTGAAAGTAATTATAACTTATTATTATTTATATCACTATTGTAGATGTGGGGATGGCTTCACCTAGAGTTGACAAAACACAGAATCTCCTTCGGATTATAGACAGTTTCATTAGGTTTTTATCAAAATGCAGTGAACTGCGGATGTTTATTAGGACACTTTAAAGGGAATAATCAGGGAGGATTTGGTTGTCTAGCCTGTCAATCTATTTTATTACAGTAAAAGAACCCCAAAATCATTCCTCCTGTGGAGCGAGGATGAAGAGAATGCCGAAATAGGACCCCCACCTAAGCCATAAGCGAAAATTGACCCCCTCCCCAAGTCCTGAAGCGGTCACAGATCTCTCTTGAGATCTGGGTACTTGTGATGTGCCTCGATGCCACTCACATTATCAAACCGCATCAGACGCATGCTCATTTCAAGAGAAAAGAGCTCCCTCCCCCTGAAGCGGGGAGGGTGCCTGAACGTGCATAAACTCTTCTTCAGTTATATAGCTACGAGCTACCACCTACCAGCTACCAGCTACAAGCTTTCAGCTTTCAGCTACAATCCCGGTCTTCGGTCAATAAACCCCCTCTCCAAGCCTGAAGCGAAATTGTGACTCCCACTCCGGACCTTCCCTCCGAAGCGGGGAGATTGTCTTCCGATCTCGCTGGTCTCCAGATCTGCGCAATCTGGGCGGTAATATAGATAACAACTTCCAAAAGGGTGGTTTTATCCTCAACTTCCTCAAAGACCTTCCATATACCAATCAACATATGTTGATTTTTGATGTACTTGTTACTAAATTTGTTGACTCATAAATCAACACCTAATTGATGACATCAAAGATCAAATAAGATATATTTTTTATCATTGAAAATAAGATCAAAAACCATAAGACAAAAGGAGTATTTTATAATGGCAACATTAACCGTTCTAGAGTTCAAAACCGTCGACGGTGCTGGTGAAGCACTAGCCAAAATCCAATCACTGCAAAAACTGCAGGTGATCAAAATCATCGATGCTGCGATCGTCACCTGGCCTGAAGGCCGCAAAAGCCCGAAAACGAAACAATTGGTCAGTATGGCCGGTGTTGGCGCTTTCCAGGGCGCGTTTTGGGGCATGCTGTTTGGCTTGATCTTCCTGGTTCCATTCTTCGGACTGGCCGTTGGTGCAGCTTTTGGCGCCCTGGGTGGCGCTTTTGCTGATTACGGTATTGATGATGCATTTATCAAAAAAACCCGTGAAAAAATTACTGAAGGAAAATCAGCTTTATTCTTAATGACCAAGGACGAGGTCCTCGATAAGGTCAGCGAAGAGATGAAAAGCCTCGATTTTGAGATCATCGCAACCAACCTCTCAAAAGAACAGGAAGAACGGCTGATCGCTGCATTCAGCGAAGAATAGTCTTACATCAGCCGCAAACTTTAATATCATTATATTGGGTGCACTTTACTAAAAAATAGGTAAAGTGCCACCCATATTAAATTAGAAGAGAGCTTCTACAGATAAGGATGATGGATTTTTTACCCTGATTATCTGAGTAAGAAATGAGAGGAGTAAACTGAGTAGATTAATATAACCTTCCATCGATAGAACAAGCCGAACGATCCATCGAGCCATCCTGTCTAAAGATGAATTTGAGGCAAAGAAACGTCAACTTTTAGGTTTGTAAGAAAAATTCGTCTTAGAAATGAGGTCTTTAAATAAAATGAATGCAAATTCTTTACAGAAAATAGCTGTTATCATACTAACCGTCTCCGTGTTGTTAGCGGCTTGCACGCCATCTGGTGGCCAGAAGGCAACCATTGATATGGACCCACTTTATACCGGAACCTGGCATCTGGTAGCTTATGGCAATGATGATGGCATCTCTATTGTAACGCCTGGATTACGAACTTATATCAGCTTTCAAGAGGATGGAAATCTCTCTGGAAACGCTGGGTGCAATAATTTCTTCGGCACCTTTGATGCTAAGAAAGACGGCAGTTTCTCAGTGGGTGAACCATTAGGATCTACCCTCATGTTTTGTGAACCGTTCATGGATGAGGAATCCGCCTTCCTGGCTGCACTACAATCAGCAGAGGGCTTGGTATTTAATGAGGTGGAGCAGCTTGTGGTCCGTTTCAGTGACTCTGCGGACGGATACGACTTTATGCTTCTTGTCAATCAGACAAATGTGCCCCTGGTGGGAACCGGCTGGGTGCTAGATTCGTTGGTCAGCCCTGATGGTGAAATTGCCATCCCACCTACCAGTGCACCGCTCTTGAATTTCTCAGAGGATGGCAGGTTGTCCGGCAGCGGTGGATGCAATAGGATCATGTCTGGGTATACAATCGAAGGTAACACCATCTCGATTAATGAATTTGCCAGTTCCATGATGTATTGTGATGGGCTGATGGACTTGGAAGATCGTTTTACCGCAGGTTTAGAGCAGGTTTCACGATTTGAAATCAACGGTGACCGCCTTGTTCTATCTGATGTTGCGTTTAGCAACGTGCTCACATTTTTTGCCGCTGAAATGATGCTGACCGAAACCCAATGGCAGCTGCTTGTCTTCAATGGTGAAGGCATCCCAGAGGAACTGATGGTAACGCTTACCCTCTCATCTGATGATAATGACCGCGAGGGGATCGTATTTGGCAGCACAGGTTGTAACAGATTTTCCGGCACCTACACGATGGATGAGGATCGGTTAAATATCAACGTTCTGGTTGTTACCGTCATCATGTGTGATTTCGGCATGGAGACGGAAACAGCTTTCCTTGAGGCCTTGCGGGATCAGCTGACCTACCAGATTGAATTCAACCGTTTGGTGCTTGTTTCTGAGAATAATGCCCTAATATTTGTAGGCGAGACACCGAGCCTTGCTGGGCTCTGGCGGGTGAGCACCCTAGGCGATCCTCAAAACCCGGTCGAGATGACCTTTGACCAAACCATTCTGGCGGAATTCTCAATTGAGGATGGGGCAAATACAGGATTAATTACCGGTATGACGCCCTGCCAGGATTATGTTGCAAGGTATTTTGTTGACCGTGATTTACTCACCACGGACATGCAGGAAATGAGTGATCTCGGTCAATGCCAGGATGGTTCGGTGTTGGATAGTGAGTATTTTGAAGCCCTGCAAAAAGCTGAAACATTCGAATTCCACCGCGGCGGCCTATTATTGCGTGACGCTGAAGGAAACCAGGTTCTGGAATTTAGACAACAATAGAAGATTAATTATTACAAAAAGGAGGTAACTACTCAGCACGCGTGAGATTAGAGCACACCCCCCACGCTTCAGCAGTTGGGCTGGCTGAGTAGTTACAAAAGGAGAAGTTATGGTCGCATCTGAAATAACCAAAGGCAAGTCCGTCAGCGAGCTGCGCATCAACCGGTTTCTCGCCCAAACCTACCTGGTGATGTCACTCGGTTTATTAATCACCGGCTATGTTGCCTCATTAACAGCCAATAACCTGTACCTGGTGCTCCGCATCACGCTCGATCCATGGATTGCCTTCGGGTTGTTCATGCTGCAAATTATGGTGGTTGTCAGCCTGGGGGCTGTAGCAATGCGGCTTTCACCCATCGTATCGTTCTTCCTGTTTATTTTATACTCAGCTTTAACCGGGCTGACCCTCTCTTCGATCTTTTTAATTTACACCCAAGAACAAATCTCGATCGTATTCTGGTTGACAGCTGGCACTTTCTTCCTGACCAGCTTATTTGGACTCCTAACTAAACGCGATCTGAGCGGATCTGGCAGTGTTTTGATGATGCTGCTCATTGGGTGGATGTTCACCTGGATGCTCAGCTGGTTATTCCCGCTCTCAAGTTTCAACTGGCTCGTCAGTTACCTTGGCATCGCCATTTTCGTTGGACTGACTGCCCATGATGCTCAGCGGTTGAAGCAATTGGGCCAACAAGTAGACGATCATCCAGCCCGGAACGGACTGGTGGTCATCGGCGCCCTGACCCTTTATCTGAACTTCATCAACATCTTCTTGCTGATCCTGCGTGCTTCATCAAGGAGGCGCTGAGGATGAAGAGGTTTGTTGGTTGGTTATATCCTTTAAAAAAAACATAGAATGATGTTAGGAGGTTTAGGTCATGTATGATCTTGTAGGAAAGACATTAGAAAAATATCAGATTATTGAGCGGCTGCATCAGACTGCTGCAACTGAGGTTTATAAGGGGTTTCACCCGGGTATGAACCGTTATGTGGTTGTTAATGTTCTCAAAGCAGAATTTGTTGATAATGACGCTCTTTTACAGCGCTTTCTTGAGCAAAATGATATTGCAGCAAAAATTCAACATCCGAACCTGCTGCCGTTGATTGATTTTGGCGAGGAAAACGGAATTTATTACCGGGTGTTAGCGTATGGGCCAGAAGGGGGGTGGTCTGAAAATAAGCGCTGGTTTAACAACAACCCGGCAATTGTCAGGCTGTTTTCTCAATTAACGGCTGCTCTTTCTGAGATCCACAATTATGGTCATGTGTTTCTGAACCTGCGACCTGCTAACATCTTTTTTGGTGATGGAAGAAAGGCAATGTTGGGCGATTTTGGGATTGCTTTATCTCCCGAGATGTCAAGAAATGATCCTTTCTGCAGCCCGGAAGTCGGCCGCCAGGAACCCGTTGATCATCGGGCAGATATCTATTCCCTGGGCGTTCTTCTTTATGAGCTCCTCACCGGCAGCCCGCCTGATATGGAACGCTTTGTGTCGCTGAGTTCACAACGACCGGATCTCCCTGAGGACGTGGAAAAGGTTGTCCTCAAAGCCTTATCCGACCGACCAGAGGATCGTTTCCAGTCGGTTAATACGTTCCAAGATGCGCTTGAGGCAGCTTTTCGTTATGCAGATCGATCAGCGGAAGTAGCAGGGGTATCCCCGGTCCAGCAACCTGAAAAAAGAAAAGGCTGGTTGATCGCACTGGTTACCGTGTTAATCCTCCTGTGCCTGGGTGCTGTGACCGTTTTTGCTTTATCCCGGGCCCGCGAAGATGACAGCAACGGTGTCGTTAGCGAGGCAACCGTTGAGGCACCTGCCCAGCCCACACCTGAACGACCTCCACCCACACCTGAACAACCTGCACCTCCACCTGAAGATCCTGGACAGTCGCCCCCTGAAGATGAGGATCGTCCGGGTATCCAATGGCCAGAATTTAACCTGCCACCGATATCTGAAATACCCATCTGTAATTCTGTATTTCCAGCGGCTGGCATGGGGATGGTCGGATTAATGGCTATGAAAGCCAAGCGAAAAAACAAGCCAAAGGACGAAGATTAATAAGAATTGATCCTATATGGAAAGGATAAAAATATTGAAGAAAAATTAAACGACAACGCGCCATGGGAAAGTTTGATTTCTGTAACTATACTATTTATAAATTCATATTATTTTTATTTTTCACATGAAAGGAATAGAACAATGACAACATTACCTGCAACACACGAAACATCACATACACATGAATTACCCTGGTGGATGATCCTTTTACAAGGCCTCTTCTCCATCATCATCGGGGTGCTTTTCCTGGTGTCACCGGGAATCACCGTGGTGGTCGTCATACAGATGCTTGGTATTTACTGGTTGGTAAGCGGCATGCTTACCCTGGTCAGCATTTTTATTAATCGCCATTTATGGGGATGGAAGCTGTTTGCCGGGTTGATCGGAATACTGGCTGGCGTATCGGTCATCCAGCACCCGCTTTGGAGCGCCGTGTTCTTACCGACGGTTTTAGTCTTCATCTTGGGCATCCAGGGAATTTTCTACGGAATTGTTTACATTATTGAAGCCATTAAAGGCCTCGGCTGGGGAACAGCGATCTTGGGTGGTCTCAGTCTATTAATGGGTATCATACTGGTCTCTTCCCCGTTGTTCGCTGCATTTTGGTTGGTGCTCTTCTTGGGGGTGGCCAGTCTGTTGGGCGGTATCGTTTCTGTTGTATATGCGATCGTTGTCTCCAGAAAGCAAGCCCAAAGTTAAACTCAATTATCTCCGTCTCTCAATGGGGTAAATCACAGGTTGGCACACGTAATTATTGTGCCAACCTGTGCGCTTTCTTTTCAGGATGCAATTTCATCCATGATCGAATAATGAAATTCGGTATCTGCTCAGGCAGCCTTGCTGCTGAAGAGTGGGGGGTGTGGTACCACACCCCCCTATTTCCTTGCATGCTGAGTAGTTACGAAATTCGTGTGTTCAATTGAGAGTTGATAATTTTCATGAATAAACTATATCAGGAAAATTAACGCTTAAACGGCGTTCCATGAATAAAATCTCTCTACGGAAAATAAAACCGAACAGGTAATTGACCCTACCTGTTCGAAATTATTACTGTAATTATCATGTCGTTTTCGACGGTTCCCTCTGGCTGGAGAGTCTACCAGGCTGGTGGCTGGCATAACATGAACAAAGATCTGCTGTTTAAATCTTTGTAATATGTGTTCTGAATCCTTATGCAGTTTGCCAGCAACCATACAATTCTAATCTTGATGTGCCAATGTTTTTGGAAAATGCTCAGGCATACAGCCAGGATTACACCCGGTTGAGTGATATGTTCTTCCCGTGTTGTAGCCTGGGCATACGCATTGCCGTTGATGCTGGGTTGGCTTTAGAATACCAGGTTGCAGTCCTGTCGCTTATGAATGCGCCATCATATCGATGGCTACCGTAACTGCCAGGATAATGACATCGTTCTGACCGGGTTCGATCAATACGCCATAGGTGTCGGCGAGCCGGAACCAGCGTTTGGACACTTCTGCGACTTTATTATTTCCATCGCCAATGGTGTACTGGTGGTTGAGAATATTTCCCTGCACCTGTAAATCCGGGCCGTTGCCCACTTTGACTGTCCAGCGATCGCGCAATGGGGTGATCAGCGCTTTTTTGACCCTGGCAAGGGTTTCACCTTTGGGACCGTCGATGGTCATGGTGTCCCGGATGGTGATCAGGCGCTGTTGGATCTTGCACAGCTCGGTGCCATTCATGTCCTCGAAGAAAAGCGTGTCGCGCACACGCAGCATCTTTCCATCGACCTTGAAGGCACGCCGGCGGTTCTCATCCTCGATCCAGAAATCGTTTCCAAAGGAAATCAGCTTTTCTCGCATTCTGTAACGGGTGGCTGTACCGCCGCGGCCAAAGACCTGGCGTTCCTCTTTTCGTCCTTGGGATCTTTGTCTTCTCATGATGTGTTCTCCTTTTTTGATGTAGAGTACTAAAATTATTGTTTGTTGTGTGATGATTCACGTTTGCCAGGCCAACCAGCGATGGAGGCCTGGCTCACTTTTATGAGGGGAAAATGGTGACCCAATCATGCTTCATGCTTACGATGTTCCAGCCGCTGGTCTGCGCTGCTTGAAGGGCTGTCTCAGCCCCGGCGATGTAGTCGAATTCGCGCACAGCGTCATCATGCAGGATCAGCAGCTGCAGCGATGGCAAGGCTTGACCACCGCTGAAGGACAGCATCTCTAGGTCGCCGTTGGAATTGCCGGCAGCCAGGATGGGGCGGCAACCCGTAAAACTCCATACTTGCACGGCCTTTTCTGGCCCATCGTTGGCCACGTCCAGGTCAGCGCGCTGTAAGATACAACCGCCACTTTCGTCAGGTACATAACGGTAGGCAACGGTGCTGCCGATGACGCACTCGCGTGGGATACCATAAAGCTCTTGGGCAAAGCCACGCATGAAATCGCGGCCACCCCCGGAAACAATAAAATTGCTAAACTCGTTTGCTTCCAAGTAACTGAGCAACTCGAGCATCGGCTGATAAACGCAGTCGCGGTAAGGAATGCCCAGGGTTGGGTGGTGTTCGTTGAAGACGAATGTCCGCGCGTCGGCTTCAACAGCCTCAACGTCCCGGCCTTCCGATAAGGCCAGCAAGCCGCCCATGACAATCTCAAGGGCGCGATCGTCACCCTGGTAATGCTTGGTGACTGCCTCACCAAACCAGTCATAGTCCTGCTCCCAGGCGGCTTTCCAGGGCTGCTGGGCGCGCAGCTCGGGTTCGGCCGTGGCGCGTGCGACCAGTTGACGCAGGATAAAATCCATTTGAATATACATTGGCTTTTCGCACCATAAGGTGCCGTCGTTGTCGAAGACGGCGATGCGTTCGGTTGGCGGCACAAAATCCGGGCTGCCAGGAGTGGCAACCGCGGCGACAAAATCCAGGATCGCCTGGCGGGTGGGGGTTTTATTCCAGAGAGACAAGAGTGGCTCGTTCAATGATAATCCTTTCTTTGCTTTATGGTCGGTAGAGTCTTGAACTTGGTGATATGTCGGTTATGGCGCGAGCGACAAGTAGCTGATAAGCATCCTCTATTTTGATAGTGTTACACGGTTCGACCTACCAGGAGGGCAGCGGATCAGTACGATGGAGGTCATAGAGCTTTTTCTGTGCGACACCGTAATCTCCCACTTGGTAAAGGCTCACGGAAATTGCCCGAACAGTGAAAGCCTCGAAAGGCTCCGCTTTTAGTGCATCCACAAAGTCACTGGTGCCTATACCAACGGTCAGATGGGGGTGGTAGTTCATGCCGGTACGGGAGCCGACGAAGGTGTTCACGTAGTCAATTGTCGGCTGACCGATCGCCCCGCCGTCGAGGCGCGGCGCAAAGGCCTCGGATGTTCCTTTCTCCACAGCGAATGGGGCGACGGCGTCGATGATCCTTTGCTGGAGCCGCAGCATTTCCTCTGTCGGCTCAATAACGATGCCTACCAATCGGAGTTCCTTGTCGGCCAGAGCATAGTAGCTGATCGCATTGCTTTCCCATTTCATCGCCTGCTCTGTACCCAGCACTTCCGTCACAGCTTTCGCGACGTCGTCGAGGTCCGCCGTTCTCACAAACTGCTGGAGCAGTGTGATGTGCGGCGCGTGGTTGGCATCCAGGGCGAAACCATGCGGAAAATCCTTTCTTAGCAGAGCATTCGTCGCCTGTGCCTTCTCTACCGTGGCAGCATCCGGATCAAGTAGTATGTTAATCGCGGTCAAGGTCATGATGTTTTTTCCTTTCTTAATTCATATTTACTATTTTGAGTTTTTTACACAGTTCAACCTAAGGTCGGGTTAATCCGCCATGCAGCAGGCGGTAGGGACTTTTCTACTTATTCCTTTAATATGCAGGTTGATGGATTAGCGATCAATCGATCAACCTGCATATTCCCGGATACGATCACGATTACCATAGCCGCCTCCGGCGTAGGTACCGAGATCAACCAAGATGGCGAGGCTCAACCAGACCCAATCCAAGCCCGTCACGCCGCCTGGCGCAACCAGCAGATACATTAAAGTTGTCCAGGGTGCAAAGATCAACCCCAGGATGGGCCAGATGATGCCCTGGAAAACAGCCTGATAGTAAACCGGCCTGATCAGCCACCAGATCAACACACCCGCACGCGGCCCAAGTAACAGCACAGTAGTAATGAAGCAACACATAATTTTGTCTCCTGACAAATTCCAACTAATTAATCAATGAATCACCTTACTGGCGGCCCATCCAGCTGGTCATAAAATATCAGCAATACTTTCTCGATTTGCTGACCATTCTCCATAACAGTAATGAACATCTCCAGGAGTTCTTGATCTTGTTGATCAAGAACGATACGGTAGTATGCCACACGATCCAGCTGCTCAAGGAACAGATCTTCCTGATCCATCAAGCCATCGGGTTGTTCGCAGAAAATCCGAATATTCAAAATATTCTCAAAGACAATTGCTGATCCATTGGTGACATACCGGCCGGAAAAATTATTACATCCCGCATTGCCGGAAACCATCGCCGTGCCATCAAAGGTGATGAAGACTTCCACGCCCTCAATGGATTCAGTTAGCTCTTCATCGTCATCTTCAAGTAGATAGCTCTCGAGCACCCAGACGACATCCACTAAATCCGATCCGGGCACCTCAGTCGGCTCAGGTGGGGCTTCCGTTTTGGTCGGTTCGGGCGTTGGCGCTTCTGTTTCTATGGGCGTAGGCGTTGGCGGTTGGGGCTTGGCAGGTTCCGTCGGCTCAGGGGGTGTACCAGGCACCTGGATGGCCACCCAGATCGTCTGGCCAAAGGGCACCCCTTCAGCGTTATGCATCTGCCAGTACCCCACAAATTTACCGGGTTGCTGCGGTGCTACCAAGTTCACATACAGATCATAGGTTTCACCTGGTTCAACTGATTTGCTGATTGCGATCGGCTGCCCGCCCATCTGGGCTGCTGGATGATTGCCGCGTACGTATTTAACAAAGTAAGCATTGTTCCAGGTACATGTACCGGTATTTTTAACCTGCCAACCCTTTTGAAAATTTTCTCCGGGGTTGATCTCGGGAAAAACCGTCAGGTGCTCGTCATTCAGGTTGATGTTACGGACAAATGACATTGAATCAAAGCAGGTCTGCGGTGGGATGATGTCCTCAGGCCGGAGCCCAAGATAGTCCTGAGCCAGCTGGCTGAGCCAGCCTTCATTCTGCAAGGCTAACAAGACATGATTGATCACCGATTGTAGCGCTTGGGCACCGTCCGGTAGGGCAACTGCCAGGCGCTGCTGGTTGAGCCGCTCCCCTGCCAGCACAAGCTCAGGATCGGACAGGTATTGGATAGCTGGCTGGCGATCGAGAATCACGACATGTAAGCGGTTGGCCTTGAGGTCGGCCACAGCCTGCTCAGGTCTTGCGTAGACATACAATTGTTCTGACGATATCAAATTTGATGCAATCAGCATCTCCTGGACCCATGCTTCATACACCGACCCCCGCTGTACACCCACTGTAAGACCGGCAAACTGGCTGATATCGGTTATAGGTGCCAGGCCAGAATCACTCCGAGCCAGGACCCCATCATCACTGATGAAATAGATATTGGAAAAATTTACCACAGCATCACGTTCTGGGGACACGGAAATGGCAGCGATAGCCACATCCGCCAGGTCATTTTGCAGCACCGTATTCAAACTCTCGAAGGCGTAATCCGTGATCTCGACCTGTAACCCCAATCTTGTTCCTATTTCTCTGATCAGGGCTGGATCAAATCCGTCGATCACAAAATCCTGGTTGTAGAAAGAAAACGGGGGATAATCGGCAGAAGTGGCCACGCGCAGAACGCCTGTCAGCTTAACCCGCTCCCAGGAATCGTCCCCGGCTGCTTGCGGCGCTTGCAGGGACAGGACCAGCAGTGCCACTGTACTAATCAACAGCACGGTGAAAATCCCCAAGACCCAGGGCCAGAATGATTTATTCTTTTTTCCTTCTGCTTCTTCACCAGTGAGGTGATTTTGATTATATTGATTTGAACCTTCTTGGGACATTTTTTCCTTCCATTCTTGATGTGTCATCTTTTTTTCCGAGGTCCACACTTCATACGATTTTCAAACACTGCCTCTTGTAATTTTGGTCTTGATGAAATTTCTTTATCTCTTCCTACTTTATGTGCCAAACACATGCTTTATGTGCCAAACACATGCTTTATGTGCCAAACACATGCTTTATGTGCCAAACACATGCTTTATGTGCCAAACACATGCTTTATGTGCCA
>Ga0209498_1000976_pt1 | contig 17606 bp, 15 predicted proteins | sample WalLakDeSediment_FD_184131 | JGI IMG/M metagenome (GOLD analysis project Ga0209498, IMG submission 184131) | Lake sediment microbial communities from Walker lake, Nevada to study Microbial Dark Matter (Phase II) - Walker Lake 11/02/13 Deep... | ecosystem: Environmental > Aquatic > Freshwater >... | reverse complement strand
CATTGGGCAGGACCAGCCCTGGCTGGCTCCTCTGGCGGGTTTTTCCGACCTTCCTTTCAGACTGTTGTGCAGGGATTATGGCTGCGGCGCTGCTTTTACGGAAATGATCAGCGCCAAAGGACTGGTTTATCAGACCAGAAACACCCTGGAACTTTTAAAGACCTGTGCGCAAGACTCTCCTCTTATAGTTCAGCTGTACGGCAGTGAACCAAAGGTTATACGCAAGTCCATGTCCATTCTTCTGGATCAGGGCTTTTGTTTTTTTGACCTGAACTGCGGATGCCCGGTTAAAAAAGTGGTTAAAACAGGGTCAGGGGCCGCGCTGTTGAAAAATCCTGATTTGATCGTTGAAATGGCCTGGATCATGTCTGAAGCTGCGGGTCACGGGCGGGCCGGAATAAAAATCAGGCTGGGCTGGAACAATGACCGCCCAGTGTATCTTGAACTGGCAGAAAAACTTTCCAGATCAGGAATAGGCTGGATTACCCTCCATCCAAGGACTGCTGTTCAGCTTTTTTCAGGAAAAGCAAGCTGGGATGCTTTGACAGAATTAAAAAAAGCAACACAAATCCCGGTCATAGCCAGCGGAGATCTTTTCACGGCTCAAGACGCCATGGAATGCGTCCGCCAGACAGATGTTGACAGCGTCATGTTTGCCAGGGGCGCTCTGAATAATCCGTTTGTTTTTGAACAGTATAAAAGGCTCTGGAGGGAACCCTCCAGTGCTGATTTTGATCAATTTCATCTTCGGGACATGTGCCTGAAAACCATTGAATACTACCAGAGATACTATCCAGTTCATAAGGCCATTTTAAAGATGCGCACTGTAATTCCCCGGATGATCAGGGAAATTCCCGGAGCAAGACAGTTGCGCAATGAGATCATAATGAGTAAGGATTGGGAAAATATCAGAAAGGCTGTTGCCGGGATATGACAGGATTTTGGTGATGATTCATGAAGTTTGATATTATGCTCGCGGAAAGCGCTGGATTCTGCATGGGAGTCAGCCTGGCCCTGAACAAGCTGAACAAGGCCCTTGAGCAGATAAACACCAGACGGATATTTACCTTTGGCCCCATTATCCACAACCCCCAGGTTCTTTCATTTTATGAGGAAAAAGGCGTCAGGATAACCGAAGACTTTAATGAACCAGGTCCTGACGATATCGTCCTCATCAGGGCCCATGGGATCCCTTTGGAGATTGAAGACAGGCTCATCACAAGAAACGTGAGCATAATCGACGCCACATGTCCCAAGGTTAAAAAGGCTCAGCTGCTTATCAGCAAAAACAGTCAAAGCTCAAAATGTCTTTTATTGTATGGTGAACCGGACCACCCTGAAGTAAAAGGACTTCTGAGCTACGCCAATTCCCGGGCCTATCTTTTTGAGGACATCAGGCAGCTTGAATTCATGGATATTGATCCGGGCAATCATTATTGCCTTGCCGCCCAGACTACCCAGGACAGGGAGCAGTTTCAGTCCATCAGTACCTATCTGCGGAATACTCTTGCTCACGATCCAGTTATCCTTGACACAATATGTGACGCCACCAAGAACAGGCAGATTGAAACCATTGAGATCGCCAAGCAGGTGGAGTGCATGATTGTTGTGGGAGGAAAAAACAGCGGAAACACCAGAAGGTTGTGCAAGGTGGCCATGGAACATTGTCCCGCCTGCTTTCACATAGAAACTGAACATGAACTCAGCCGGGAAATAATATCCGGCTTCTCCAGATTTGGACTTACCGCGGGCGCTTCAACACCGGATGACACCATCAACAAGGTTTATCATAAGCTTAAGTCAATGCTCTATTCTTAACAGAACGTTGAAAATCTCCCAATTGCTGCGTCATTCCAAGTTGAGTTCAAAGTTCAACGTTCAAAGTTCAACGTTCAATGCCTTCCACGCGCTTGGCCTGGTTCAAAGTTCATTGTTGAAGAGTAAGAAAAAGCAATTGATTTTTAGAATTTTTTGAACGGTCTGTCTAATAAGGACTTTTTCACACTGTTAGGGCGCTTCTAAATTATCACCCGGGATTAAGTCTTGATTTTCCGAAAGCCCAGAATCACTTTACTGGACATTGCCGTAACAGTTCTGCTCCTTGGCGCTGGATTTTTTTTATATATCCGGATCGTCAAAGGGCTGGACTACAACTGGGAATGGTCCTTTATATTAAATTATATTTACCGCTATGATGAGCAGGCTGGTTCGTGGGTTCCCGGGATGCTCATGCGGGGTTTTTTTGCCACCATAAGGTTGAGTATCTGGGCCACCCTTTTAGCCATATTCCTGGGAACGATTATCGGGCTCTTCAGAACCAGCAGCAATCTTCTGCAAAGGCTTCTGGGTTTCAGTTATGTCCAGACCATTAGAAATTTACCCCCTCTGGTGCTGATCTTTATTTTTTATTTCTTTGTCAGCGATCAGATCATGCCTGTATTAGGGGTTGATGATTTTTTCAGGAACAGGTCCCAGGAAACCCAGAATATCCTGGCGTTTCTCTTTGCCCCGGCCGGGCAGTTTTCTTCTTTTCTGGCCGCGGTGTTCACCCTGGCCATATATGAAGCAGCCTACATAGCTGAGATTATCCGGGGAGGAATTAACTCCATATCCAAGGGGCAATGGGAAGCATCAGCAGCCCTGGGTTTCAGCAGGCGGCAGCAGATCTGGCTGGTCATCCTTCCCCAGGCTTATCAGCGGTGTCTGCCTCCTCTGGCAGGGCAATTCATTTCAACAATCAAGGATTCAGCCATTGTTTCGGTTATTTCCATCCAGGAACTGACTTTCCAGGGTATGGAACTCATGGCCGCTACTTACAAGACCTTTGAAATATGGATAACAATTACGATCCTGTACCTTACACTGACATTTACCTGCTCCAAGATAATCGGACGGCTGGAAAAAAGACAGGCCAGAAAATTCAGATAGCCAGGGCCGAGGGCCAAGGGCCCAGGATTCAGGAATTGAGGGATTGAGGGATTGAGGGCCGAGGGCCCAGGGACAAGGGCCAAGGGAAGAAGGATTGGGGGATTGAGGGATTTAAAGAATCTGACATCTGACGTCTGACATCGGACGTCATCACTAACCGCTCATCGCTCACAACTCACAACTCATCTCTCATCACTCATTCCTCACTGCTCATCAGCTGTATTTTTATTTTTTTCTCTTCAAAAGGGCCCTGTAAATCTCAGTGAGCTTGATGAATCTTTCATGATCTCCGCCTTTGTCCGGGTGCATTTCCATAACCCGGCTGCGGTATATCCTGGTCAATTCCTTTTTGGTCATGGCGTTAAGGGTCCTGATGGTCACCCCCATCATCCTGCTTGCCTCATCAGAAGTGAAATCAGGTTTTTTAACGGGAAAAGCTCTGGATCTTTGCCTGGTGCCGGCGATAAAATCGCGCATATGCTCATGGATAAAACTGTCTGAGGCCAGAGGATAATCAAAAAACATGATTACGTAGCGAATCAGGCAGGAATGCAGATTTCCAGGCTTGTTTTCACCCTTCCAGAACAACTTATCATTGTTCAGCGCGCAAATTTCACTGATAAACAGGTCTTCCAGCTTTTGCTGGTCCAGACCCTGCGGCATGCGCCCGGCAATAATCTCGGAGAAAAATCGTCGAAGATATAAAAAGGAATAAACATAAAGGCTGAGCTCTTTGGGTTCAAGCCTGCTCTCCATATCCATAAACAGATGTTCAAGTTCATCCCGTGATTTAAAGGTCAGAGACCGGTAAAATTTGTTTGGAATCTTTGTCAGCCTGGACTGGTCAAGCTCGCCCAGCCTAAGGTAGTTATATCTTCTTTTGTCCACTGGATGAAGATGATCGCGGATAAAATCATCCTCCTGAATGGTCAGTTCAGCTTTAGCCTTTGATGATTCCTTTCTGGAAAAAAATCCCCTTAAAGCCCTCCTGATGTCCTGTCTGACAAACGGCCAGAATATATTCTCCAGTAGATCATAATCAGAATCAACCCCCTGGCTGCAAAGCCGCTCCTCAACATGTTCATGAATATAAAAACTGCTGCCTCCGGAATAGACAATATAACTGGAAGGATCAGGACCAAGGCTCATCAGTTCCCTGGACACGTAAACCCCGTCGGCGCAAACAGACTTTCGGATAAAGTAATGTTTTTGTTGATTTATAATATTATAAGCTAGATACATGATTTTTCCAATGGTTTGAACAAAACTAAGGACACGAATGAGTCTGATTTGATTATATGGATTTTTATTCAAGCCTGGTCAAGCCCTGAAGGCGCAATTTGAAAATATGATTGTTTGTCTTATGTTTCCGGGAGGACAATATCTTTGCGGAATAATCAGATTTTTATAAGCTTTTTTATCAGGCTGGACAAAAAATACATTATGTATCAAAGTTAACAGTCCTGCCTGAGCTTTGCTTACAGCTGCAATCAGGAGAAAAATAAATTTTATCCCGGGGTAAATTATGCTTGGCAGGATCATGTCTTTGTGCTAAATTGCACAATGTTTTTTAACACAATGTTAAACATATCACGCTAAAACAAACCAATTCGTAGGAGGTATTTATGTCCGTAATTGTTTTTGGTCACAAAAATCCTGACACTGATTCCGTTTGCGCGGCAATAGGCGTTGCTGACCTTAAAAGCAAGCTTGGTGTAGCCGCAACTCCGGCAGCCCAGGGAGAGCTCAGCCCTGAAAGCAAATTCGTGCTGGATAAGTATGGGGTGAGCGCGCCTGAGGTGGTTACTTCAGGAGAAGGAAAACAGGTTATTCTGGTGGATCATTCTGACCTTTCCCAGAGCCTGGATGACCTTTCCAAGGCAGAAATTCTGGGAATCATCGACCATCACAAGCTTGGCGACGTAACAACGCCCAATCCCCTTGAATGCTGGATATGGCCTGTTGGATGCACATGCACAGTCATCAAAGCCATGTATGAATTTTACGGAGTAGAGATACCCAAGAATATCGCGGGGATAATGCTTTGCGCTATTCTCAGCGACACCGTCATTTTCAAGTCAGCCACCTGCACTGATGAAGACAAAAAAGCTTGCGAAGGCCTGGCCAAGATCGCCGGAGTTGGCGATATGATGGCTCTGGGCATGGAAATGTTCAAGGTTAAGTCCGCTGTTGAAGGTACCCCCACCAGAGAACTGTTGTTCAGGGATTATAAAGATTTCAACATGAGCGGCAAAAAAGTGGGTATTGGTCAGCTGGAAGTGGTTGATCTGTCCATTCTGGAGCCTGTCAAAGGCGACCTTTATGAAGAAATGAAGAAAGTCAAGGACGAAGGCGCAAGGCATTCCGTGTTCCTGCTGTTGACTGACATTATGAAAGAAGGCTCTGAAATGCTGGTCCTTTCCGATGATCCATCAGTGGTTGAAAAGGCTTTTGGTAAAGCTGTTGATGGAAATTCCGTATGGCTGGACGGAGTCATGAGCCGCAAAAAACAGGTTGTGCCTAATTTTGAAAAGGCTTTCGCCTAAACTTTAACCAGGTTCATATATTCATCAGCTTGACAAATTGTTGTCTTTTGCTTTTGAAGTGAGATCCTGATAACATAAAAAGCCCGGCCCATGCCGGGCTTTTTATGTTTGTTGTCCGGTATTATTTTCTTATGACATATTAAAATCCCCTGATTCAGGCAAATATTTATTGACAGAGAGCTGCGTTAAAATTATAAACACTCTCTTGATGTTTTTTTGGGCCAATAGCTCAGTTGGCAGAGCCACCGGCTCATAACCGGAAGGTCCCAGGTTCAAATCCTGGTTGGCCCACCATGTTCAGGGAGTAAAATTGCAGGCTGTAAAAAACAATTCCCAGAAAATGCCTGTTGAGCGGCATAAATTAGAACCGATAAAAGGTGCTTCCTTCGGACTGTGCAGGAAAGCACCTTTTTTTATTTCCTGCAAGACGGCTGTTGATCGTTTCTTAATGCCGGGTTTTATTTTTTGGCTGATAAAAAATGGCAACTTCATCAAACTTTACTCATCTCAATGCGACTTACAAAACTAATAGATATTATTGAATCATTCGCTCCACCAGGACTTGCCCTTGACTGGGACAGATGCGGGATACAGGTTGCAGGAACAAGGCAGAACATTACAAGCATGGCCCTGGCGCTTGATCCCGATGAACAAACCACCCAGCAGGCCCTAAACCTTCAAGCTGAATTTCTGCTCACCCACCACCCCCTGACCATAAAACCCAGACTTCCAGACAAACCTGACGCGTTTCACAGAATATTAAAAAGTCTCTTAACATCTGATACAATCCTTTACAGCGCGCACACTTCTTTGGATACCAATCCCCGCGGTCCTGCCGCCTGGCTGGCAGAAAAGCTGAAGCTGGAATCCATATCTGTTCTGGAACGGACATACACCCGCAAGGCCTTAAAGCTTAGCTTCCAGCATCCGTTATCTTTATCTCCCAAAAAGCTTCCTGCCAGAGAATATATTTTACATTCCAGGGTTGATGATCATGGACTTATTCAGGATGTGACCCTTTTTCAGGACAAGGCTGATTCATTTATTTCCGGGCTAAAGGATATGATCTGGCCCTTTTACTTTATGTCAACAGAATGTCCGGATTTTGACCTTCAGTGCGGCCTGGGCTTTACAGGCGTATTACCGTCACCGGTTTGTTTTGATGAGTTCCTGTTCAATCTTAAAAATATTCTGGGTGTTGAAAAAATAATCAAGGCTGGAGATCCTCCGGACATGGTCAGTATTGTTTCCTGTTGTCCCGGTTCTGGAGGAGACCTGGCCATGAAAGCCTTTAACTCTGGAGCCCAGGTTTTTATTACCGGGGACCTTAAGTATCATCAGGCTCAGGAAGCTGAAAGGCATGGATGCGTCCTGGATGTGGGGCATTTTATCCTGGAAGAAAAAATGATGTTTCAGTGGTTTCTGACTTTGGAACACCAGCTTGAAGAGATGGATATTTATTTTATTGAAGGCAGATCGCCATTTAAAATACTTTGATAAATAGTTGTTCATGGGAGGATAAATTGAGTAAGTATATCGATCAAATCAAAAAACTGGTTGAACTCCAGGAGATTGATTCCGAAATGATCAAGCTTAAAGACAGGCTTGTGGAGGCGCCCAAGCATCTTGAAGAACTGCAGGCTTCACTCGATGATATTGAGGGCCAGATAGATCAGATCAGGGAGCGGCTGGATCTTTTGAATCAGCAGAAAACCAAACTGCAGAAGGATATTGAAGAGGACTCCCACAAAGTCAAAAAAAGCAAGAACAAACTGATGATGGTCAGCAATACCAAAGAGTATCATGCCATGATGCGTGAAATGGACAACCTGGAAAAGCTCAACCGGTTTCGTGAAGAGGAAATGAGCAACCTCATGGAAGATATTCAGGTTCATCAGGAAAAGATGGAAGAACTCTCAGTAAAGAGGGAGTCGGTTAAGGAAGAACTGGCCTTAAGCCAGTCTACCCTTGATTCAGAAATGGAAAAATTCAACAAGCGCATCAGCCAGCTTGAGAAAGGGCGTAAAAAAGCCTGCGCCAATGTACCTGTTCCTATTCTGTCCAGATATAACTTCATCAGAGACAGGCTGAACAACCCGGTGATTGTATCTGTGAAACGAGGCGTATGCACAGGATGTTATATCAGCATCCCCCCCCAGTCATTTATTGAAATTCAAAAGGGGGAACAGATCCTGAGCTGTCCCAACTGTCAGCGGCTGATATTCTGGGAAGAACATTTTTCCAATGATTCCTGATTGAGAAAATTTCTGCCGCAGCTTCTTGTCTTTATAATTTTTTAACCTATAATTTTATTGGAGTCGGATGGATTGTCGCTGTCCGGCACCTACTTTAAGCCTGTTAGATGATCACCCATGGACAGCACCAGTCAATAGCGCGAATCCATGCTTTAAATCTTATATGTTTAAAGTGGGTGCCGGGGGGAGGAAAGTCCGGGCTCCTCAGGGCAGGACGCTGGGTAACACCCAGTGGGGGCGACCCCGGGAAAGTGCCACAGAAAGCAGACCGCCCGGCACCCACTTGAGCAGACAACACTGACTGATTCTGCAAAGATTGCCTTCTCAAGTGGGTGCCGGGTAAGGGTGAAACGGTGGGGTAAGAGCCCACCAGTTGCCGCGGCGACGCAGCAAGCTAGGCAAACCCCGTCCGGAGCAAGGCCAAATAGGAAGACGTTTGAGGCCGGCCCGGCCGATGTCTTCGGGTAGGCTGCTTGAGGTCTGGAGTAATCCAGGTCCCAGATGAATGACAATCACTTGTCTGTCTTTACCAGAGACCGACAATTTACAGAACCCGGCTTACAGTCCGACTCCATAATTTATTATCATGAATATCTGGGCTATTATCCTCGCGGCCGGACAAAGTTCAAGACTTGCCAAAAGCGGACTCCGGCAAAAAAAACAATTTCTTGAATATCAGGGCGTCCCCTTATTCTGGCACAGCGTGCTTACCTTTGCCAGGTCATCCAGAATATCCGGCATAGTCATTACCCTCCCTGTTGACGAACTTCCCCGGTTTGCAGATCTAATTGAAAACCTTAAACAAAAAAGGTATCCCGGCGTTCCTGTCAGTTATACAGCTGGAGGAGATCTGCGCCAGGATTCGGTCTACAACGGCCTCATGGCCCTGCCTGATCAATGCGATTTTGTCATGGTTCATGATGCGGCCAGGCCTTTTTTTACTGCCAAACTTGTCCATAAGCTCATTGATGCTTTTGAACAGGGAGACGGGGGCACAATTCCTGTTATCCCCTGTACTGACACGGTAAAAATGGTCCGGGACCAGGCAGTAATCTCAACCCTGAACAGGAATGAAGTCGCCCTGGTCCAGACCCCGCAGTTTTTTCCAAGAAAAGTACTTTTGGACTCTCACCAGAAAGCCAGAAGGGACAAGCTCATGGTTACTGATGATTCATCCATGGTTGAAAAATCAGGATTCACGGTGAAAACAGTTGTGGGACTGGAAAACAATATCAAGATAACCACCAGGGAAGATCTTAAAATGATTCAAGGCAATAACGCTTCTGCCCGTTTCTGTACGGGGTTTGGATATGATGTGCACCGATATGGCGGGCCCAGGCCCATGGTCCTTGGAGGGATACCCATTCCAGGAGCTCCGGGTGTTTATGCTCATTCTGACGGCGATGTACTTATGCACGCCCTGGTTGACGCGATTCTGGGATGTCTGGGCAGAGGAGACATTGGAGATCTTTTCCCTGACAGCGAAGAAAAGTATGAGGATCTCAGCAGCGCTGTATTCCTGTCAGAAGTGCTGCTTATGGCTCAGAAGGAAAATCTTGAACTGCAGCATATAGATATGACGGTTATCGCCCAGGTTCCCCGGATTACTCCTTTCAAGAATCAGATTCGGTCAAACCTGGCCGGCCTCACCGGATTAAAGCCAGAACAGATCAATGTCAAGGCCACGACTGAGGAAAAGCTGGGTTTTACCGGATCCAGGCAGGGAATTAAGGCTATGGCAATGGTTACCGGAATCAAGCACTATAAATAACAATGGAATCGCACAATGCTCATTTATAATACCCTGTCCAGACAAAAGAAAGAATTCGTTCCTCTGGAAAACCGGAAGGTGAAAATGTATGTCTGCGGGATCACGGCATATGATTATTGTCATATAGGTCATGCCCGCTCAACTGTAGTCTTTGACGTCTTAGTCAGGTATCTTCGCCATCTTGGTTATAATGTCACCTTTGTGCGCAATTTTACCGATATCGACGACAAAATAATCAACAGGGCCAATGAGGAGAATCTTTCTGCTGAACAGGTAGCTGAAAAATACATTGCCGCCTTTTATGAGGATATGGACAGGCTGGGCATTCTCAGGGCCGATATAGAACCCAGGGCAACTGATCATATCAGGGAGATGATTTCTCTGGTCCAGGTACTTGAACAAAAAGGGTTTGCTTATTCCACTTTATCCGGAGATGTCTATTTCCGGGTCAGGAGGATGGATCATTACGGGCGTCTTTCAGGCCGTAATATCGAAGAACTTCAGTCAGGCAGCAGGGTTCTTCCTGGTGAGGAAAAAGAAGACCCCCTTGACTTTGCTCTGTGGAAGTCTTCCAAACCAGGGGAACCGGCCTGGGAAAGCCCCTGGGGGCCGGGCAGACCAGGATGGCACCTTGAGTGTTCAGCCATGAGTGAAAAATATCTGGGAATTCCTTTTGATATCCACGGCGGTGGAGAGGATCTGGCTTTTCCCCATCATGAAAATGAAATGGCCCAGAGTGAGGCCGCTTATGGCAGGGAATTCGTCAGATACTGGGTGCATAACGGTTTTGTCCGGGTAAACGCCGAAAAGATGTCCAAATCCCTGGGAAATTTTATAACCATAAGGGATATTTTATCCGGTTTTCATCCCCAGGTCCTGCGGTTTTTTCTGTTAACCAAGCACTACCGGAGTCCCCTGGACTATTCCACCCAGTATCTCCTGGAAACTGAAAAAGCTGTTCACCGAGTTTATTCAACCATTTTTTCTCTGGAAAAAGAACTTTCCAAAACCAAATGGAGCAAGGTCCAGGATTTTCCACAGGTTGAAGAGGAAATTCAAAATATCCAGGACAGGTGGAACCAGGCCATGGACGACGACTTGAATACGGCCGAAGCCATTGGTTATCTGTTCAGTCTGACCCGCCTGGCCAACAGAATGGTGGAGGATAAGGCTTTTCGGAAAAGCGAGTCAGGCAGGGAAATCATGGGCAGGATATTAAGGGTGCTGGAAACATGGGGCAGGGTCCTTGGAGTATTTAACCATCCCTGCGGTGAATTTCTTGACGAACTTAAATCCATACGCTGCAGGCGAAGCAATATTGATCCCGAGAAGGTGGAGTCCCTTATTCAGGAAAGACAAGCCGCCAGGAAAAAGAAAGATTTTGCCCTGGGGGACCAATTAAGGGATGAACTGGCCAAAATGGGCATCGAGGTAATGGATACTCCAGAGGGAGCCAGATGGGATTTCGCTTAGCAGGCCGTTGAAAATCTCCCAATTCAGGAGACAATCTCCAAGCCAGGAGTTTTATTTATGGATATTTTGCGGACAATGTTTGAGGAAATCAAATGGGAAACAATTATTGCCACTTCCCTGAGGGTATTGGTAGTTTTGTTTATAGCCTATGTGGTCATGCGGGCGGCAAACTCGGCCCTGGAAAGACTGGAAGACAGGCTTGTTCAGCGCGGCAAAACCACTGGTGAACCTCCTACTGAAGTTCAGAAAAGAGCTGAAACTCTGATAAAACTTCTCAGACAGGGAGTCTTTATTGCCATATGGATCCTGGCTATTCTGATTCTTCTGCGGGAGCTTGGTTTTGAAATAGCTCCTATTCTTGCCGGCGCCGGTATCCTGGGACTTGCTGTCGGGTTTGGCGCGCAGAACTTGGTCCGTGACGTCATATCAGGGTTTTTTATGATCATGGAGGATCAGGTCCGGGTTGGAGACGTGGCTATTATCAACGGCACAGGCGGACTGGTGGAAAAAATCAATTTCAGGACTATTGTCCTGCGAGACCTGACCGGAACCGTGCACGTTTTTCCCAACGGAACCATCAGCACACTTTCCAATATGACCAGCAAATGGTCCGCTTACGTGTTTGATCTCGGAGTCGCCTACAAAGAAGATACTGACCGGGTGGTGGAGCTGATCAGCGAGGTAGGCACGGAGCTGAAAAACGATCCATACTTCGGGCCGTTAATGATTGAAAACCTGGAAGTGTTCGGTGTGGACAAGTTTGCTGATTCCGCTGTAATAGTAAAAGGAAGAATAAAAACCAAACCCATCAAGCAATGGGAAGTGGGAAGAGAATTTATGCGCCGGATTAAAAAGTCCTTTGACGAAAAAGGCATTGAAATTCCATTTCCCCACAGATCCGTTTACTTTGGCGAGGCAAGCAAACCAATGGATATCAGGCTTATTGAGCAGGCCGTGAAAACCGACAATTCAGGCGGAGACTGAAAAATATAAAACCCATTGCTGTGCAGAAAACATCCCAGCCCATCAGGGTGGCCCTGGGGTCGCAGCTTAAAAGCTGCCCATCAGTGAACACTCTGGGTGTCTGCCCCAATCTTAAAGACTATGCTGACTGGCAGCTGGATCTTATTCACAGATCTCTAAAAATTTACTTTCCCACAACTCTTTACGCGGAAATGTTTGTAGCCATGGGCAAGGAGATATTTCCCAAGATACAAACCTACCGTTTTGTGGGAGACAAGATAAAGCAGACCCTGTTATTCAAGCTCAATGGACTGCCTGCGCCTGAGACAAGATTTTATTTTGGTCCGCGACAGCAAAAAAATATCACCAGGGATTTTTCGTTCCCATTTGTGGCCAAAACACCCAGGTTTTCCTCCAGAGGAATTGGAGTTAAACTGATTGAAAATCAGGAGCAGCTTGACAATTATCTGGAAGATAATCGCGTGGCTTACATCCAGGAATATCTGCCCGGATGCAGGGACTACCGGGTGGTCATCGTGGGGGAAAAGATAATTCACGCCTACCAGCGTATACCCAATGGCTGTGAATTCCGGGCCAATGTTTCCCTGGGGGCGGTGATGTGTTTTGAAGACATCCCCTGTGAGGTACTGACCCTGGCCCTGAAGGCCTCAAGGCTTTGCGGCTTTAATTATTCAGGAATTGACGTAGTTGAATCCGGTGGAAAACTTTATCTCCTTGAAGCCAACATGAAGTTCGGTACCCTGGGTTTCAAAGAAGCGGGACTGGATTTTAAAAGCATCTTATGCCGCCTGGTGGAAAGCGGGGTTATTTAAAGCCTTATTCTTGAAGGTCTGTCGGAAAAATGTGTTGCGATAACAAATAAATCTTTTCAGTTTGTTATCTGTTATCAGTTATCAGGGAAAATCAGAAACCAAATAACCGATAACCGATAACCGATAAAAATTGGCTTTCAAACATAGCCCCCTTTAGTGAATAATAAGCAATTGCAGTTCAAATGAAGTCCCTCAAAGATCTCCAAAAAATAAAAATAGCCCCCAAAAAGAAAAAAAAGCCTGAGCCTGAAATAGCAGAAAAATCTCAACAGGTTCATGGTTCAGGGGATAAGGATGTTTTTTTCAGAGCCATGCAGGGAGTAAAGCCTCTGGACGGAAAGGGCAGGGATATTGCCCCGGCCGGAACGATAAAACGGGTTGACCCCATTGAGGATGATAACAGCCTTGATGTCCTGAACAAGCTGGTCAATGGTCATATTGAATTTGATATTGAATATTCCGATGAATATATTCAGGGTTATGTCCATGGTATCAATTCCAAGACCTTTCGCAGATTAAAGGCCGGGAATTTAAGCGTTCAGGCACATCTGGACCTGCACGGCAACAATGCTCACCAGGCAAGAATTCTTTTTCTGAATTTCATGCGCGAGCAGTATATCAATAATAAAAAATGCGTGCTGATTATTCCGGGGAGGGGCAGAAATTCTCCTCTGGGTTCTCCTGTACTGCGCAATGAAGTTCAAACATGGCTGACCCAGGAGCCTTTAAAGAGAATTGTCCTTGCCTTTTGCTCAGCCCAGCCCAGACACGGCGGTACAGGGGCCCTTTACGTGCTTTTAAGAAATTATAAAAAAACCGGGGGCAAGATTTTCTGGGATAAATTCTTCATAGACCTTGAAGGCTCTTAACAACACATTGTTAAGCCTCATCACCCCTAACAGCGTGAAAAAGTCCTTATCATACAGACCGTTAAAAAAATTCCAAAATCAATTGCTTTTTCTTACTCTTCAACAATGAACTTTGAACCAGGCCAAGCGCGTGGCAGGCATTGAACGTTGAACTTTGAACTCAACCTGGAATGACGCAGCAATCGGGAGATTTTCAACATCATGCTAAGGCTTGACTATTGCAATCTTTTGATACAGCTATGCCCGTCAGGAGGATCAAAAAGTGGGTTTTTTCAGCAAGATAAAACAATTCTGGAAAAAAGAAGACAAGCCTTCAGAGATAGAAACCAAAATTCTTAAACCTGAGCTGGATGAGCCTGCCGGCGATGTTCAGAAAGACCAGGAATGGAAGGTCAGATTAAGAAAATCATTATCCCTTGCCGAACCAAGACTGAGTATCTGGCTTGATCATCTTATTGACGGCATAGACAAAAAGGGTGAGCCCTTATGGGAAAGGCTGCATTTTTTGTTTGAAATGCTGGAAGTCCCTCCTGCTGAAGCTGAAAAATTCATTACGTCCTTTTCATCCTGGCTTGATGACATGGATTATGTCCGTGTTGAGGAGTTCAGGTCGGAACTGCAATACAGAATGGCTCTGGCCCTGGATCTGGAAGATGAAGAAGATGAACGGGACAGGCTTTTTCTCAAGCTTTCACAAGGCCTTTCAAAAACCAAAGAACAGCTGTCTAAACGGGTAGATCAGCTCTTGAGTTCCAGCGGCAGATACGATGAAGCCTTCTGGGAAGAACTTGAGGAAATACTTATAATGGCCGACGTGGGTTACCAGGCGAGCGCGAATCTTCTGGAAAGACTCAGGCCCAAGGTCCGCAGCATTGAAGAAGGCAATACCCAACAGTTCAAAGAGCTTTTCATGGAGGAACTGGCCCAGGTATTTCCATCTGCTCCCAAGCGAATTCTCCCTGATCCGCCTGAGGTTTTGTTTGTAATCGGGGTCAACGGGGTGGGCAAAACAACAACAATCGCCAAACTGGCCTACCGCTACAAGATGAAAGGCAGAAAAGTCATGATCGTGGCCGGGGATACATTCAGGGCGGCAGCCATAGAACAGCTGGAGATCTGGTCCAGGCGGACCGGAGCGGGTTTCTATGCTAAAGAACGCGGGGCGGATCCGGCCTCAGTGGCCTATGAGGCTCTGGATCTGGCCGTGGCTGGAGGTTTTGATATTGTGCTCGTGGACACGGCCGGAAGGTTGCATACAAAAGTTGACCTTATGCAGGAACTCAAAAAGATGAAAAAGGTCATGGCCAAAAAATTGCCGGGATCACCGCACAGGACCATACTTGTTCTTGACGCCACCACCGGACAGAACGCCCTGTCCCAGACGGAACTGTTCTGTAAAGAAATCCAGGTTGACGAAATAATCATGACCAAGCTTGATGGAACAGCCAAGGGCGGAGTGATAGTGGCCATAGCACTTCAACACAAGATTCCAATAACTTTCATCGGGTTAGGTGAAAAAATGGAAGACTTGCGACCTTTTGATGGACAAAGCTTTGCTAAGGCCTTATTTGAATAGACAGCCAATAAGATTTAATAACACAAAGATCTATGTGTAAACTTTAAAATAGCCGGATTGAATACCGGGAGAGGCAAATATCATGGCCAAAAACAAGAAAAACAAAATCATTGCGACTTCTACAAAGCTTTTTGCTGTTCAGGGTTTTGACAATACAACCACCCTTCAGATAGCCAAGGAGTCAGGAGTTACTGAGCCGCTTCTCTATTACCATTTCAAGGGCAAGGAAGAAATATTCACAGATATTATCAACAGGATTTTTACTGAGTACACCAACCTCATTGCCGCGTTGCCCCTGGATACGGCAAATGAGTTTGAGAAAGTCAGCAATTTATTCAAGCTGCACATAGCCATTGCTGAAAACAGGCCTCACGACGGCAGGCTTATTATGGCTAATTGTCCCTCAAAATTGAAAAATGACCGGCATATCTGTCAGGAAATTATTTATAAGCAGCAGGAAATGGTCACTTCCTACCTCAAGGACTGTCTGAACAAAGGAAACGCCAGCGGTGAATTCGATGCTCATCCAGTGGATGATCTGGTTATTGTCATTTTATGCCTTATAAACGGGATCCTCAGGAAAAAACTTCTGGGCAAAAAAGAATCTTCTTCTTATGAATTTACCGCCATTGAATTTTGCAGAAGGGCTCTGGTTCCCAGTAAATAAACGAGCCGTTTCCTTAAGAGTATGTTTAAAAAGTCCTTATTAGACAGGCCGTTCAAAAATTCCAAAATCAATTTCTTTTTCTTACTCTTCAACAATGAACTTTGAACCAGGCCAATCGCGTGGCAGGCATTGAACATTGAACGTTGAACTTTGAACGTTGTTTAGAAGGCCCTTATAACAAGTCATGGAGACGAGTTCGGTCATACCACTGGCCAAGATTTTTTTCGTCTTTATGGCCATGCTTGCGGGAATCAAATTTCGCCTGGGCATAGGCACATCCATTCTCGGCGGCAGTGTTCTCACTGGTCTGCTGTTTGGCATCCCGGCATGGAAATGGGTTATTATTGCTGGCGAATCCCTTCTTGACTTAAAGCTCATTCTTCTGGCGATAATTGTTTTGCTGATCATGATCCTGAGCCGGATCATGGAAAATACAGGGCAAAACAAAAGGCTTATGCATGAGCTTTCCGGCCTTCTCAAATGGCCCAGGTTCAGGCTGGCCTTTTTCCCGGCCCTTATCGGGCTTCTGCCCATGCCCGGGGGCGCTGTTTTTTCAGCGCCTATGGTTAAAAGCGCCGCCCTTGACCAGGACCTGGCCAATAAAGATAAAATCCTCATCAACTACTGGTTCAGGCACATCTGGGAACTTATCTGGCCCCTTTATCCCGGCCTTATTCTGGCGGCCCATTTTTCAGGCATCCCTCTGGTCAGGCTGCTGGGCTACACATGGCCAGGACTTCTGGTTTGTCTGATCCTGGGCTGGTTTTTCTTTCTCCGGCCCTTGAAAATCAAACCGCCAAAAAATAACGAAACTCCCAGATTCAAGCCGCGCAAGGCCTTTTATGAATCACTGCCACTGGCCATAGCCATTGTCGGGTCGCTTAGCCTTGAAGCTCTTGTCTGGTCCTTCGTCCCATCAGTTTATCCCGAGGTTGGTCTGGTTGCCGGGCTTTTCCTGGCCATATCTGTGTGTTCGAGGCAGAACAGGGTTTCTTTGACGCGCGTTCTGGCTTTTGCCGGGGAAAAGCATCTGTGGCAGATGCTTTTTGTTGTTCTGGCCATCTTTGTATTCAAGGGAACCCTGGATAATGGCGAAATTGTCAGGGAAATATCCAGCGCGATTGCCGGTCCGGGCACTCTTCTGGCCGCGGCCGCGGTAATACCTCTCATGGTGGGGGTGATTTCAGGAATAACCATAGCCTTTGTTGGGGCTACTTTCCCTCTGATTCTGGGGATTGTGGATCAACTGGGAATTGAGGCCAATGCCCCGTATGTGGTACTCGGCCTTTTTGCCGGCCTGGCCGGGGTCATGGTTTCACCGATTCATATCTGCTTTATTCTGACCTGTGAATTTTTTCATACCAACCTGGCCAGTGTGTGGCCCAAACTGATCCTGCCATGCCTGCTTCTGTTTCTTTCAGGGCTTGGATACTTTTTTATTCTTTCCTGAATTTGCCTGGCCTTATCAGCGCGTAGAAAAAGTCCTTATCATACAGACCGTTAAAAAAAACCAAAATCAATTTCTTTTTCTTACTCTTCAACAATGAACTTTGAACCAGGCCAATCGCGTGGCAGGCATTGAACATTGAACGTTGAACTTTGAACTCAACCTGGAATGACGCAGCAATTGGGAGATTTTCAATGGTCTGTTATGTGGACACATCAGAAGTCGTTGGGTAATGAATCCTGAAAGATAAAATCAGTTTCAAGGACGCACCTGGCACC
>Ga0209498_1000975_pt1 | contig 17609 bp, 12 predicted proteins | sample WalLakDeSediment_FD_184131 | JGI IMG/M metagenome (GOLD analysis project Ga0209498, IMG submission 184131) | Lake sediment microbial communities from Walker lake, Nevada to study Microbial Dark Matter (Phase II) - Walker Lake 11/02/13 Deep... | ecosystem: Environmental > Aquatic > Freshwater >... | reverse complement strand
TAATTTGTTTGTTTGCTTTTCATAAAAATCTGAGTAAATCCAGCCAGCTTGTGTTTTAATTGCCTGTGAAACAAAACTATCAATGGCATCTCTGGTCAACTCAACAAACTTGCTGCCATTTATTAATAGCAAGTACGGTGTTGATGTTTTTTCAATTACTTTTTTGATTGCTTCACTACTGAAAGGATGATCTGATTTAATTAAGAATTGGCTATTAACTTCGAGTTCATTTTTTGCTACAACAATAATTTTATCAAACAATTCAATTTCATTCAGGTTAGAAATTATTCGATTAGTAACATCACTCGTAAAAGAAAAAATTGCAGCAGTTATTTTTTTATTTGTATCCATTGCTCAGGAGGCTCGACTAATTTCATCTTGATATATTTTTAATACTTTATCAGTCACACTTTCGATATCAAAATTTTCTATCACTCTCTTCCTCGCATTTTCACCAAACTCATTTTGCTTTTCTTTGGATTCAATTAGCAATTTAAGTTTTGTTTTCAAATCAGCAGCATTTTTCTTTTCAAATAGATAAGACGTTTCGCCATCAATTGCAATGTCAAGAACACCTTCGGCTCCTGAACAGACGGAAGGCTTCTTCATTGCCATTGCTTCAACGAGTGCAATTCCAAATGACTCCGAATGAGAAGGGAATACAAAAATATCCATTGCAGAAAGGACTTCGGGTATGTCTCCTCTGTATCCTGTAAAAATCAAATTGTTCAATTCATATTCAATGGCAAGCTGTTTTATTTTCTCCGCGTAATCACTTTCTCCTCTGCTTGGTTCACCAACAACTAAAAACTTTAGATTCGAATACTCTTTACTCAACTCCTTTGCTGCCCAAAGAAATTCTTCGTGACCTTTTCCGGGAGTAAATCGTGCCAGCATACCAAGAACTATTTCTTCTTGATTTATTTTAAATTCTTCTCTTACTTTTCTGCCATCAGTTTTTTCGGGATCAAATCTAATTGTATCAATTCCGTTCGGCAGATTAATAATATTGTTAGGCTTAACTGGTGTAGTTTCAATTAGATTCTTTTTAATGGCAGTACTAATAGCAAAAAGCAGGTTAATACGCTTATATAAAAGTTTATGAAATAAATCTTTCTTTACAATAAAAGATCCAACATGCTTGGTAAGAAAGAGCGGGATTTTACTATTCGCTAAAAATAATGCTGGAACCAGCAGCCACAAATCTTTGGAAGCCTGCGAATGGACAATTGAGTAATTACTGTTTCTGATAAGAAGTGAAAGTCGTATGATATTTACAGGATGGAAATAACCGCTTGCTTTAATCGGGTGCAGCATAATTCCCATATTATTTGCTTCAATATGAATTCTTGATTCGGCGGAACAGATAAGCTCAACTTTGACATCTCTTTTTAAAAGCTGTTGTATGGAGGTGATTGTAATCATTTCCAAACCTCCCCAGCTTTTTGATAAGCAGGAATAAAGTATCTTCATTAAAACTTATCAGTAAATTTTTTTCAACTCTGAACTTTTAAAGTAGTGTAAAAGAATCTCATCAAAATTATAACCCATTTCTGCCATAACAGCCGCACCTATCTGACACATTCCAACTCCATGCCCCCATCCTGCACCATAAAGCGTAAATTTTTCAGGGATATCATTCCCGGTTTTCCTTATAAAAAAAGCTGAACTATATAAATGAGTTTTAGATAGTAATCTTCTTATTTCCAACTCCTTCCCAATTGTCAAAGTTTTTTTAGTTCCTACAACTTTAAGTTTGACCAGACGTGTTGAATTGCCCCTTTCTACAGGTATCAAATCCATAATATCTCCAAAATCAATTCCGCTTTTATCTTTTATGAGAGATGATATTTCATCCTGGGTATATTCAACTTTCCATCTGAAGAAATCTTTAGTCTCACGATCGTAATCAACAAGTATATGTGAAAGTATTTTTCTATCTGCTGTATTGCAGAATGCTGGAGGGTTTCCTTTAATCCACTTTTCAGAATTGGTTTCATCAGAAAAATCGAGGTTGAAATTTTCCGGTTCGAACTTATAATCTACAACCGATGTTAAATACGGATGTTTAACTGGCTCCCAGACATTTTCGAAAGATTCTGTTAACCCGCCGCAGCATTTTGAGTATCTTGTATCGCAGACTTTCCCTCCGCTTAAGAGTACAACTCCATTGGTTTGTTCAACAGCATTGAAGGCTGCATCTGTTATTATTTTGGTAACACCCTGAAATCTCTGGCAATGGTCATCAGCACAAACATCAAACAAGTTATGATCTTCCCGGTCATACCATTTAATTAATTCATCCTTAAATTCAACCAATGTCTCGTGAGTTACCTTGTTTTCCTTTAACTGAGCAGATCGTTCTATTTGAGCAAGCATCCAGCTTCTTGCAATAACTGCCTGGGCTTTCAGGAGTTCAATTGAACTTTTTGCACTCATTTCGGAAGAGATAACGCTTGTTAAATATCTTTCAAGTGGAATGTGGTTTATTGCAACAATTTCGTCTCCCGATTTCAAAAGAATCATAGAATAAATAAATCTCTGTTTTTCTTTTCTTTCCCAATGAAACTTTCTTCCAATAACCACATCCCTCAGAAGAAAAGATTCAGAAATTGGGTCGGCGGGTATGAATTCAATCCGATTAGTGGGTTGAACCTGATGTTTGCTGCTTTTACAGACAATATGATTATCTTTTATTTCAGCAGTATAGATACCGCTAAAACTATCTTTGTGCCCGATAATGCTGAAATCACCGTACAGCTCAAAACTTAATTTCTTGGCAGTAAGAATTCCAACATTGATATATGGCTCTTCTCCAAACAACATAAAAACTTACCAGTTCTGCATTCAGTTAAATTTTTTAATAACTTTACAAAATATACTGAATAGTTTCATTTGATGATGTGGGATTTTTGAGTATGACCAGCATTATAATTATTTTGATAATGTTTAATAGAATTAAAAGCATGAAAAGCATACCGAAAGAAATCGTTTCAATAATTGGTTTTCCTATGGATCTTGGAGCAGACCGACGGGGTGTAGATATGGGTCCTTCTGCACTAAGAATAGCAGGATTGCAATCCAAGCTCGAAGCACTCGGTTACAAGGTTGAAGACAACGGTGATATAAAAATTGAAATAAAGGAAAGACAGAGGGTAAAGAACCCACGGCTAAAATACCTTGATGAAATTATAAAAACCTCAAAGCTGCTTGCCGAGAAAGTAGAGAGAGTTTTAGAAAAAGGCGATTTTCCTCTCTGTCTTGGTGGCGACCATTCAATGGCAATCGGAACAATTTCAGGAATTGCATCTTACTGTAATAAAAGAAAACAAAAACTCGGAGTCATCTGGATTGATGCTCACAGCGATATGAATACTGATGAAACAAGTCCTTCAGGAAATATTCACGGAATGCCGCTTGCAGCTCTTTTAGGTTTAGGCTGTGATGAGCTTGTAAACTTTCTTGGATTCTCACCAAAGCTTCATCCCGAAAATTGTGCATTAATTGGAATCAGAAGCATTGACGAAGCTGAAAAACAAAACATCAGAAAACTGAAACTTCCCGTTTACACAATGAATGATGTTGATAAGCTTGGCATTCACAGAATAATCGCAAAAGTATTGAAGCAGTTTCGCGAAAAAGTCGATCATATTCACATAAGTTTTGATTTAGACAGCGTTGACCCATCAGTGGCTCCCGGAGTTGGAACGCCTATTCCGGGTGGATTAAGTTATCGTGAAGCTCATCTTCTTATGGAAACGATTGCCGAATGCGGCTGTATGTCCTCACTTGAGGTTGCTGAAGCTAATCCTATTCTGGATTATAAAAATCAAAGCGCAGCTTTTACTGCAGATCTTATTGCCTCAAGTATGGGACAAAGAATACTCTGATGAGAATCAAAGATTTTGTTGTAATTATTATTTCTTTTATCCTGATTTCCCTTTTGCTCTCAGTGTTTGGATTTATTTCTATCTCTTTTATTGATGTGCTATCCTATTTACTTTTAATTATTGGCATAGCTATAGTTTACACTGAATCAATAAGGCGGAACAGATTTTCAGTTTTTCTTGGTACGATAGTCTTTCTGATGGGCGTTTACTTCCTGGTATCAGAAAACTTTTCAATGAACATTAGTGAAGGAATGAGCATCCCATTAATTCTGATTTTTGCTGGAGCCGGATTACTTACACTTCACATTTCAACATCGACCGGAAAAATATTTTTAGTCATCGCTTTAATACTTATAACTGCGGGGCTAACGCTTTTAACAGCAAACAGCAGCTGGAAATTCAGCTCCTTCATTAAATCGATCATACCAGTATTTAATTTACTCTGGCCCGTACTAATTATTATTGGTGTTTTAATTCTTTTACTGAGAAACAGATAGAGTGTAAAACGAAGTTAATTCACGGATGCGTAAGACCTTGGAGATAAGTTTCGGATTAATATTTATTCTATTTTAAGAAGTATAGTGCAAGAATTAAAATCAATGAAACTATAAAGAATATCATACTTAATATTTTATTTGTCTTTATACTTTTCTTTAGCAGCTCAATTTCACCAATAACATGTGATTTTAGATATTCTCTTATGGTCTTCTCTATTAGATCTTTATCAGGTGAAGTTTTCAAAACAGTATTTGATTCAGTTTCAGTTTTTGAATCCTGAAGGAAAGTATCGATTCCAGTTTTTTCTTTGAAGTTACTTTTAATTTTAAACGGACTTCCCTGACCCGGCACATTTTTATCCGAATTGATATTTATTCCTTCTTCAGCTTCAACTAATACTTTTTCCTCTGATTCATTATTTCCCCAGAAACCTGATTTTTCTTCGACTAGAGGCTCTTCTTCTAAAACTATTTCTTCACTAACTGGTTCCGCCGGTACTTCGATTGCTTTCTTAGCTTCAATTTTAGCTTTTATTTCCTCCCGGATATTATAAAGCTTTAACGCTGTTTTATCTTTCAGATCATTTGCAGGATATTTTATTTCTAATATTGAAGGTATTAAAGAAACCAGATGCTGATATTCGCCGAGTTCCTTCCAGGGGAAATCATCATTACTTAACTTGAAATCCTCGTATACTTCCTTGTCTTTTTCATTCAGACAGCTAAGAACTTCCAGTTTGATTAACTCTAAAACCTTTTTCTTGTCCATATTACTTATTCCGCCTCTGAAAGTTTCTGCATTAAATTTCCTATTGCTACTTGCAATTTTGACTTAACAGTTACTGTCGGAATCTTTAGTTTATTCGCTATCTCTTCCTGATCCATTCCACCATAATAACTTAATTCCAATACATATTTTTGTGCATCAGTCAAACTACCTAATGCTTTTTCCATTTTTCCTTTATGCTCTAAAACTTCTTCCAGTTCAATAGCCTTCACTTCGGGAGACAGCTTAGGAATTATATATTCTCTTTCATAATCATCATTATATTCGGGCAACAGCTTGCCACCTTTTCTGTTTAAAACGTCTACTGCTTTGTTGCGGGCAAGCGTTATCAGCCAGGTATATACATTATTAGTTTTGAAATCAAAGTTATCTATCTGACGCCATATTATTACAAACACCTCGGATAAAATTTCCTCTGCAGTATCCTTGTCGGTAATAATCTTTTTTATCAGAGTATACAGAAAAGGTGCGTACCGGTCATAGAGCTGTTCCAATGCCTTGGAGTCATAACCGGCAATCTTCAGCATTATTTCAGAATCTTTTAGTTTTTGTTGATCTACCACTTCGTTATCTCCCTGTCATCTTAAAGTTTAACAATTCAATAAAAATTTAGTATAGTACAGAATCAATTTAAGTACCAAGAAATAATGTGTTAAAGGAATGAAAAAGTGAAGAATGTGCTTAATATTTCGACTATTAGCCGTTACATTGTTAAAAAAACTACCAGTCTGGTAATAGAATTTGGTATTAATTCAATTATAATTTGAAAACTATCGGTATTGTAACCTGCACTTTTATTGGCTTTCCCCTCTGCTTGCCAGGTGTAAATTTACTGGAAAGAATAGCATTAAGAGCTGCTTCATCGCAGCCACCGCCAATACCTTTGACAAGTTCGGCAGTAGTAACATTTCCATCCTCATCAACATAAGCTCTTACAAATACCTTTCCTTCGATGCCGGCTCTTTTTGCAATTTCAGGATACACAATCTTGCTCTGAATTTCCTGAAGTCCACCAACAGGCTGAGGCATTTCTTCGACAGCAACAAAATAAGTCGGTTCATCAGCAACTTCGATTACTTCTTTAGGCGGTGAAGTTGGTGCCTGCTCTTCAACAACTTTGGGAGTTTCTTCTTCGACAACCTCAGCTACTTCAGTTAATGGAGCCTCAATTGGATCCGGAAGTTTTGGCGGGGCTTTTGGCAGTACTATTTTTTCAGTTTCATTCTTAGTAGTTGTCTCAACAATTTTAACCGGAGTTACTTCCTGAGTATTCTCAAATTCTTCTAACTCATTGTAAACAAATTCTTCCACCGGCTGTTGAATTGTATCAGATAAAGTATTCTCGGCAATTATGGTTGATTCATGAGAAGTGGAATCGTCCCTCAACATCATATATACAAACAGCGAAACTGAAATAACAAACAGTACTGAGGCTGCAAGAATATATTTTTTAAGCTTTGAAGAAGTTTTTAGATCTGTTTCTCCGGAAAATTCAGAATCACTTTTCTTGAATACTCCTGATGTGCTTTCCTCAGATTTAAAAAATCCTTTATTCTCTTGCAACAGATCTTTTTTAATTGTAGATGCTTTAGATCTGACTTCTTTGAATCCATCCGGATCCTTATGTATTGTTTCTGCAACTGTTAGAGAATCCCAGTTTATTTTATTTTTCTCCAGAACACTCTCCAGCTCTTTTTCAACACTATCTTGTTTTTTTACTCCAGGAACAAATTTTTCCGGTTCAGATTTTTTTCCGGATATAACAAGTGAAGAATTAAGTTTGTTTAACATTTTTTCTTTTGCTGCTGAAGAAGGTACGGCTGGTGCGGTTAATGTAGCAGGTAATTGTGCAGCGAGATTCTGATACCGGGCAAGTTCTTCCCAGGGAAAATTTTCATCGGTCTCTTTTATTATCCGAAAACTTTCTCGTTCTCTTTCATTCAAACATCCCAGCACTTCAAGAGTGATAAGTTCTTTACTCTTTATACTTTCCATAAACCTCTAATTCCTCTGAATTATTCAGCAGTTAATTTTATTCAAATTTATTTTTGTCAGTGTTAATCAATCCCGGGCATCTTTAGAGAGAATATCACCACAAATAAGCTTAAAATATCAGGAAAATGAAGCAATTTGAGTACCATCGGGATTATTTGAACAATTACGGAAAATCAAACCCGGGGGTTTTTTAACATCAGTTAATTACTTAATAAGTGAAAAAATGACCGCCTGAACGAACTAAAAGGATATATTTTGAATCAAGTGGTTTTGCATAAGATACTGATTACTCAAGTTTAAGTTCACGGCTCTGATATACTTTGAAATCCTTTGATAAATCCCAATGAATTTATGCTTACACCCTATTTTATTATTTTTACCGATATGTTATATGATAAAGGAAAAAATGACCTCCAGTGAAATAAGAAATCAGTTCCTTAACTTCTTTAAGGGTAAAGAACATAAAATCGTTGCATCTGCTCCGGTTGTTCCATTTGATGACCCTACCTTGCTATTCACAAATGCCGGGATGAATCAGTTTAAAGATGTATTTCTTGGTAAAGGAAAAAGAGATTACACTCGTGCTGTCAACACACAGAAATGTATTCGTGTAAGCGGCAAGCATAATGACCTTGAGGAAGTTGGACACGATACTTATCACCACACATTTTTTGAAATGCTCGGTAACTGGTCGTTCGGAGATTACTACAAAGCTGAAGCAATTGAATGGGCATGGGAATTATTAACCGAGGTATGGAAGCTTCCTAAGGAAAGATTGTGGGCTACTGTTTATAAAGATGATGATGAAGCATTCGAATTATGGAAATCAAAAACTGACATTAATCCAAAACATATATTAAAATTCGGAGAGAAAGATAATTTCTGGGAAATGGGAGAAACGGGACCCTGCGGACCTTGCTCAGAGATTCACATAAATGTTGGTGATGATTTTGAAAATCCTGAATACGTAAATGCAGGCACACCGGAATGTATTGAAATCTGGAATCTGGTTTTCATTCAATATAACCGTGACGGAAATGGAAAACTTCATGACCTTCCTGCAAAGCATGTGGATACGGGGATGGGTTTTGAACGAGTTTGTGCGGTGCTTCAGAAAAAAAGTTCTAATTATGAAACGGATATTTTCTATCCAATCATTGAAGAAATTATTAAGATAAGTAAAATTAAAATTGATAAAGATCTCTATACGGAAGCTAAAGAAAAATCAGAAGAGATCAAGATTCCGACGAGAGTAATTGCTGATCACATTCGGGCGCTAACTTTTGCTATTGCAGATGGCGCCGTGCCGGGGAATGAAGGCAGAGGTTATGTTCTGCGAAGGATTTTAAGAAGAGCTGCCCGCTACGGAAGAAAAATTAATCTTAGCGAACCTTTTCTTTATCAGCTTGTGGATGTTCTCGCACAGACTATGGGAGACGTATTTCCAGAGATAAGAGAAAAAAAGGAATATGTTAAAAAAGTAATTAAGGGTGAGGAAGAAAGTTTTAATGCTACACTTGATCGCGGCATTGAGCTATTTGAAGAAATAATTGAGAAGCTGAACAAGAAAAAAGAAAAACTTATTCCCGGAGAAGATGTCTTCAAGCTTTATGACACATTCGGATTCCCTGTTGACCTTACCAACATAATGGCAATTGAAAAAGGTTTTTCAATTGATGAGGTAAAGTTTAATGAACTGATGACCCAGCAAAAGAAAAGTTCGCGCGAAGCATCAAAAGAAAAGTTTTCATCAGTTAGTGTTTTGATAAATGATACAAAGGGATTTCAATTTTCAACTACCGAACCAACTGAGTTCACCGGTTATGACGAACTTCAAACTATATCAAAAATTACAGGACACAAGCGGGATGGTCATACTGATTTGGTAATTCTAAATAAATCTCCTTTTTATGTTGAAGCAGGAGGACAGGTTGATGATACTGGTTCTCTTATTTTAGGAGAAAATAAATTTAGTGTGGTTGATTTATTGAAAGTTGAAAATAAAATAATTCACGTTGTTGAAAATGATTCAAAAAAAATTCTTCACACAGATACTGAATTAGTAGCAGAAATTGACTCCAGACACCGTTGGGATGTGATGAGGAATCACTCGGTTACTCATTTTTTACATGCCTCACTAAGAAAAATATTAGGGACACACGTTCAACAAGCCGGTTCTTATGTCGGACCAGATCACCTGAGATTTGATTTCACCCACTTTACCAAACCTAGTCCCGATGAGCTTAGAGACATCGAAATAATGGTAAACGAACAGCTCAGAAGAAATCTTCCGATGTATCATCATCGTAATATTGCGTTTGAAGAAGCAAAAAAAATGGGCGCGTTGATGTTTTTTGGTGATAAGTATGGAGACAAAGTAAATGTAGTTCAGTTTGGAGATTTTACTATGGAGTTCTGCGGCGGAACTCACGTAAAAAATTCTTCTGAGATAGGTCTCTTTAAAATTACCAGTGAAGCTTCTATTGCCAGTGGAGTAAGAAGAATCGAAGCAGTCACCGGCGCCGGAGTTGAAAAGTATATTCACTCACAGCTTGATCATATGAAGCAGTTCAGTCATAGAATTGATGAACTTCTCGATACTAAAAAGAAACTTGAGAAGGAAATATCAGATCTTAAACTGAAGGAGAAGCTTGGTCAACTGGATCATATTCTTTCTCTTCATTCTTCTGAAAAGGGAATAAAAGTATTTAAAGGAAGAGTCCACGCTGACAATATGGAAGAGCTCAAATCTTTTGGTGATGAGCTTAGAAATAGAATGGGCAGCGGTGTGGGAGTTCTTATTTCACAAGTAGAAGATAAAGTTGGAATCGTTGCTGTTGTAAGTGACGATCTAATCAAAGAAAAGAAACTAAGTGCTGGTAAAATTGTTGGTGAACTTGCAAAACTTGTAGGCGGTGCTGGTGGTGGCCGCCCCCATCTAGCAACTGCCGGCGGTAAAGATGTTTCAGGAATTCCGGCTGCATTAAGTAAAGTTGAGAAGATTGTTGCCAGTTTACTTTAGGACAAAAATTCTGAACTTGTTTCAGAATCTTGGATGTAAAGTACATAAGAAATTTTCAAAATAGCGAGAGATCCTGAAATAAATTCAGGATTAGTAATGTCGAAAACAAGAATAAAATATATCTGTTCTAGCTGCGGCTACGAATCACTTCGGTGGCTGGGCAAATGCCCTGAGTGTGAAAGCTGGAATTCTTTCACTGAAGAAATAATTGAAACCTCAAAACGCAAACCTGTCATCTCAAAATCAAAATATGAAGTAAATACTATAGATTCAATTTCCGCTAATGAAGGAGACAGAATTAAAACCGGTATAAACGAATTTGACCGTGTGCTCGGCGGCGGACTTATGCCCGGTTCAGTTATTCTATTGGGCGGCGATCCCGGAATTGGTAAATCAACACTTGCAATGCAAGCAGTCGCTAACATCAAACAAAAAGTTCTTTATGCAACCGGAGAGGAATCCGAAAAGCAGATTAAGCTGAGAGCAAGCAGACTTAAAATCACATCTCCGGATTTCTATGTTCAGGCAGAAACAAACCTTTCAGATATACTTGGAGCAATTAATCAGCTCTCCCCTTCTGTGGCTGTTATTGATTCGATTCAAACTATGTACAGAGCTGAACTCGACAATTCTCCCGGAACTATTACTCAAATAAGAGAATGCACTGCTCTGCTTATGGAAGAAGCAAAGAAGAAACATTATTCTGTAATAATAATCGGTCACGTTACAAAAGAAGGAATGATCGCGGGACCAAAATTACTTGAGCATATGGTTGACACCGTAATTCAGTTTGAGGGTGAGTCAAATTATTCTTTCAGGATACTTCGTGCACAGAAGAACAGATTTGGCAGCACAAATGAAATTGGTGTATTCGAAATGCACGAAGATGGTTTACGAGAAGTTAAAAATCCAAGCGAATTATTTTTAAGTGAAAGAGAAAAGCAAACTCCCGGTTCAGTCGTTACTTCAAGTATTGAAGGGACACGACCGATACTTCTGGAAGTTCAGGCACTTGTTACTCCTTCCAATTATGGCTATCCACAACGAGTTTCAAACGGATTTGATCAACGCAGACTTTCGATTCTTCTTGCAGTACTTGAGAAGAGAGCTAACGTTCGTGTTTCAGCCATGAATGTTTTTGTCAACATCGCCGGAGGAATTCGAATAACTGAACCCGCAGCAGACCTGGCGGTTTGTATTGCTATCGCTTCAAGTCTCGCAGAAAAAGTCATCGACAACCAGGCAATTATACTTGGCGAAGTTGGTCTCGGTGGAGAAATAAGAAGTGTTGGGCATATTGAGAAGCGAATTGCCGAAGCAGAAAAACTAGGATTTAAGAACGCAATAATTCCATCCGGTAACAAAAAAGAAATTAAAACTACTGCCGGCATCACCATTAAAACATTCGATAATTTAGATCGGGTTGTAACAAACATTTTATAACTTCATCATCGCATATAACCGTTAAACAACTCAGTAAAACATTAGTCAAGTAGCTCTCCAATAAAAGGCACTATTGGTTTAATTTTCAATGAATATTTCTCTATATTTTTATTTTAATACTTTAACGACTTAAAGCGTAAATGAGATTAATACTGAACAAATCATATCTTTTGCTGTTATTTCCCTTTCTATTGGCTGCGCAGGAACGTACTATACTAATAGTCGCTGAAGTTGATTCGCTGCCAAAAAACTCTGCTGTTTACATTGTCGGTGGTTCGGAAGAATTGGGCTACTGGACACGTCACCGAAAAATGGATAAGAAATCGGACCATGAGTGGTATTACAGAACATCCGCAAAAGTTGGGGATACCCTGTTCTTCAAATTCACAAGAGGCGACTGGAGCACTGAAGCTGTTGATTCAACAGGAATGGAATATCCAAATTTTATTCACGCTGTTAAAAAGGATACAACTTTAAAATTTCATTTCACACAATGGCGTGATCAGGCTCAACATAAGATTATTTTGACTGAAGAACGAATTAAAAACAAAGGTGGTTGGGTTGAACTATTTGAAGGCTGGAAATACAAAATCGGCGATGATTCGTCATGGGCAAATCCTGATTATGACGACAGCGATTGGAATAACATAAATCCGAAATTAAATAGAGAAGATTTTGAGAAGCTTGATTGGACAGGGAACATCTGGTTCAGAAATGAAATCTACGTTGACTCTTCGCTGTGGAATATTGTGTTCGGGTTGGAGTTTTACTGCACCGGCGCAGCGGAAATTTATTTGAATGGACGATTACTCTATAGATATGGCGTTGTTGGAACATCAAAAGAAACAGAAGAAGTTCATCTCGATTTGAATCCAAGACACATCTTGTTCGATAAAAAAGAATATCAGGTTCTTGCGGTAAGATATTCAAATCATTCTGCTGAAAAAATGGTTAGCCACAACATTCGGGCTGGTTTTACAGCAATTCTCGGAGACATGGAGGTCTTTGTTTACCAGAGAATAAATACCGTAAGAGATTTTTCAATTTTTCAAATGGCTTTTGGAGCATTCACACTCGCATTTGCAATAATGCATTTACTGCTGTTTATTTTTTATCCCAAATCGAAAGAAAATTTGTTTTACTCGATTGCAATGCTCTCATTTGCATTAGTCATATACACCTCACTGCAGGGTACATTTATTAATTCAGTGTTAACAAACCTTACTTTGAATACTATTAATTCAGTATCGATTCAGCTCTCTTTGATATTCGGTTTACTTACTGTTTACTCAAGCTCATATGGATGTATTCCAAAGCATTCAAAATATTTTATTATTGCAGCCACCATTTTTGTTATTCAGACTATTTTCTTTCCCTTACTTGGAAAAGAATATTTTGATTACTTATTTTTCATTTATGCAGCAATCATCACGGCGGAAATAATCAGATCGGTTATCAGAACCATAAGGCGCAAGAAAGAGTGGAGCTGGGGATGGCTGGTTGGTTTGGGATTTATTGTTGCAATATTGTTAATTGGATATCAGGTTCTTATTCTAACTGATGTAATTACAAGACCGCTCTTCGGGATTTACCTGGTTTATGTTTATGGTTTGGTTTTCCTTGCTTTAACGGTATCGATCAATCTAGCCAAGAAAATGTCAGATACACATCTTAATCTTGAAAAGCAATTAATCCAGGTGAAAGATCTTTCTCAAAAAGCACTTGAGCAGGAAAGAAAAGTAAAAGAAGAGGAGTTCGCCAGAAAATTATTGCAAGCTGACAATCAAAGAAAAACCAAAGAGCTTGAAGAAGCACGGAAACTTCAATTGTCAATGCTGCCGAAAAGTGTTCCTGATGTGCCAGGATTTGAAATTGCTGTGTATATGAAAACAGCATCTGAAGTAGGCGGAGATTACTATGACTTCAAATATGACAAAAATGGAACCCTGCTTATTGCCGTTGGTGATGCAACAGGTCATGGAATGAAAGCAGGAACTATGGTCGCTACTATTAAAGGTTTGTTTACAGCTGAAAACTCGCAGACAGATGTAGTAACATTTCTGAATAAGAGTAATTCCATTATAAGAGATATGCGCCTCGGAAATATTTATATGGCAATGCTTGTAGCAAAGCTCGAAAATGAAAAGCTGACTCTCTCTTCAGCAGGAATGCCGCCGGCACTTATTCACAGAAATAAAAGCAGGAATGTAGAAGAAATTAAATTGCAGGCAATTCCGCTTGGAGGTCCGGCAGATTTCACGTATCCAAGGAAGGATACTATTCTTAACTCGGGAGATACCTTAATCCTTATGTCAGATGGTTTCCCTGAATTGTTTAATGAGAAAAAAGAAATTCTTGATTATCACAAAGCAAGGGAAATAGTAAGCAAAATCGGTGAGGCATCTGCCTCTGAAACTATCGGTCTATTATTAAAAGAAGTTGATAAATGGAAAGGTGAAGCCGGACAGGAAGACGATATTACTTTTGTTGTAGTGAAGAAGAAATAAGAAAATTGTGCTGTGTCGAAGCAAATTCTTAATTATTTTGACTGTTGACACTGTTCAATAATTTCTCCTGATAATAAAAAATTGTAAAAAAATCCTTGCTTGAGATATTCTGGAGTTTTTATATTTTTATATGTGGCTTTTGCCATATTGTTATTTAATTATTAATTGAGGTCTCTTGTGAGCAAAAAACTTTTTGTGGGAAGTCTCCCATGGGCAGTCAACGACGAAAGTTTAAAACAAGCTTTCACCGCTTACGGTAAAGTTGTTTCTGCCACTGTTGTAGTTGATCGCCGGTCTGGACGGTCTAAAGGATTCGGATTTGTGGAAATGGAAAACGATTCCGAAGCCACGGCTGCTATCGAAGCACTTAATGGTTCTGAACTAAACGGCAGGAACATTGTTGTAAACGAAGCAAAACCAAAAGAATAAAATATATACTGGCATATTTTGTTTGTTCAAGCGCTCACCTTTCGGGCGCTTCTTTATTTTAAATCTTTTTAAAACGCAAACGTATTCAGACTAATCACAAAATTATTACTTCCTCTGTAATTCAATTTCCAGGCAAACTCAAGCTGGAATGGAATTATTCCCTGCCCCAGTCCAAAGCCAATTTCATAAAATGGTTTGTCGAAAGTTTTTATTTCAACAGGAAGCAGAGCTGCCGACTCATCTCCGATTTCCGTAATTGCTGAGTTGAAGAAAACATTTAGCGTAATCTCCCAGTCTTTAAAGCCGGGAACTTTCAGCAGCTTAAATATTTCATCACGAAAATTGTATTCAAGATTCAAAGTGGCGACTCTTTCTCCGAATATTTCATTCACTTTCAAAGTCCTGAATGTAAATGATTTTGAAAGCAGATTGATGTTGCCGGGTAAAGCATACATATCCTGGTACGGCAAGGCACCATCATTGTACATTCCAAAAAGTTTAACATTCATAAATGATGAGCGAAAAGTTCGAGTGAAATTACTTACGTATAATCGATAAGTAGTAAAATTTAAATCGCTGTTCAGCCAATCATTATTGGAATATGTTACATCGCCTTCAAATGTCGTAAATGAACTTGTAGTTAGTACTCTTCTTCGGAAATAACCATCTTCAATGTAATTTCTGAAATCGAGTTTGAACCCGGCAGTTAATGCATTTATCGTTGCTTCATAGATGTTTGGATTAATTGGATATTCTTTGTCTTTCTTAAAGAATGAAAAGTCTGTATTGTTCTGAGCGCTTTTATCTTTTCGATTAATAAAGCCTGCGCTTAAAGCCAACACCGGAAAAACCTCACTTTCAATTTTAAAATCATATCCGGCAGAATAATAGTAGTTCCGGAATTCTTCTTTGTTCAACAGTGCAAGCAAAGAAGCTGTTAGATCTGCATACTCATCAGAAGTACCGAAAAGAATTTTAATTGTGTTGTAAGCATTAAGAGTTAATGAGGTTGTCCTGTAATCGCCAAGCAGGTATTCAAATGAAAAATCTGTTTTAAATCTTTTATCAGAAAATCCATACGCAAGATCAAGATCAGAGTTCAGTCGTTGGTCAAAATAATCTTCAAAATAAAATCTAAGTCTTGGAGTAAAACCTTCTACCCTGTTAAATCTCCAGAAGTTGAGTGTTCCGTTAATTGAAAAGTTTTCTGAAAAGTATGTGCGAGTGCTTACCCACGAAAACTGATCCCAGAAAGAAAAAGGTAATTGCTGAAGACTATCAATTCTTTCATAAGCTGTTGTTTCTTCTTTAGTATTGGGTATGGTTTGAGTAGTTGTCCAGTAAAGTGAATCTTTTTTATCAGCATCAGGAAGAACGGTAACTATTGCTTTAGTAAAAATATTATCGCTTAAATCAGGATTAATTTTGTAATCGTAAAGAATCGTATTCAATTCAAAACCAAAATCAACCAGCCCGAGAACATTTCCTTTAGCAAAAAGTCTGTAATCTACCGGCATATAAATATCATCGTAGCTTGTAAATTGCTGGAATATACTTATCGTGTCAAAAATTCCCCCGACGTTTGCCGAGCGGTTAAGTTCAAGCTCAACCTGGATAAGTTCGTGGGTGCTGTCGTTAATAAAAATGCTTCCCTGGAATCCCGGATCATCCGGATTTTCAACTCTGAAAAAAAGCTTATATACTTTTCGATCGTTCTTCATAACCATCCCATCGATGTAGTAGTAATAATAATCGAGTGCATCATCAGCAATTGGTCCGGGTAATCGTCCGCCAAAAAATCTTATATCATCTTCATAAAAATTTTGGATTAATCTTCCACCGGTAAGTATGTTTATTGTTGGTGGAAAGTTTGCGCTCTGTTTACGTGCAATGATAATCTCTTTGAATTGATCCGGCTTTTTGAAGTAACCTTTACTCTGGTTTTCAAGGATCCCTGTAATTTTAAGATAAGCTGAATCTGATTCAGTACCTAAACCAGCTGAAACTGTTCTTCCTCTGGCACTGATTTCATCAGTAGTCCTGATCAATCCTTTTGTATAAGCTTCGAATTCGTAAGTATTAAGTTTTGCGTTTCGCTCCTTCTTTTTCTGTATTGCTTTACGGATTATTTCAAGTGCTGGATTTTCTCCCGGCTTTATCACAATATCAGGGAGAATTATTTCCGTTCTTCTGAGCTTAAAGTCTATTCCTGCAATATTTTTCGTTAACTCAACCTTAATAGTATCAGAGTAGTAGCCTATATAAGATGCAACTAAAGTATATTCACCGGAAGCAATTTTCAGTTCATAATCACCGCTCGTATTTGCGGCTGTGCCAAGTGTGGTATTTACAATTCTTACATTTGCGTAAGGCAGCGATTCTCCTGATTGTGCATCAGTAACCCTGCCTTTTAGAGTTAATGTTTGTGAAAAGATACTGGTTGGTAATAGAAAAAGGATTATTATCAGGTAATTGATTTTCATAAAATAAATAATGATGTTTTTCAAAGGTAAATAAAAGCCAATTTAGTATTAAGAGAAAATAATTGGTGCTATAATTGTGTTGTTAATCTGATTATCTTTTTTAAGAAAAATTTTTAATGGTTTAAATATGAATTTTAGAATAATTATTCTTTTCATCTTCATAAATTGCCTTACTATGGCAGTATATGCTCAGGTCGAAGAATCAACTGAGACAGACCCTGTAAACATAACGGCTCAAGCGATAATTAATAAATATCTTTATGCAATCGGCGGCATAGATAAATTTAAGAGTGTTAAAGACAGAACAACGGTAATGACTGGATATGCTATGGAGCAGCCAATTGAAATCACTGTTAAGCAGAAATATCCTGATAAGCTATTCCAGGAATTAAGAGCTGGCGAAGTAACACAGCTTCTTTATTACAGCGGCGGCAAAGGTGTTATGTTAATCGGTACAGAAAAAACTGAGATTGAAAAGCGCGAACTCGAAAGACTTATGATGGATGCAACGTTGCATCTGCTTCTTGACCCGGCGAGCTTTGGTGTTAATGCAGAG
>Ga0209498_1000974_pt1 | contig 17621 bp, 17 predicted proteins | sample WalLakDeSediment_FD_184131 | JGI IMG/M metagenome (GOLD analysis project Ga0209498, IMG submission 184131) | Lake sediment microbial communities from Walker lake, Nevada to study Microbial Dark Matter (Phase II) - Walker Lake 11/02/13 Deep... | ecosystem: Environmental > Aquatic > Freshwater >... | reverse complement strand
TATAAATCGTGCAAAATAAATAACAATTAACTCCTTGCTTTTTAAATCTCTTGGCTAAATCCAGATTATTTTTACTTCCAATCCTAAGATCATCAAGTAGGTCATAACTTATATGCACCCAATCAAAAACTTTTAACTTATTAAAATTGTGCTCGTTTATTAGCAAACCATTAGTCTGCAAAATCAAACGAAACCCTCTCTTGTATTCTTTAATAAAATCGAGCAATTTATCGAATTCCGGATGCAAAATTGCTTCGCCGCCTGAAATTACAAAAGTCCAAATTTTATATTTATCAGCAAAATTAAAAAGTTTCTTTAATTTGCTTAGGGGAAAATCTATCCTTTCTGCTGTGCGGTTATAACAGTGCCTGCAGTTCAAATTGCAACGAGATGTTATTTCAACCTCTAAGATATGCATTCCCAAATTGGCATCTGATGTCTTTTTCATATATTTTTAATTTATCATTAAAAACCCTCCAAGCCAAACAACCACCGAGACATTTTTTACGCTTTAAACAGGACTCACAAGTAGCAGGTATTTTATTAGCCAAAACAAAATGCCGAAAAAACTCAAACCCCTTGCCATTCTGCCAAACATCCTGCAATTCATCAGAAAAAACATTACCGCATAAATACTTTTCTTCCTGAAAATAGCGACAAGGATAAATATCCCCCTTGTAGTCAATTACCATTTTATATTTCCCAGCCGCGCAATTAGGCAAAGGAATCGTACTTTGATAAAAATTTTTATCATCAATATAAACATTATGCATACCATGCCTCAATTTTAACCGGGACTGGGGAATAGTTTTTAAAAATGCAAAATATTGATTAAATAAATCGCTATAATCTGCCATTTTACTTTCCAAATTTTCTCGATCAATATAAAGATTAAAAGAATGATAAAGCAATTTATAATCTTTAAAATGATCATAAATTGCTTCAAGATCGCCAATATTATTTTCACTAACTACGGTATTAATACCAACATTCTTCCTGATTTTTAAACAACTAGCAAGATTAGAGAATAAATTTTTAAAACTTCCGCTAACACCTGTTATCTGATCATGGTCTTTGCCTAACCCGTGGATCGAGAATACTATCTCGTCTGTCAATTTAGAAATTGCCGGAGAAATTTTTATTAAACCATTGGTATTAACTACAATTCTTTCAAATTTTTTCCTTTTCGCATATTTAATTAGCGAATCAATATCTTTATACAGAAAAACCTCACCTCCGCTTAAATTTAATTGCCTTATGCCTAAAGAATATAATTTATCAAGGATTAACAGCCATTTTCCCAAAGGCTGATCGTTGTACTTAAATCCCGGCTGGCATTGTCTAAAACAAAAAAAGCAACCATGGTTGCAGTTTCTGGTTATTTCAATTTGGGCTAAAATCGGCTTATTAATCGCCAATTGAAATAACTCAGTGTAAGTATAGCCTTTCATTAAATAATCAGTTTATTTTTTCTAAGATAATTAATAAAACTTTTAGGAATTTCAGCAAATCTTTTCTTTTGCTTCTTTATTATTATCAGAAACCAGCGAGCTGATTCAGCCTCAAAAAAATAAAAATTATAATTCAAATATATTGCTAAAATACCATTTTTTAGCCTATAAGAAATGACCGGATTGGCTTTAATTTCCAGCCCTGACATCAATGCAGCTAAAATTAATCGTGGTTAATCAAACACCCATTCTTCTTAACTTCCTTAACTGACATCTTCCAATCATTATTTTTGACTGTTTTTACTTCCAGATTCTTAGCACTATTTTCAATTTTTTGTTTTTTCATAATCTTAAATTAAATTATATTTTTATTATAATACATCCTACAAAAATGTCAAATTAAAAAGCCTGGCTCATTTTTTAAGCCAAGCTTTGTAATCCTTATCACTTTTGAACGAGAAAATACCATCTACTCAGGTGCTCTTTGCCGTCTTCATAGACTTTGTGTTCCTTTCTCGCCTCCAAAAGAGTCAAGCCAGCCTGCTTCAGCAGCGGAGCAATGTCTTCTTCGTCATAGCCGCGCTCGATATGCCTTTCCGTGCTGCGCACATACAGGTTGTTGTCTTTCTTGGTAAACATATCGATGTCCAAGATCCAGATCCTGCCTTCGCCGCTGAAGCGCATGATCATCATCAAGTCGTCGTACTCAAAGACGCGAGCATTGTTTTTCTGGGAAATTTCCATGTGCTCGCGGCTATTCATGTCAAAAAGGAAAATTCCTCCCGGTGCAAGATTGTCCCGGACTGACTTAAACATCGCGACCATGTCTTCATCCTCAAGCAGGTAATTCAAGGAGTCATAAAAAGACACGGCCATGACCGCTGGCTGGTCAGCCTCAACCCGAAACTGCCTGATATCAGCCTCGATAAACTGGGCATCCGGCAGTTTTTTTCTGGCAATTGCCAGCATTTCTGCTGATTTATCAATACCAATCACTTTAAAGCCTCTTTTGATCAGCATTTGGGAAATCGCCCCAGTGCCGCAAGCGACATCAAGACAAAGGCCCTTAGGCACCGCATACTTGGCGATGGTTTGGGCAATCATTTTTTCCCAAACAGCATACTTCTTTGATGCACTCATGAATTTGTCATAATGAGTGGCAAAGTCATGGTAGCAATTTTGTTCGTCTGTTTTGTGGTTCATATAGCTTAACCTCCTTTGCGGAAGACTTGCGAAAACCGGCAAAAACCGCCGCAGAGAATCTCCTCCTTGTTATAGCTGCAATTGCGGCACATCTTATTTAAATTAAGGAAATCTGTTGTTTCCCTATCCAATTCCTGCAAAATTGATTGCTGGTCATAAGCCATAATATCTCCCCATGCCCTGGATCTGTCCATGACGCAGGGAAACAAAGCCCCACGGGCATCGACCGAAATCCTTTTGCGGATACCACAACCGTAATAGCGGGCTTCCGCAATTTTGGTTCTAGTCGCCAACAAGCCGTTTCTGACATGCGGATCTTGCAGATAGTGGGGGAATCTTTGCGCCAAATTGACATTTTTCACACCATTAAGCTGCGCCCCGCCGGCCATGATCGTTGGCCTTAAATGAACAGTGGTTCCGTATTCCTCGGCCAGCCTGACCATTTGGGGAAAACAATCGACATTCAATTCATTCATGGTTGAAATGAAAAGAATGCGAATATTATCTTTGCGAATTCTCTCCAATCCTTTTAATATCTTAGCAAAAAGGCCTGGACGTTGTCTATTCTGATCATGGACTTGTCCGTAGCCATCCAGGCTGATGCAAAGCCCCAGACTATGCCTTAAAAGGCTGATTATTTCCGGGTTTGTTTCAGCCAAAAACTCGCCATTAGTCACGACATAGAAGTGCAGTTTAAGATCAAGCAGTTTCTGCAGAATAATGTTTAAGTCTCCCCTTATGAATGGCTCGCCGCCAGTTATCTCAAACTGATAAACTCCCAGGTCTTTAAGCTTTTCTATCCTCTGCAGCACCTCTGCCAAAGACGGCACATAACTGTCCAGATCCGTCTTGTGGTAACAGGTAAAACAATCGCAATTGCAAGCCGCTGTAACATCCAGCAACACCTGTGTCGGCAAAGCATCATGCTCGACATGGAAAATCGTCGGCTGAAAGTCTTCTGGCTTTTGAGGCAAAATTACTTTAGTGTCGCACAAGATAGTAATAGCTCCATTGGGCAGGTCTTTTGCCTTAATAACCTTTCCAGCCAATAATTCCAAGCTTTCACTATCAGCATATAAAAAAGCCATTTCCGGAGTGAATATCGTTCCTCCAGTGACTCCCTTACGGATGATTACTTTTGGGTTAAGATAAAAAACTTCAGCCTGCCCAAAAGGAGTTTCATCCATTTTCCTAATCTCTGTTTTGCAAGGTGCCCGCAAATGATGCAAAGATACTACTTTCATTTCATCCTCCTTATTCTGCCAGGTGGCTCAAGATCCCGGATAACTCCACGATCGAATCCGGACTGGCCACATCTATTTCCACCAGCTGCTTTAAAGCTACAGCCCGCTCAATAACGCCGAAACGCACCCTTTCTGTCAGATAATAAAAAATTATGGGAAAACGACTCAGCACTTCTGCCAATGACATTTCTTTTTGCTCACCTAATTGGGTGGCAAAAAAAACTCCAGGAACCAAACAATCAGTGTCATAACCGCCACAGCGGGGATGAACCCACGGCAAGCCCAAGTCAGCAACCAACTGTCTATTTTTCTCTTTAGTCAGGTTAAAAGCATAACCTCCCCTGACAATAGTCAAACCGCTCGTCTTTTGCCAAAAAATAGAATACTGGCCGGCCTTGCTCTTTTTAGGCGTGTCTCCTCCGGTTATTAATTCGTCATAACCTTTGGCTACCATTATTTCCTGATAAGCCGTGTCAATCAAGCGGTTACAGATTTTCCCGCAAGCCAAAACTTGCCTGTCATGGCAATACTTATAAACCTGCATTGTTGTCAGCGGTCTGCCGCTAAGGGCGGTAATTTCCGGATCCAGGCAAACCTTTTGGGAAATATCATAAAAGAAATGGTTTGCCTCCAAGCCTAAATGACTGATAACCTTTTCAATGTTCTGACAGGCGATTTTTCCTTTCACTCCGGTTTCCACAGTAAAAACATCCAGCTGAATATTTGCTTCTCTGACTTTTTGAGCCAGCAAAGCCAAAACAACAGTGCTGTCAAGGCCGCCTGAGAACGCATAGAGCAATCTTTTTCTGCGGCTTAAAAAATCCGCAAATTCCCGGTCAAAAAATTCCCGTGGAGGGAATTTCTTCTCCATGAACAATTCCGCACAAACTTCACAAAAAATCTGTCCTTGATTTTCCTGGAACTGAAGAACCTGATCAGTTTCGGGGTTTAAAGCATTAAAACCGACTGGGTTAAGGCAAAAACTGCAAAATTCCAAACTTTCCAAAGTAACCATTTTTCTTCCCTCCTGTATTTAGAAAGATGTCAAAGGACCATCTTACTTAATATTTTAATTTAGCTAATTTGCCATAAAATGTCAAGCGAATGTATAGTTAACACCAAGGGGTTACAGATAGTATACTTAAGGGTAACACATGTTAACTATTAAATTAAGCTATATGAACAAGACAAAATATACCCGCGAGGAGCGATTTAAATGGTACAGGCAAGTAGATAAATATAAGCGAAGTGTTAAAGAAGTATGCGAAACATAATTCTTATAAATTAGCTTTTCGCCGTGAGATTGAGATTAAAGGCTGGCGCAGAGAAAAAAAGAACGACTATTCAAATAGTTGTTTTTTGTTATATAATAAAGCAAACCATTTCATTAAAAATTATAAAAAAAAGCCTATATACGAACAAATACGCTTTTATATATATTATTATGCTCAAATAATTAAAACCTTATGAAAGAAATCGAAATTCTTGTTAAGCTTAAAGATTCCAAAGAAAAAACTCTCCAAGCGCTAAAACAATTTACCTCACATGGAGTAAAAAGCATATTAGATATTTATTTTTATGATCCTCTAAGAACAGAACTGCAACCGGATACTAATATGCGCCTGCGCAACTGCTTACGGCTTAGGAAAAAAGAGGGGAAATTTTATCTTGCCTATAAAATTGATTATTTTGATAATGACGATCAATGGACATATTCTGATGAACACGAAACTTCCGTGGGCGATTTTGAAACCATTATGAATATTCTTAAAAATCTTGGTTTTCGTGAATTAGTCCGCATTGATAATAAGAAATACACCTTTAGCACGCCCGAATATGAAATTGTTTTTGAAGATGTTCAAAATCTTGGTTTTTTTCTTGAAGTTGAAAAACTGCATAAAGTAGCGGATAATAAGGTTGCCAAAACAAAACAAGAAATTCGCCAATTTATTCAGGAACTCGGATTACATGTAGATGAAGAGCTTAATGCTGGCAAGCCAGAACTGATGTTAAAACAAAAAAAATAAATTATTACCGGTTGTTTTCCTATCCAGTAAAAATAGCGCGTAGGCGAGGAATCCCTTAGCGCCCACCTACGCCCTCCGTAGCTTTGCTTTATACGAAGGAGGGCACTTCTCATTTTTCCTGTCGGGCTTCGGTGGGCATAGGCCCACATATCCACATCGCGTATTCTTTTAGTAACATTTTGCCTCCTAAATTAAGAGTGAGTTCGACTAATCTCGCTCTTTTTTTGTTAGAAACCCTTTTTAAATCTTAAACTCTATAATAAATGTGATGCTTTTGTCGGCACGCCTTAAGATGCCAACTCAATAATTCTATTAATTAATTGCTTATAACTCATACCTTTATTCATCATTAAGAGCGGATACATTGAATTCTGCGTAAAGCCAGGCAAAGTATTAATTTCATTTAAATAAATTTTATTATCTTTCAGCAAAAAATCTACTCTGGCAAAACCAGCGCAGCAACATATTCTATAAACTCTTCCCGCTATTTCTTTTATTTCCTTAATTTGTTTTTTATTCAATTTCGCTGGTATTGTCACTTTTGTTTTATTTAATTTATATTTGTCATTATAATCATAAAATTCATTAAAGGGTTTTAGCTCCCCCGGTTCAGAAACTATTAAATTTTTATTGCCTAAAATTGCTATTTCTATTTCACGCGGTTTTTCAATTCCTTGTTCAATTATTACTTTATTATCGTGTTGAAAGGCAATCTTAATCGCAGAATACAAATTTTTCAAATTTTTAACTTTAGTGATCCCGACCGAAGAACCTGAATTGGCAGGCTTAACAAAAATCGGCAAAATAAATTCTCTTTTAATTTCTTTCAACTCTTTTTTAGATAATTTATTGTCTATAATTATTTTAAATTTAACCTGCTTTATTTTTTGTCCCTCAACAAATTGCTTAAATACCGCTTTATCCATACACAGAGCAGAACTTAAAACTCTGCAGCCGCAATATTTTATTTTTTGGCTTTCTAAAATAGCCTGCAAAACGCCGTCTTCTCCATACTTTCCATGCGTTATCGGGAATGCTATATCAAAATATTTTTTAAAATCTTCGATTTTTACCAGATTTTGTTTTTTGGGAATTTTAACTTCTTTAAAATTTTCAACGCGGAAAAAATCGCCATTTTTGTTCCAAAAAATTAAAACCGGAGCGTATTTTTTTATATCAAAATTAGCCGCAATATTTTGGGCCGAAATTATTGAAACCTCATGTTCATTGCTTAAACCGCCAAAAATTAAACCTATTTTAAGCATATTATTTTGCATTAATAAAAATAAATTTATTTTTATTTTGATCCTTTTGTTTATCTCTGATTTCTCTAAATTTCTCCTCATCGCAAACCGTATCTTTGCAAATTTGCGGCCTATTTTCATAATCTTTACATAAACCTGTTTTTTCATCAAAATTTTTACATTTATAAGCTTTGAGTTTTATTCCGTCTGGAGTTTCTGCAAGTGTTAATAATCCCTGATATTCCCAGATCCTTTCGCCCTTTTCGTCAATTGGAACTTTGTTTTCAGGAAAAAATCTATCAACCTTTACAGGATTACAACAATCCGAGCAATTTTCATCTAAACATGGTCTAAAATTATCTTTCATGATTTTATTAAAATCTATTATTTATTTCTTCCCCAATTTCTTTTCCAGTTTTTTATTCTCAATTTTAAAGCTAATGCAGAATTTAGAGCCTTTATTTCTGCCTTCTGATTCTGCCCAGATTTTGGCCTGGTGTTTTTGCAAAATATTTTTGGCAATATAAAGGCCCAGGCCCGTGCCTTCGGTATGCACTAACTGCACGCCCTTGGCGCGGGAAAATTTCTGGAAAAGCATGGGCATTTCATCAGGCGCCAGGCCCCGGCCTGAATCGCTGACGCAAAACTCAAGAGTATTATTTAATCTTTTCAATTCAACATTAACAAAGCCTTTATCCGTATATTTAATGGCATTATCCATCAGGTTCATAACAACTTCCCGCACTTTGGCTTTATCAAAAATAATAAGCGGGATTTTTACCCGAGGTTTTTGCAAAACAAATTTCAACCCCTTGTTTTCAGCGTGTTGTTTTAATTCTTCATAAACATCTTCAATCACTTCAAGCAAATCAGCTTTTTCAAAAGAATATTTCATTCTGCCGCTTTCAATTCTGGAGATATTAAGCAAATCTTCCACCAGGCCGATGATGCGCAAAGTGCTTTTATAAACTCTATCCAAAGGTTCAGCGACTTTTCCCGGCACTTGGCCAAAATCGCCTTGATTAATCATGGAAATATAACCTTTAATCACAGTCAAAGGCGTTCTTAACTGATGAGAAGCAATGGAAATAAACTCTGATTTGGCGCGGTCAAGTTTTTTGAGCTGAACATTGGCTTCTTTCAATTCTTTGGTTGCCTTATCAACTTCGCGTTTCAAGCGGCTGGCAAATTTCTTTTGTTCTTCAAAAAGCTTGGCGTTTTGGATGGCCACGGCTGACTGGCCGCTAATGATTTCCAGCATTCTGATATCTTCGCTGGAATAAATATCGCCTGATTTTTTATCGCCCAAAAACAAAATGCCTGTTAATTTATCCCTCACATAAAGCGGCACAATCAGGTTAACTGCGTATTTTTCCAGCATTTCAATTAAAAGCTTCAAAACCGGATTATCAAGCTGTTCGTTTATTTTTTTAATTTCTTCTTTGACCAGAATTTCTTTTTCTTTATTAATGCTCTGGAGATAATTAAAAACTTTATTAAAAATCTTGGAATCAATTTTGGGCAAATCATCGCTTGTCTTGCCCCAGACAATTTCTTTCTCGTACTCTTTTTTCTCTTCCTTGAGCAAAAACAAGGAAACAAAAAACGGCTTAAAAACTTCGCCGGTTCTTTTGGTGATAAAATTCGAAATTTGCTTCAGGTCCAAAGTAGATGTCAATTTTTCGGAAAATTCACCCAAAACTTCCTGGGGATTGTAAGGGGCTTTAAAAAGATATTTATCAGTGGCTACTGACAATGATTTTTTCAAAGGCTCAAAACCCAAAGCCACAAAAACAGCAGTTAAAATGCCGTTTAAAAAAACTGACTGGACTCCGATTAAATCTGTAAATAAAATGCTGATTAAATATGCCAGAACAGAATAAATAGCTGTGATAATAAGAACAATTAAAGTAAATACCGCGGAACGCTTAATGATTAAACGAATATCAGCAAACCTATATCTTATTATTGCATAAGCCGTTAACAATGGATAAGCTAAAACCAAAATATTTCCATATGGCTTTATCGGGATGTCATACCATAATAAATAATTAGTTGATCCCCCTGCGATAGCAATAATAATACCGATTAGAATATATTTAATTTGCTGTTTTTTGATAGAATCAGCGTCCTTTAAAGCCTTATGCGCCAAGAATACAGGGTAAGCTGTAAAACTCGCAAACATTATCAGGAAAAAAATATATGCAATACCGGGTCTAGGCCAAAACAAAAATCCTGCCAAATTAGCTTCTACATGAGATACCATCAATCTTGTAAAAAGTAATATTGTAAAAATTGTACCTAATAAATAGCTAAATATAATTATTTTTTTCTCTTTTTTTTCTATCCCCAAAAAAATAGTAGCAAAGTGATAAAAAGTCACTGGAACCCAGACAGCACCAAACATTAATAAGCGGGAGAATAATAATGCTCTGTATTCATCAATGGAAATTTGCCATAAGAAATAAAAGCTTGACCAAATAGCCACGGACGAGCACCAAAAAAAGAAAGCCCGATTTACTTTAGACTTAGTGTTTTTACCTAAAATATAAAACCCTAACAACCAACTTACTAATGCATTTATTAAAGCTGAAAGTGAAAAATATGTCATATTTTTTGTACTTATTATAACATAATTATAATTATATTAAAAAAGGAGATGACCGTAAGATCATCCCCTATTTGTTTATCTCGTGGCTATTGCCACGGGATGGATACCCCAGGGTTCAACAAAAACCCTAACATTTTTCGCCCCTGCTGACTGGATGAGTTCGGCAAAAGCCTCCGGAGTCCGGTAAATAATTTCCCAATTGTACATCTTACGAAGTAACTCGGCTCCCCTTGTTGGCGCCATATTGGAAAGAATAAGATGCCCGTTATCCGTAAGCCCCTGCAAAGCGATCTGAATCAATGATCTTGCATGCTTGTCGGGAAGATAATCAAGAATGCCACAGGCCTCAATCACCTGAAATCTTTTACCATTGAATAGCGCTGGGATGCTCTGATAAGGTAGTTGTTTAAATTCTACTCTATCTGAGATTCCAGCATCCGAGGTCCGTTTTCGTGCAATGGATAGGGATTCCTCGTTGATATCAGTTAATAGCAAAAAGGCAAATACTGATTTCTCTTTTACTATTAACTCCCTAGCAGCATGAATTATTGGTTGAGCTGATCCACAAGCAATGGAAAGTGCATTCCCATTGCCTAACTGATAAAACAGTCTGGCAACCAATCGATATCTGTTTCGAACAGACTGCCCATTTGGTACGCTGAGAAAAAACCGCGCAAAAGGATCAACCTTCTCAGCAATGGGATAAATAGGCTTCGTATCAAAACTAAAACTTCCCAATGCGTTGTAAACATCGTCCAAGGCATCAGCGGTAGCCACCCACTTGCAAAAATGCTGCAGAAGCGGCGATGCTGAATTGAATAGTCTCGTCTTGATTTCGAATAGCTCGCTGATTCTATTCTTACCGAATGCGCGACACGATTTTTTTAATAACATCTGAAGGTCGTGATCCTCCGATGTCTGAATTTCTGGATCTCTCGCTTTTTCAATATGCCTCCTTACAATTTCCATGGATTTTTTTTCAACTACATGGGAAATTAATCTGGCTATCGAGTAATCAAAAAGAAACCAGAAAATAGGATTATCAACTTCAAATCCATGGCTACTAAGGTAATTAACCTCATATTCCAATGGATCCTCGCAAGGTTCGACATCATAAGTGATATCAAAAAGTCCTTTATTGATTGTACTCATCCCCTCCCTCCCTTTTATCTCAAGATTTTTCAATCTTGTGTTTTGTGTTGTTGAAAGCCTCTTTATCTCTAAGCCGGTTGGCTGACAATAATTTATATGTTAAGGTACAATTTTTTGCACCAAAATTTGGGCATATGTTAGGGTGAATCATATCATACCCCAAATAGGCTGTCAAGGGTGTTTGCAGTCGCCTCTTGACAGGAGAAAAAAAATGTTTTGTAGTATACGAACTCAATAATTAACTTACTCTATGGAAAAGATGACGGCAACGGTAATAAATTTGTATTAAAAAAACGGCGAGAGCTTATTCCGCCGCGGTTTCTATATTAAATTATCTCTTTAACTATTTTAATTCCTTCATCAATAAATTTATCAAAACTCTTTTCTTGGCGCCAAATTGCCAATAATTTTATCCTTAACTCTTTATGAATTTCATACCCCTTGTCTTCAACAGTTATTATCTCTTTAAATTCATCATTAATAATCACAGTCATGGCTTCCTTTAAATACTCAAACTGTTTGTTCGTAAGCTGCTTCTTCAACTCCTTTTCATAATAGTAATGGACTTGGAAATGGAGCAATTCATGGATAAAAATAGTAATCTGATTTTCTGGATTACCTCCGATTTCTGATTTATGAAAAATTTGCAGCCAAATATAGCCTTTTTCAAAATTATAGGGTGAGCGAGGGAAACTTGTTATAAAACAATAAAATTTATCTAAATATACCGGCTGGCCTGTCACCTTTTCCATTATTTGAAAAATTTTATTCCCTTTTTTATTAAATATTTTTTTTAGATCCTTTAAATATGCTTTAATTGCCACATCATTTTCCTGGTACCAATTAGTCAAAAAAGGAATCAAAAAATCAAAAGCCTCTTTTTGGCTTTTCCCTATAATTTTTACTCTAAGATGCTCCGGTATTCTTAATTTCCAATCAACGCCATGAGATACTTTATTACACCCATCCCACCAGTTCCAAGCATCTTTTTCCAAATTAATTTTAACAATAATTTTCGGCATAAATTAAAACCCTGATAAAATAAGTTTATCAGGGTTGCATCCTTTTTTCAAGGATGCATTTGGTTACCATTTGCCGCAGTCGCAGGAGCAATCAGCGCAATCGCAGCAATCGGCGCACTGGCAGTCGTCGGCCGGATGGTGGCAATGGTTCATCCTGACGACGGGTTCTGCTGGGATATGTTCGCCCTGCAAGCTATCCATCAGTCCGAACAGATCGCTTTTCTTACCCATGGCAATCACCTCCTTTCAGTGAAATATGGGAATTAAATATCCCCTCAGGCAAACTTCTTGCCGATAAATCGACGGGGATCAAAACTTGTCCAAAACAAAGGACAACCGCCGATACAATAGCTCCAGTATTTACAACCATTGCAATTTTTTGACGGATAACGCCAGATTTTTTTGCGGAATTTATTTGCCACGCTATCTTCTGGTTCCCAAACGGTCAAAAAATTGTCGTGGTAAAGAAAGTTGCCATCTGCTGAGCGGGCGTTAAGCAAGGGGAAGTCAGTGTAATGCGTACATGGCAATATATCGCCATTAGGGCTGAAAACAAGCCTTTGTCCGTGATACATGTGACAGCCGATATTCAAGGCTTTATCATGCATCATGTTTTTCAGAAGACTTTCCTGAAAAAGACACAAAGGGATTGTGGTAATAAACTTGACCTTGATTTTTACTGCTTTAGCCTGCAGATATGTCGCAGAAATTATCTCTGCATATTGGCTTGGCTCCAAGACATTATCAATATCTATCTTGCTGCCGCTGATAGCCGGCAGAGCTAAATTGTAGAGAATATCTTCAACACCCAAATCATGCAATAAGCAGGCAACTTCAAAGATTTCACCTTGATTAAGCTTACTGATAGTAGTAATGGTGTTCGATAACATCTTTTGAGCCAAAGAGTTCTTAATGCCCGAAATAGTTTCATTGAAACTTGAACGTCCAGTAATCAAATTGTGAGTTTTGGCTATAGCACCTTCAATCGACACGGCGATTTGTTTCAAGCCCGCTGATTGCAGTGAATTTAAAAAATTTTGTGATTTTAACTTTCTACCATTAGAAATCATCACGGTTTTGGTTTTACTTTCCGTGCAAATCTCCAATATCGGTTTCAATTGGCGATATAAAGTTGGCTCACCGCCTATTAAGGTGCAATGCCGAGCGCCAATTTTTGACATGGATTGGATAATCTGCCTAGCATAAGATAATTCCATTTCAGACTGATCTTGGCAACTAATATTGCCATTATAGCATCCCGCGCATCTGTTATTGCAATTAAAATTAAGCACTAACCAATATGATTTTAACATCTTTCTTTTCTCCCTTTATCTCAAGGCTTTTTGACCTTGGTTTGTTTGTTTTGAGTGAACACTCCTGTATCAAAACCCTTTCGGGATGACAAAAATAGTTTTTAAAGTTCAAAACATATTGCGCCCAAAATCCGGGCATATGTTAGGGTGAATCATATCATGGCCCAAATAGGCTGTCAAGGGTGTTTGCAGTCGCCTCTTGACAAGAGAAGAAAAATGTTTTGTAATATAAGTTTTGCTTGACAACTAAATATTTCCTTATTATACTCAAATTGCCATCGTACAAAATGATGAGTACTAAAAAAGAGGTGATAATCATGGATGAAAAAAAGGAAACATTGCCAGTAGCGATGCAGTTGTCCACCGACCGCGACAAAGGCAAAAACATCGCAGACGATGGAACTGACATCGGCAACGCGACCACCTGGGAAACAACCGAACACCAGGACAATTAACCAATAACGGACTTTAACCGGTAGGGGGAAACGCCCCCTACTTTTTTTAGGAGGCAAAGATGATTTTAATTATCAGCACATCTGATGATGAGCATATTGCAATGGTCACCAGACACTTAGATGCTGAAAAAGTGGTCTGTTTATTTACAGACGAGATTATAAACAATACCCTTCTCACTCTAAGTCCAGATCAACTGGTTATTAAATTAAGCGCAAAGGTAATACCTTTAAATACGATAACGTCTGTCTGGTATAGAAAGCCCAAACCAGTCTCGGCAAAATTTGAAGATACTAATGTTAATCAGTTTATTACCAGAGAGTGGCAAATGTTTCTACACTCATTGTATGCGTGCATACACGATGCATTTTGGGTAAATCCCATACCATCAAATACAGCTGCAAACGCCAAGCTTTATCAGCTCCAAGTGGCACGTAAAATTGGGTTTGCAATCCCTGAAACTATTTTCACCAACAACAAACAGGATGCATTGAAATTTGCACAAAAACATCAGTCCGTTGCCCTTAAAGTGATTGATCAAGTTATTGTCACCCGCCAAAACGCCGAGCGGTATATGTATACAAAAAAGTTGTCCTATACCGAACTACAATCTCTTGATGGGTTTAACCTTTCTCCTGTTATTATCCAAGAGTACATCCCCAAAGCATACGAAATCAGAGCAACCTGCGTGGGTGAACAAATATTTTCATGCCGTATTGACAGTCAAGGTGATGAGGAATCACTGGCAGATTGGAGAAACGGCAAAATCAGCCAACTAAAGCATGCCCTAATAAATCTTCCTGGCATGATAGAGACCCAAATAAAAGCCATGATGAAACATTTTAACCTGCAATTCGGGGCTTTTGATATTCTGGTGGCGCCGGATAACCGGTATGTTTTTCTGGAATTAAATCCAAATGGGCAATGGGCTTGGATCGAAATCTTAACCAAAATACCGATTGGCCATGCAATAGCGCAGCTGCTACAACAAAACGGAAGCCGTTAAGCCTCCGTTTTTTACTTTGTATTAATTATTTGTTTCAATTCTTTAATAAACTTTTTCGTTAGACTGCTTTTGCGATATCGGATCGGCATTTTTTGCCATTTTTTTATTCCCCTTTCGGCATATTTTTTAGCTTTTACCCGATTGCCCATTTCAGCGTAAAGAGTGGCCAACGCGTAATCAGGCCCATAATGATTCTTAACGTGCTTATAAGCGATCAGATAAAATTTCTCCGCATTTTTAAAGTCTCCGAAATCCCTATAACAATGGCCAATATACATATTATAAGCTTTGTCATTGGAAATTTTAATATATTTTTTAGCCAAAACAAATGCGCGTTTATCTTTTCTTCTGATTAAAAAACGAATTTTGCCAAAATAACCAGCATTATATTGAGGATGTTTTTTTATCAGCTGATCGTATATTTTTTCAGATTCTTTAAAGTCAGGCTTATTTTTATTTTTTATGCCCCGCTTATCCAATAATTCCGCCGACATTGATAAAATTTCCTTGTCATTGGGATATTTTTCCAACCCTTTCCTTAACAAATTAATGCCCTTAGTATATTCCTGGCGATCGCGATAACGGTTAAATCTTTGACGCAATTTTTTTATTGCAGACGTTTTATTCATAAATAAACTCTAATTAGAATTAACTTTATTTTAACAAATATTTGATTAAAAATATGATTATATTATACAATATCTGGCATAAATATAAAATCAAATTTTAAATTAAGATTTATTATGTTATAAAAATTATGTAATCAAACTCAAATTAAAATTAATCATTTCTAAAATATAAAAAATCAGGCAAAAAAATTAAAAATTATTCTAAAATATTAAATAATTATTGATTATAAAAAAAAAGCGCCGAGCCCAAGCTCGGTGCTTTATGAAACTATCTTATTTCAGCTAATTTTTTGTTGTAAAATTCCGGAAATACTTCCAGCAAATCAGGTGAAATATCTTTGTCTGCATAATAATTTTCACGCAGATAAATTAGAGCCGCCCAGCGAGCATCATATTTCTCAAAAATTTCACGATTATTTACTCTGCGCCCAATCGACATAGCCCCAGTTAAATTGTATTTTTTGAGAAAAATCGCCTGCTGTTCCACTGCCCTGAATTCAGCATCCCACCATTCCAGTTTGCATGCGTGAGAAGTATGCTTTTCTCGCACGCAGGGAGCATACATTTTGCCCGATTCATGCTGGCCTAGCATATCCTCAATATGCCTGTTTTCGTGTACCATATAAGACCATATAAAGCCAGCTGATTCAGAAAGTATTGTTTCTGGATTAATTAACAAGGCGCCGCATCCGCCTTCAAAAGCCAATACCATCCCGTCCTTGAAGAAAAGTATTGGTTTTAATTTTCTCAAACTAATCCCATTTTTCAAATTAAGACGGGCATTATCATCAGGCAGAGTATCCAGCAATTGAAAAAATCTTTCAATTGCTGAATCGCCAGATTGCGGAAACGAAGCGTAAGCGATCGTTTCCTTTGCTTGCATTTTCTCGCCTTTTGAACTGGTTGGGCTCACCGCACTGGCGTAAATTAAAATTGCCAGCAAAGACAAGATTTTCTTTTTGCTGCTGGTGCGGGTGGCGTCTATTCCTGTTCTTTTTGTTTCAATATGCTGACGAGACTTCCCTTTTCTCTTTCGCTTCTTTTTCATCTTTTTCACCTCCTTTCAGGTAAAAGAATTTTGATAAATCATTTTATCACAAAATAATGAGAAAGTCAAGCCCATTTGGCAATTTGCGTACTTTTATTCGCAGAATGTATCATCATGTAACACCAGAATATTTGCCAGAATATGTTGGCGAATTTTCGGTCAGATTTTCCCACCCGGAAATCTTTAATTCTCCGCTAACTTATCTAAATAATTGCATATCCCTTGTACCAACTTGTTAAGATTACCCATTTTGGATAAAAAAAATACCCCAAGTCTTGGGGTATTTTCTGGTAATTTCATTTTTTTGAGCAAGTTTGCCCAAATCTGCGAAGACAATCCTTAAGATCCTGCTCTGTTTTTGCCCAGTCTTTACAGCCCGCCCTTAATTCCGCGTAATATTCGGGCGGCTGATATTTCTTGATGATTTCTTCAATTTTTTCTTCTGTGGCGATTTCTCCTTTCAGGTTTAAACAAAAAGCGATCTCTTCACGGAGTTCTGGCCAGCAGGGTTCCGGCTGATAATTCGCATCTAATTCGATATGGACTCTAAAAGTTCGCAACACAAATTTGCATTCTATTTCAGAAGTCGATTCAGCGCTTGGTTTATAACGCCGCCATGCCTCTAACTGCTTCTCTGTTTCCTGGTCCATTGGCTCTAATTTCTTTTCTTGGCTACTGTCTTTACAGCAAACTCCAAAGACTGCCAGCCCAAATGCCAAAATGATCGCAAACTTTAATACACTTGCTTTCATTGACTCCTCCTTTTAAATGACAGATTTGATTTGTTTTTAAAATATCATTTATTAAAATTAATTGCAAGTTACCAAAACTTTTAGGAAAAAATAGCGGGTTGTCAAGATAAATAAATAGAGCTAAAATAAACATATAAATAATTCCATGAATAAAATCTAATCTATATTTATGAAAATTGATATTATATCATCAAAATTAGGCAATAAATTTTATTTTCTTAGCAACCTTACTCTCTGGCATTTTTCAAGCAAAAAAGAATTCCATGACTATTGGATCAAACAAATAGGCGGCATAACTAACAAAGAAAAGGCTGCATTATGCCAATTTAAAGATATTTTAAATAAATACAAATTCGGAAATCACCAAAAAGGATGGAAATATTTAGGCTACTTTTTTTTGGCCCATAATAATAAACGAGCCTGGCAAGAATTGTCAAAACAAACAACTAAAGACGAATACAATAAA
>Ga0209498_1000973_pt1 | contig 17632 bp, 30 predicted proteins | sample WalLakDeSediment_FD_184131 | JGI IMG/M metagenome (GOLD analysis project Ga0209498, IMG submission 184131) | Lake sediment microbial communities from Walker lake, Nevada to study Microbial Dark Matter (Phase II) - Walker Lake 11/02/13 Deep... | ecosystem: Environmental > Aquatic > Freshwater >... | reverse complement strand
CCAGATAATCAACATGTGGTTGATCTAACCCATAACTTTTTATGAAATTATCATATCCTGGATTAGTTTTTGGTACAGGTGGTTGTCCAGCTACAATTATCTTTTTACCAAGTTTTTTACAAACATCAACTGCTATGTGTGGGCCTTTGTTTTCAATCATTCTTCCTATAAACAAAAAGTAATCATCCTTTTTATCTGAGAAAGTAAATTCATTAGGGTCTAGATAATGTGGTATAACAGCGTCATACCAATTCCCCAAAACCACAGATTGTGCATTTTTGGTTAAACTTAAATTTTTGCCGTATAGATGATGCATCCAAGAGTAGCTAGGAAATACTTTATATTTCGCAAAGCATCCAATATATCCAACAATAAATTCAACTGAAGGATTTTTAGGAAAAGCATCAGCTACTTCTTTTTGCCAATAACCACCACTAATAAGTATAATATCCTGTGGTCCTATACGCTTTTTAATCTCAGCTATTGTATTCTTTCTAAAAGTTTTATATGCTAAGTCTTGTCCGTCTGGTTTGTATAATTCTTGAAACGCATCAAACTTACCATAAACTTTAGAAAATAATTCATTTGATACAACATCTACTTGTTCTGTGCAAGGTGGGTTACTTCCTTCTGTACCATAATGATATACTTCATAACCCATATTATTAAGCATAACAGCCATTCTATAAGTAAGATTAGTAAACGCACACAAAGTTTCACCTGCTACTGTGCGTGTGTATGGAAGTCCTAACAGGTGAAAACTTGGTTGTTTACTTTGATGTATTGGTTGTGTTCTTTGTAGTATGTGTTGCCGATTAATTACTACACCAGACTGTTGATGTTGCATAGTAAATCCATATTTTTCTACCAAATCATAAAGATCTTGTCCATGATCTTCTAGTATTATAGTTTGAGTACCACAAAGCAAGTTACCCATACCCTCAAGGACAAGTCTTTCAGCGCCTTCAGTATCTATTTTTATTACATCGGGTGGAGAAGTTAGTAGTGACTCTAATCTTGCTACTACTACTTCTTCATATTTGTTACTGTTAAGTAATTCATTAAAATCAAACTTTGAAGAACCGAGTTTATTGGATTTAACTACATCTTCTATGTACTGCTGACCATAACTATTAGCACAAGGCTGATATAATTTAGACATACCACTTACATTGCTAAGCCCAATCTGAAATACAGACACATTATTACAATTATTCAGTTTGATGTTGCTTCTTAACACACCAAAACACTTAGTTGAAGGTTCAAAAGCATAAACCTTACCAGAATTTCCAACAAGTTTGGAAGCAAGTATTGTATATACCCCAACATTCGCACCAACATCAACAAATGTTTGACCAGTCTTGAGATTGTTTCTGAGCCATTCTATTGTCTTTGGCTCGTAAGATTTGTTCATTAGCATTGATGTAATATACTTTTCATCTTTAATGAGATACATAGGATAACCATTTATGTCTTTTTCCAATATAACATCGTCTGTTCTTAACTGATATATCTTACGAGTACCATTAAAAACATCACTATTAATCATTCCAATAGATTTACTTATATCATTCATAGAAGAATGAAAATCATAAGCAGGAAATCCTGGTTTATTCCATTGTGTTTCATTCTCATTCGATGGTACTTCAAAAAATAATCTATCACATTTACCTTTTAGTTTTTTTAATTTATTAAGACCAGCATCAACACCGATGTTTTTCATATCATTATGTATAACTGATAAGAAAATAATATTATCAAAATGTTTATATTCTTTTAATACATCTGCCCAATCACCTACCTTATATTTAACATCAACACCTTCAAGTATTGATAAGTATCTTGATACGGCTGTTAAACCATGACTAACATCTAATCCAATAACTTTATAACCACGTTTAGCTATTTCTCTACTAAAATAACCTTCAGCACAACCTATATCTAACACTGTATTACCAACTAAATTATCTAAAATATATTGTAATCGTTTTGAACTATCTGGTCGTGCAACTTTAAAATTACTTACTCTCGCATCTTCAACTGGATGATATAACCAGCCTTTACTTGGATGAGCTACTTTGTTTAATACTTCAACCAAAGGAAAATCATTAAATTTATAAATAATATCTGGGTCCTTTATTAAATTGTGTGACCAATTTATATTAAGATCAGTTGTAACATTTACTAATTCATCCATTCCAAGATAATTCATAATAGAAATTCTATGAAATCCATCATAAACACGAGCATAACCATCTTTATCAAACCAAGCATAAATTAAAGAACCGTTATAACCGTTGTGCTTTATTGATTCATATAATCCTATTACTTCTTGCTGTCTGTGTCTTGCCTTTTCTAAATCATATACTCCACCAACGGATTTATGATTTCTCCACTTACCAGCTTTGATAAAAGGTGAATTAGATATATCTTCACCTTTATCATACATAGCCAGCATATCGTGTATAGGTTGTTCATGTTCAGAACCATCTAAAATAGATGTTTTGACTTGCAATAAAGAACTTTTTATTTTATAATCCATATAACTTCCTTGGTGGGATACTGTTGTCAAACATCCGTAAGGGACTCTATACCCAGACGATGGCCTGAATCAACAATTATCCCACAGTGGAGAAGAGGGGACTCGAACCCCTAACCCTCTGCTTGCAAAGCAGACGCTCTCCCAAATTGAGCTACAACCCCTTAGCCTAAAGCTATTAAAACATTCTCTATAGTATTAACTATTGTTGATGTATTACTTCCTGCAAATAGTAGTCCACCAATTTGATTATGATTATTTAATACAAGACTTCCAGAATCTCCTGGTTGAGATATACAAGTTGTTAGTATTTGATCATCAAAAGTTGCCTGTTGACCACCAAAATTAACACTAATCAAACATTCAACAGCAGTTACCGTACCTGTAGTAACACCAGTAGTTCTTCCTGACTTAGTAACACTTTCTCCAACTGTTAAACAACAATAACTATTCGGTTCTCCTATGTCTAAGATGTTAGTTAATACTTTACAAGCTGGTGCTACTCTAGCCCAACTTAAATCTACTTTATTAACTCCAACTGATACGGGACAAGGTATTCTGGTATTACTATGAAATCTTTCCGAGAACCAATTTAATCCATTAACAACAAAATTTGCAACTGGACAAACGCTTGCACCAGAAAACTTAATAGGTACAAAACCTTCTAAATATCCAATAACATCGTCTGGAGTACCACCATCTACTTTACCTGGTTGCCAAATAGGATCACCTATTAAAGCATCATTACAATTAGCACCAACATGATTGTTGGTTATAATAATTATTTCATTTTTCCAGTAAAAACCATTTAAAGTGCCTGCTGTTACTTTGTAGTGCCCACCACTAACTCCACTAGGCATTGGTCTATGTTTTGTAGTTCTATGCGCATAAAACTCACCAGTTTCAATTACATCAGTCTCAATACCATCAATAGTTTTGGGTATGATATTTTCTTCACCCAAAGCTTGAATAGCCTTCTTTGTTTTTACTTTCTTTGTAACAAATACAACAATAGCTTCTCTTCCAGTATCTTGACCTTTTATATGTTTACAACCTTTTCCTACACCCACAACATTCTTTTTAGCTAATATTTCTTTTTTATTCATTTTCCCTCTTATAAAATAATTAACCTACCCACACCAAAACCTAAACTGTGGGATAGATAGGATTCGAACCTACTAAGCTCTTTGAGCGTCAGATTTACAGTCTGATACAACTCGCCGTCGTTGCCGCTATCCCTCAAATGGCATCTGAATTTTTATAATTGGTTTAACTTTAGTTAATAATAATTTTTCAGCAAGTGTAAGATCTGTTAAAGGTGGTTTAGATGTGTAACACTTAAATCTTAATGTACAAACATCACAACTATCAACAGGACATTCACACTCTAAAAGAGTACTACCCTCTTTAACTAAAACTTTCATTGCTCTCAGACTTGGATTCGAACCAAGAATCTTCAGGGCCAAAACCTGACGTGCTACCAGATTACACCATCTGAGAATTTGTGCCGAAGAGAGGATTTGAACCTCTAACGCGCGGGGCTTCAACCCACCGCTCTGCCAATTAGAGCTACTTCGGCTAGTTAACCAGCATAGTCATATTCATCAGAATTATCCCATTTACTACTTAACAAATCATAAATTTCAACTGGATCAGTAGTATCTATATCATGCCATTTATGATGACCGTGAGCATTACTTTCCCACCACGAAGTTACATTCAAACTGTGACGTAATCTATCAAATACTTCTATATTTTTTAGATAAATCACATCTTCATAAGATGCTATTTTATTAATAATTTTTCTATGTCTTTGTGTGTAACATATAAATTTAATATCACATTTATTACACAACTTAGGACATACAAAATGTAACCAACTACCACCAAATGTTTCAAAAACTACCCTCATGTGCCCATGATAGGACTCGAACCTATACTACATGGATTTTAAGTCCATTAACTCTGCCAATTGGTTTACATGGGCGTGGCAGGAGTAGTAGGATTTGAACCCACACCTAATAGTTTTGGAGACTATTGCTCTGCTCGTTAAGCTATACTCCTGTCCGCAGGATGGGAGTCGAACCCATAAAATCTACTTTTTGAGAGTAGCATGTTTACCTTGTTTCATCACCCACGGTTACTTATTTCTATACTATAACCTTTTATATTTAACCCAGCTTTTTTTATTAAATCTATTATGACATTAGCGTCATTTTGATTCTCTACATTAATTATCAATCTAGTATTAGTACTACTCGCACTCCAAGTTCTAAATATATTGAATGGATCAAAGAAGTTAGGTTGTGGTTGTGGAGTACTTAAAGTTTGATAAGCAACATTTATCTTGCTCATCTTTTCTTCAGCTTCAGGTTCTTTATTCCTATCTGGATGCCACTGCATAGCAAGTTTTCTATATGCTTTTTTAATTTCTTCATCATTAGCTCCTTCAGGAAGTTCTAATATTTCATAACATTCTTTTCTATTCATCTTTTAGCGAACGACAGGATTCGAACCTGCTACAACTACTATGGCACAGTAGTATTCAGCCAAATGAATTTCGTTCGCAATCATTAAGTATTTTTACTAAATTAGTAAAAGGAACATATACAGCATCTTTTAATAAGCCTAACATATTCTTAGCACCAGCATAATTAAGAGTGTGTAATATAATTTGTGGGCATTGAATATTATTATCAGCTATATACTTTGCCACCCACCAACCAGTATTATACTCAGAAGAATCAACATAAACCCTACCACCCAAATCATGATCAAGAAATATCATATCAAAAGATTTATTATTTTCTAATATCTTAATTGCTTCATCTCTTGAATAAGCACAAAAAATATTAGGTTCGTCTAACAAATCTTTAAGCAAACTAACTAATGTTTGTTGACGATTATCATCATCATCTAATATAAATATATTCATTATGGCTGCTCCGACAGGATTCGAACCTGTAACTAATTTCTTAACAGGAAACCGCACTACCAGTTGTGCTACAGAGCATTAAGTTAAACGATTTTTCCTCTTTCCTAACGAGGTAATGGTCTTCCTACCATCAGAAGACTTAGGCTTTTTCTTAGCTACGACTAACTTAACTTTTTTTGGTTCGTTAGCTATAACTCGTGTACCTTTTATACCAACCCACTTCTCTTCTTCTTTATATGCCTTATCAAGTGGCTGGTCCGGATCAATACCTTCAATACCTTTTCTTATTTGCTTTGCTGCTTTCAGCATATCAGCAGTAAAATATTTATCAAGACACGCATCAGCCTTTGCTACAAGCTTTTGTTTCTTTATCCACTCTACAGTTTGCTGATCTCTCGCACCACAAATTTCCTCATCAGGATACCATATACCATTTTTAATTGTTTTCTTCTCTAAAGGACAAAGAGGTGCTGAACAATTCTCGTATTTCTTGCAACTAGATTTTTCTTTTTCCTTAACTTTCATTATTTCTCCTTACTTTGCTCTACTATTTTATTCATACATCTAAAATATTGTTTCTTACATTCAACATCATCATAATAATAATCAACATACCAATCATCTTCATTGTATTGTATATTAAATCCAGACGCTTTTGTTGTAAAACATATAAACTTAACAGGACAAGTATCACAACTCAAACTACAAAAAACAAAGTTTTTGTCGTTTAGAAAAATCATCTTTTTGTTCATTTGAAGCGGTGATGGGATTCGAACCCATGAATAAGAGTTTTGCAAACTCCCGCTTTAAGCCATCTTAGCTACACCGCTGCGGTCTACAGGGGTATCGATCCCCTTCTTTATCCTTGACAGGGATATGTGCTTCCTCTACACCAGTAGACCTTACATAATTAAAGCTGTTACTAATAGTGTTTGTTTGTTACCTACTAAATAAGTATTACAAGAATAAATATACAAATTAAAACCTTCAAATTTTAATAACTCAGGGTCACTATAAGACCCACAATTAATATCTGTTATATCAAATTCTGCTTCTATCACACCACCAGTTACATTGTTTTTAATTTCAAATGATCTAGGTATAAGTTCCAAGTTCTCCCCAGAGAAACAAACAAAACGTTTCTTACACTTTTCACAAAGTTCACTTCTATTAACTGGTATAGATACAATCGGATATTTTGATGTAGTCATTTTATTTATAACGGATAAGTTTTCCAAAAATTACGCTCTACAGCATGCCTTTTTCTATGATGATTAGCACATCTTACTTCGCATTTTAAAATTTCTAATTTTATTTTTTTAAGTGGCATTCCATGTACTATCATTTGAGAGATAGACATACCCTTGCCGTTAACATGATCAAAATCCAACATAACCACATCTGATTCACCACAATCAACACATGGATGTGCCAATAAGTAATTCACAATAAAAATTCTAACTTTTTCTCTATACTTATCAAAATTTCTACGTGATTTATCAATATAGTATTGTTTGTTAGAATAATAATGCTTTTTAGAGTAATCTCTGGCACACGATTTACAAGTATGTTGTTTTATTCCTAATTCTTTATTTTTAAAAGAAAATTCATTATCATTCTTTTCTTTTGTACATTTTTTACATATCATAATACAACCTCATTTACTGTGCCGATGTTAAGAATCGAACTTAAACTTGATAATTTCTAAGACTATTGCCTCTACCTAATTGGGCTACATCGGCTTAAGTATGCTGAAGCCAGAATTCCGTTTTGGTAAAAAACCTTCAAGCGCTTCTGGTTGCCCAAGACTGGTTTCACGGCGGATTATTGTTGGTGCGATAGCTAACAACTATTCCCGCACCTCAGCAACCAACGTATTGTTTTTGTTAGAAACCTTCAGCATACTGTGTCCTTGACGAGATTCGAACTCGTATCCTGCAATTTAGGAGATTGCTGTTCTCTTCCATTTGAACTACAAGGACATTATAACACATATCAACAGCTTTGTCAAGTTTTGTACCCCAAGTGAGACTCGAACTCACATTTGCAGCTTCCATTTACGTTTAGTTGTTTAGAAGACAACCTCGGCTATTGGGGCGTATTTGAATAATCTATAAAATCATCATCATCAATAGGTCCAGTAGCACCAATAGCTCCAACAGGTCCAACACCTCCTGTAGGACCTGATATGCCAGTAGGACATACAAAATTAAAATCAAATTCTGGTAACACTACTTTATTAGTATAACATTTAAATCTATATTCACACAAATCACATTTTTCTTTGTTTGTTGTTCTTCTCCAACACTCTTCCATAAAACTTTCATCTGAAGACCAACCAGAAAAAGTAACCCTTTGTCGTGGTGGTGGTAATGAAGATATTTCCCGAGGCCACACTGTAGAAATTGTGGAAATAGATTTTATTTCTTTTTTGCGTTTCAATAATTCAAAAGGATCAACCATAAACATAAAGATAGTGAAAGAAACTGCAATAAGACCTATACCAATAATTAACCAAAAATCCATGCTCCCTCAGCAGGACTCGAACCCGCAGCCTCAACGTCCGTAGCGTTGCGCTCTGTATCCATTGAGCTATGAGGGATTAAAATTGCGGGAGTATGGAGAATCGAACTCCAATTTCCTAGGTTGAAAGCCTGGGTGCCTTCCATTAGCAGATACTCCCCTAGGGACGAGAGGACTCGAACCTCTATCGTGCGGAAATCAGCCGCCTTATGCACGTTATAAGCGTGTTGCACTGCCATTATGCTACGTCCCCTTTCTAATAGCTAACAAATACCAACAAGCTGCTACAATTCCTGTAGAGATTGCTGCTAAAGTTAAGCCTAAAGTAATATAACACGCAACAAAACTAGTAAGCACTATTGCTGTAGTTAAACTAGTGTATAAAGGATATTTTACTCTTTTTATTGCTGAAATAATTAAGGGTGGAGCAAACATAAAACTTCCTATCATTAATACTAAGTCTTGCCACATGAGTGTCTGGTGAGATTCGAACTCACTTAAGGTTGAGCCACAATCAACCTGCCTACCATTGGCGTCAGACACACGACCTAAGTGAACTTGTTGCTGTCCCCCTTCCACGAAGCCTATGCTATCAACATGGGTGTTGAGCCCATAGCAAAATAACTTCGGTTAGATTTCCCAATCTTGCAAATTTTACGTTGGCTAGTTTGACAATACAACTTTCACCTAGGTTGGTGGGAGCGGTGGGATTCGAACCCACAACGAAAAGTTTAAAAGACTTCTGCTCTACCAATTGGAGCTACACTCCCAATAACTAAGTATATCATACTTCTTTACTTTTGTCAAGTCTGCGGAAAGGGAAGGATTCGAACCTTCGGTAGTAAAAACTACAACTGGTTAGCAACCAGACCCCTTAAGCCACTCAGGCACCTTTCCAATGGAGCTGAGGGTGAGTATCGGACTCACATCTAATTTCCTACCACGAAATTGCTTTGCCATTCTTAAGCTACCTCAGCAATGTAGGAACGACAGGATTTGAACCTATAACCTGTGGCATATCAGACCACTGCTCTGCATTGAGCTACGTTCCCTTGGGACGAGAGGACTCGAACCTCTATATCACGGTATGTAACACCGCTACTTTACCTGATCAGTCACGTCCCATTCTTTTTTAGTAACTTTTATTCTTCCGTCTTCTTCAGTTACTTCATACTCAGTACCCCTGGGCACCACTCTTACTTTATGTAAGCCATCTTTATTAGGTCTCTTATTAGGTGCAAAAGGTCTATTTAAATCTTTGCCGTTTTTATCCTTTAGATTGTCCATCAGCTTTTTCTACCTCTTTTAAAAAATAATCTGTTTTATCACCACCGAACAAATCAGTGATTTTTAATTCAGAAAAAGGTCTTTGTTCTTGTAAGAACTTAACAACACCCTTTTCTGTGTTAAGATGTTGTGTGAAGATTCCTTTCATTCTTAAAACATGTCCATCCGATAATAACTTTTCAGTAAACACTCCCTTTATTTCATACATTAATATACGTCTCCATTTTCAATTATTTTCTCATCTTCATAAGATGCTATTTTACGTCTATAATATTCCTGCTTTACACACTCCAACACTCCAATTAACCTATTATAAACAGAATACCCACCAGCACCATACATATTATCAACAATCTTAGTTAAAGTATAATTCACACAACCATCTAAATCTTTGTCTTTAATGTGTTTCAGAGTTTCGACTAGTTGTTCTATATCCTTGTTCAGTATAAGCCTGTACTCGTTTTTGATGTAAGGCATTTTCTCTCCTACTTTTTATTTTCTTGTTTAATTTCTTTTTTGATCTTGTCACAGAAGGTTTAATATAAAATTTGCGCTGTTTAAGTTCCTTAAGAACCCCATATTCCTGAACAGCCCTATTAAACCTTGCCATCATAGAACTTAAAGCATCCTGACCTTGCCCTTTTCTACATAACTCTTCTTCAAACTTAGTTAATTTAGTATTCATTTAATTTCTAATAATTCGTAACTTACCTTTCCTTCTTTTATTGCTTTTCTAGCACTTCTTTGTCTTGAAGTCTCTTTACTGTCTCTTGATTTTACTTCAACAAAAATTACATTCTCAACTTTACCTTTAGACAAACCATCAAACACCACAAAATCTAAAGGTGAACCAAGAAACCTAGCATCAGAAGGTGTATGATTCCACTCAGGAAAATGTGGTATAAGTTGTTCAAACACTCTTCCTTCAATAGATGCCCTGCTTCTCTTTACTGCATCTTCCCTTGCCTCTTTAACTATTTTGCTGCGATTAAGAAGTTCTCTAATATAAAGAACTATAAATACCACCAATAAAGAAGACACTATTATAAATTCAATCATCTTTTAATCACATACTCAAATATCAATTTAGATTCACCACTTATTATTTGAGTATCCCCTGTCTTTAATCCTTCACGCATTTTATAACTATATGGTCTATCTATAGTCAAGCTTCTTGGGTGGTATAATTTACCATTCCAAAAAACATGTTTTGATGGTGCGGTTTCACCAATCAATTTAAAATTGGCTGCTTTATAAATAGTCCCACAATGTCCAACTGATTGATCAGAATATGAGATAACTCTTTCAACATCAGTATTCTTTTTAAGCCACCACACAGTTTTAGAAAGTAAATAACTCTCTGAATTCTTTGGTAGCTCATCAATACAAGCCATTCTTCTAATTTCTACACAACTAGAGTACTTTTTTTCGTGTCGTGGTTTACCTATTACTACTCCAGCCATAACAATATCGTTAAAATAAGCACCAAGACACCAGCTTATTCCACCACCCATATGAGACTTTTTATAATGATACTCTTCAAATATATGTCTTATATCATGAAATCTACATTCACGAACATATAATTGGAGCGGTGAGGTCGGAATTGAACCGCCTTCTTCTAACTGGTTCGTTAGCTGTTTTGCCATTAAACTATCACCGCAGACTGTCTTTCTAATCTAGGTTCAAACCATCTACTTTTCCACTCATCTACGATTATATCAAACTTTTTATAGTTTGTCAAGTCCAAATCATTAGTTTGTTCACAAAGAAACTCTTTATAGTTAATGGCAAGAGGTGCAATATAAACACCACGAAAATTTTCTACCCGCTGAACATCAGCATATTTAGTAAGTTTTTGATAACCTTTCACCACACCATATTTTTCTTTTACAGAACCGTCTTCATTATAATAGATTTCTGCATATTTACCTTTAGTCTTTTTAAAGTCTTCTCGCATTTTCTGTTTGACTTCTAACGGAATTAAAACAGAACTAAAGCCTTTTGTTGTTCCAAGATACTCAAACCCCTCTAACCTGTTGTATAAACTTGACTTACCGTACAAAGAAGTAACTGTCATAGCAGCCAAAGGATGTTTATACTTATTAATAAAAAGCTCCTGTACCTCTTTACTTTTTGTTGATAAAGCACACAGTTTCCCTACGAGGTATTGACCGAATTCTGGTGTAGAGATGCAATGTTGGATATTCATTAAATAATTTATTCTTTTGCCCGCCCATTTGTTTTGGTGCGTCCATCCAATATGCTTATCTCTTATAGGAATAGTCAAATCACTAGCTAGCCCTACAATACCTATAATGAAGTCAGTTTTTCTATCTCTGACTAAATAATGAATTCTTCTTCCAACCTCTCCGCTGAGAGGAGCCGATGAAACGGTAACACGCCCATACCACCATAGATCATTTAATTCATTAGAATTACAAAAATCAATATACGGTTCAATGTCCTCAACATTTGGAACATTTGCTTGAACAATATTCCATTTTGGTTCAATTTGTGTTATACGTTTAGAATTCTTATCTAAATATTGTTGCCTTGCTTCTATAAGTTTTGCTCTAAGTTCTTCTTTATCCATTTAATAATTCACCAAAAACATACTCAACTACATTTACTGTAACAGCATTCCCTAAGCATTTATAACGTTGAGTATCTGATATAGTAACCTCTTTCCCTTCTTTTATACCGTATTTTGTCCAATCATCAGGAAACCCTTGTAATCTTTCACATTCGATTGGTGTAAGTCTTCTTATTTTAGCATCAGAATGTACCAACTGTCTTACACATTTTTCTACGTCTTTTGCTCCTGGTCCTTTGTAATAATTAGCATCAATAGCATAGCTTATTATTGTTTGTTTTTGATTTCTGTTTGCTCCTCTATAGTCGCTTGAATTGATACTGTAGGCAAATGTCCCGTCTGAGCAATCCTCTTCATCGCTTGTTCTGATAGGAAATACTTTTGGTCTACATTCTCCTGCAATATGTCCAACAATGAACACTCTCGGCCTACTCTGGGGCACTCCGAAATTTTTGCTGTTAATAACTTGCCATTGAATGTCGTACCCCAATTCTGCAAGCGTGGACACGATTGTTCTGAAGCTTTTTCCAGAGTCGCTAGATAACAATCCTTTAACATTTTCAAGTAGAAAATATCTTGGTCGCTTTTCTTTAAGACACCTTGCGATTTCAAAAAAGAGTGTGCCTCTGGTATCTTCAAATCCAAGCCTTCTACCAGCGAGACTAAACGATTGACAAGGGAAACCTGCTGTAAGTAAGTCAAAGTCTTCGACTTCTTGCCAGTTGATTTTTGTGCAGTCTCCATAGTTTTTACTTTTGAAGTGTTTTTCGTAGATTTGGATTGCGAATTTATCAACTTCTGAGAAACCGACACATGTGGACGATTGTTCGTTCCTCCCCCTCCAGACGTTCCCGCTAATAATGTTTGACAAACCTCGTCTAAATAATGAACTTTCCGAAGTCTTTCTTTTTTTATACGCTTTTTCAATTCCAAGTTCAAATCCCCCAATGCCACTAAACATTGAAAAGTATCTCATTAACCTTTTGCCCTTTCTTGTTCAGCCTCTGATAAATCAGAAGTCATACCCACTTTAATGTTTGGTTTTCTCTTTTTACCAGTTATTCCACGAGATTCAGTTATATAAAATCCAGGCCCTTTGTAGTGAACTGGTACAGCAAATATTACTCTACTAACAGCACCACCACACTCTGAACACTTACTAATTAACTCGTCACTAAACTTTTGAATAAGCTCCATTTCAAAGTCACATTCCTTACACTTATAAATATAAATCGGCATATCTTCTCCTAAACATCAAACTCAGAACTTGAATAAGGTTTATCATAACCACCCACACCAAATGCAAGCTTAATTCCTAATTTATCACAAACTTCTTTTTCAGGTAAATTATCTAAAGCCCAAGTATCTCCACCCTTAACAAACACATCTGGTTTATAATAAGCTATAGATTCTTTTGAAGTGTGGTCCTTATCAATATTTTCTACCACGCACCCTCTACATTTCAAACCCCACTCTAATACTGCTTTTCTTACTTCGTAAGGAACAGCAACCCTACCTTTCTTCATAATTAATTGATCATCTCTACTAAGTATAATAATAAGTTTATCACCTAGTTTAAGAGCCTCTTCAATATACTTTATATGCCCTGTGTGAATTGGATCAAATCCGCCACTAATTGCGACTACTTTCATTTGAAAACCACCTTACAAATTTTTTTTGTGCTTTATTTTGTTCTTTCTCTAATTTTTCTATCAATTTTGAATCTTTTGCAGTAACAACTGGAATATTTTCAAAAAACGCATCAACCTTTCTACGATTGAACCATAATCTATCCCAGAAAAGCCATCTTAAATCCCACCACAAACTATAACTCCAAGTTTGTATTTTGTCTTTCAATATAAGATAAAATGGAACAAACATAGAAGCTTCTCTTTCATTAGAATTAGCCCACCCAAAATGTGGACAACAAGTCCCATTACCTAAGCAAACTGTTGAAGGACTTTTATTACCGCAGGGAGCCTTTCCGTGTTCATCTTCTTCACCAAAACAATAACCTTCTATTACTATATGACTCCAATACATATTAATCTCCTTTGGCAGGGGAGGGAATCGAACCCTCGGAGAACGGCTTATGAGACCGTTTTGAATACCAATTCTCCACTGCTATCGAATAGGACTCAAGAACATACTACAAATATTTCCTTTTCTTCCTCTAGACACCACATTAGATATATCTTTTGTCTCTTCTACTATTCTATCTAATATTTTGTCTCCAGTATCCATATAAACAATTTCTCTTCCTCTAAATATGACATCAACTTTAACATCGTGTCGTACAAGCAATCTTTTAATATTTCTTATTTTAGTTAAAAGATCATTCTCTTCTATTCTTGGTCTAATTTTAATTAATTTCAATATTACCCTTTTTTATCCTGTATTTATACTGTAGAATATTTCTCAATATACTACAACCTAAACAACCACATCGCATCCAATATTTTCTGCTTAATTCTCTACCTTTTTTAAAACCTCCACCAACTTTATGCCTCTTCATGAGCGTCTGGAGAGGCTCGGACTCTCACCACAACATTGGAAGTGTTGTATGCTAAACCATTAACACTACAGACGCAAATGCCCACCTAAAACAAGAAAATAGTTTTATTAAAACACTAAACACACAATAAATGAAACACACGAGAAATTCTTTTGCTTCGCCTCTTTACACTGGACTAAACAATGATCTGTTGTAGCCATACAATAAGTAAACACTATAATCCTATCATAGGTAGGCTGAGCAGCAGCAACCTGCTCTGGCAAGTGAGCTTACACCCACTCGTTAAGGTCGTTTATATCCTTTTCATTAAGTCCAACAATATCTACAGTCAAGTTAGTTGTAGAAATTGCTTGACCTAACTTTGTGTGCAACCTTGACAGTTTCCTTATTTGCTCATGATTCTTTTCAAAATCAAAATTAGGTTTAAGTTCAGCATCAGGTGCATCAAGTGACCTATAAGACCATGCTTGCTGTGTTTCTAAACCTCTCAAATGAGCTATCTCAGCAGAAATTGCCTTTTGTGCTTGTAACGCTTGTGAAATTTTAATCATCTAATTCTCCTTCAGAGATATGATGGAGATGTATAGATAGAAAGTTTAACTTTTTTATACATCTCCACCATATAACTCCTTAATTATTTCTTAAAGGCACTGTAAACTTTAGGACCAAACGAGCTAACAAAGAATGTCAACACGCCTGCTGTTACCCACGCTGGAGCAACTGTCAAATTAAAAGCATTTGTTAAAGCTGTCTCAAATCCAGGTACAACAATAACAAACAAACTTACAAGTGCAGCTAACGCTAATTTATTTTCCATTTTAACCTCCTGAGGTTATGTGAGCTAAACAATCAGACTTCACTTCAATAATAGTATATCACAAACTTATCTAATTGTCAAGCCCCACTTCTATTGGTTCCGAAGAAAAACAATAAAATCTAAATTCACAGACATCACAATATTTACCAAAATCATCACTACAAATAAGTAAAGATGCTCTAGTTAATGACAAATTACAATCAGAACAAGAAAAGTTTCTAGCAGAAATCATAGATAAGATTTCTTTTCGTTCTGTGTAAACCACATGCCCACAGTTACAACACTTAACAAATATCTTCATTTACACTTTACACACACGTATTTTAACTCTTCAGAATCCTTAACTTTATATAAAGTATATTTTGTTTCACCACATTTATGACATCTAATAATTTTTTCCATAGTTTCCTTTCCTTCTTATTTGAATCTATTAAGTTCCAACACTTTACATGAGTTGGTAATAACCTAAAAACAAAATTATATGTTGTGTCTAATTCAATTTTGTGCCACCATATAAAATTCTCTGTTGGCATAATGTCTTTGTTGCACCGAACACACATCATTAAACATGGTGCAATTCTTTTTATACCGGTCCCCTTCATTAGTTTCTCTCATAATTCCTCTCCTATACTCTAATAAATTTTTTGCCCCTTTTCAGAACAATTTCTATATTCCTCAAATCTCTTCCTTGAAAATGAGCTACAGCATATCCCTTTGTTATTAAAGGAAGAGATATCATAAATGTATTTAAATAGAACTTAAGCCTAAATTTATGAACATGCCCAAAAACATATATCTTTGGAACAAGATAATTTAAAAGTTCTTCTAATACTGGTTCACCAATATTATTAAATACTCCTGTTGGTGCTTGATGAGTTACTAAGATATCAATATCTCTTAAATGAGACAAGTAAATAATTTCTTTAAATGATATGTTTGTAGAAGTGTCTTTTAAGAATGTCTTATTTCTTATCATTCCATTTAAACCAGCAACTTTTATCTCACCAATATCCTGATATAACTCTAATGGTTTAATACAAGACACATCATCATGATTCCCTCTAACAAAATAACCATACTCTTTCCATTTGTCTATTATACTAGTATCAGACATATCTTGCAATGTAGCAAAATCACCAACAGATATAAACAAATCAAACGGTTTTTCCCTGGTAAGTATTTTATCTAAAGCAGAAAAATCACCGTGACAGTCCCCGATAAAAACAATTTTTGTTTTTGTAACCAAGCTTTTAAACAAAGTTACACAGTCTGCACCTACCTTTGCACCCCAACTAATACAAGAAGTACATAAAGTAATATAATCATCATCAGAAGCACCACACCCAAATTTGAAAACCTCTAAGCTATCAAATCGGTGTCCGCATCTTCTGCATGACCATCTATCCCTGTTCTTTATTCTGTCTAAATTCGATTGCATCTTTGAAATTCAAAATACTTAAATTAGAATATTTATTACGACCAAAATCTCGTAGCTTTACCCAACAAAATTCAACTTCTTCCTCTGTTAATTTTCTTTTGAGTTTACTTTCTACTTCTTTTATAAGTTTTTCTTCTTTATATTCATTACCTAGATAATCAGAAATTTTACTACATGCTGAATTTAACGCCCTACCAACAGCAGATTTACTAATACCTAACAATTCGCCCGCCGAAGAAAGAGAATACTGCTCTCTTATTATAGCTAATACTATAACTTCTACATCTGATAAAATACCTTGTTTTGTTAACTCTTGTATAGAGATGTCTATGTCTAGCTTTACATCTTCTTCGCACGAGTAGTAGGTTCTAATTATTTCTTTTACTATTACCACTTTCCAAGACTCTTCTCCTTACCCAAGCAATGTTCGAAGAAATAACAACGACTACAATGTCTTCCTAAATTTCTCAAAAATACATTAGACTTTAATTTTTCATCTAACTTGTTTACCTCTTCAAGTAATGTTATAAAGTCACTTTCTGTTCGTGTAGTTACTAAATCTTTCATAGTACTAAAATGTCTAAGGACTAAACCATTTTCTTCTTTACCATACATCTGTCTATAAACATAACTATAAATAGTAAACTGTAAATCGCAATCTAATTGATTTTGTGTCGGTTTTAGACCTGTCTTAACATCAACAATCATATCATCGTGAGTTATTTGATCAAAAACTGCCACAACGTTATATTCACCAAGCTTGATTCCTTCCTTCCTACCAATAAAGTTCTCAACTGTTTTTGGTTCTGGAACCCCTTTTATAAATTTATTATAATACTCAGCAACAAGCTTTTGCCCATTGGTTAACTTGTTTAAATAATCCTTTTCACTAAGAAAAACAACATCTTTAGCAGAACAAAGTTGTATCCACTCACGTCTAAAGATTTCTGACATTTCCTTAGCGCTTAATTTATTATCATAT
>Ga0209498_1000972_pt1 | contig 17639 bp, 13 predicted proteins | sample WalLakDeSediment_FD_184131 | JGI IMG/M metagenome (GOLD analysis project Ga0209498, IMG submission 184131) | Lake sediment microbial communities from Walker lake, Nevada to study Microbial Dark Matter (Phase II) - Walker Lake 11/02/13 Deep... | ecosystem: Environmental > Aquatic > Freshwater >... | reverse complement strand
CTCGCTACCGATCGCACTCCGGGAGGTGCCGTCGGTGATCTGTGCCATCTTGACCTTGGAGTTCTCGTACACAATCCCGTCGGTGGGCCGGCTGAAGTTCCAATACATCCCCCCCTGGCCGTTGGCCGTAGCACTCCCGATGCTCACCATGTAGTTGTTGCCGGCATAGGCATGGCCGCTCGAGATGGTGACAACCGGCGCCGAATCACTCGGGCAGAGGAGCATTGTGATCGGCGTGGCAAACAGGCTCGCGAAGGCGGGATTCGGCTCCTGCGAGGCGAAGTTGCCCCGGAATGCAGCCTGCTTGAAGTCGAACCGGTCGGCGAGCGAGCCCTCCTCGACGTAGGGCAGCACCCGCGCATGGAGCGACCAGCCGCCACCGACCGACCAGGGGCTCGAGGCAGCCGGCGGGCGGGCGTCGGTGGGGGGGAAGTGACGCTTGGCGGTTTCGTAGACCAAAAGAGCGAGGCCGAACTGGCGGAGGTTACTTGCGCAGCCCATCTGGCGGGCCGCCTCCCGGGCCCCCTGCACGGCCGGCAGGAGCAGTCCGATGAGCGTGGCAATGATCGCGATCACCACAAGGAGCTCGACGAGCGTGAACCCGCCCGGCGAGCCGCACTCAGGATCGATCATGGTGTCGCTCAAGGTGTCGGCAACCGACTCGGTGTCGGTTGGCAGCTGGCATTCGAGGTCGAAAGGAAACTCGCAGGGAAGCGATGGATCGCCCCCCTCGGAAGGCAGACTGGTCATGACGATGGTTCCTGGAAGAGGCGGGATTCGAGCGTTGCCGCGTCTTCCCCCGGCAGAGCGGGAGAAACAGGAGCACACGCACGAGCAGGCCGCGCGGCAACGCGCCGGGGCCCGGGGAAACATCCGCGAAAAAGAGCAGCTTTTTCAGCCGCCGCGGGGGGGCGGCTCGGCCGGCTCAGCCGGGAGCCGAAGGGGGGATTCATCGCGGCATGCGATCTCCTGCCGCAGCCCTTCCAGGGAGATGAATTCGACCAGCGGGGGCGGCAGCGAACCACCCACCGCCGCCGCCAGGAGCCCGTTGGCCAGACCGCCGCAGGCGAGCATGGCCCGCAGGATAACGGTGCCCGCGGCTCCGCGCGGGAGATCGTCGTCGGTCTCCGGCTGCTGCTCGTCCGCGTGTTCGGCAACGCTCGAGATCGTGGACGTCTCCTCCTCCTGACAGCATGCCGGCGTTAGGTCGCAGCGGGAGGGAATTTTTGGCGTGGCGGAGCAGCAGCTGCCGACCGGAGGCAAGCCAGGCTCGGCCGCTGCCACGGCAACAACTGCCACGCGGCGAGCGAGGGCCGCGAGCACTGCCGGCTCAAGGCCCCGGGCCTTGGCCCAGGCGAGCCGCTCAGCCAGCGTGTGGCAGCAGCAGTTCGTGAAGCACTGCTCGGCTGTGCCGCAGCCGCAGGGCTTATCCATGCACGGAAATGGTTGCGAGCGATCCTTCTCGGCAAGCTTTTCCGTCGCGTTGGCGTCTGCCGGCCTCGAGGGGAGCGGCAGCGGCAGGCCCGAGGCGACAAGGCCGTAGAGGACGAGCATCGTCCAGGCGGTCAGGCGGCGGAGAAGGGGCCAGGCATACATATCGCTTGAGCCTACTCCCGGCCGCAGGCCGGGTGAAGTGGCCCCGAACCTGCCGCCTAGAGCGCCCGCAGGTAGTCCATCGCGGCGGTGAGTTCGGTGCGGGAGTCCCGCGGCTCCACCGGCTCCAGGCCGATCCAGCCGCGGTAGCCCCGCTCTTCGAGCGTGGCGAACACGCTTGCGAACTCGACCTGACCTGTCCCCAGGATCACCGCCCGGCCGCGGCCCGCGAAGGCCCCGGCCACCGCGTCGGTGGCATGCACCGCCGCCACGCGATCACCGAGCGTTGCGATCGCCGCCGCCGGATCGTGGCCGTGGACGATGAGCGAGCCGGTCACGACGTCGCAGGCCAGGGATCCCTCGGGCAGGGCCGCGATGAGCCGGGCGAGATCGGCCGGGGCTGCCCTCCCCGCCTCGGCGCAGAGCGTGGCCCCGACCTGCTGGGAGTAGCTGCCGATGTCGGCAAGCACATCAATCAGAAGCCGCCATGCGGGATCGTCGGCCGTCGCCGGGATGTCACCGACGTGGTTGAAGACGACGCCGGCACCAAGATCGTAGGCGAGCTTGAGCGCAGCCTTCGTGGCCGCGATCCGGCCCTCGAGGCGGTCGGCGTCACCGTAGCCGCCCCGGGTCTGGAAGGCGATCCCTGACACGACGAGCCCCTGGTCGCCAAGCCACTTGCGGATCTGCCGGAGGCCGGTCTGCGTGACCTGCGCAGGATCAAGACCCGTGCGGGCGTCGAGCTCGACGGCACGAAAGCCGAGATCGCGGGCTGCTCGGAGGGCCGTCTTCAGGTCGCGGGCCAGTGGCCCGGCCGGCGCGGAGAGATGGAAGGTGTCCATGGCCGGTCCAATCGTCTCGGGTGGGGGGGCTCGTGCTCGCCATCACGCACAGGCGCTTCCGGCGAGCTGTGTGGATAGTATCCTCTCCCGCATGCCAACCCTCCCAGAAGTGCTTGCGGCCCTCGAACGCATCGCCCCGCTACGGCTGGCCGCCGAGTGGGACGCGGTCGGCCTGCTCGTCACTCCCCGCCGCGGGAACGTCGCCCGGGTGCTCACCTGCCTCACCCTCACGCCCGAGGTGGCGGCCGAGGCGGTCCGGGAACGGGCCGATCTTGTTCTCACCCATCATCCACTCCCGTTCCGACCGGTCGCGCGGCTCACGCCAGACACCGGCACCGGTCGGGTGCTCCTCGAACTGGTGGCCGCCGGCGTCGGGGTCTGGAGCAGTCACACCGCCTGGGACTCGGCAGCGGGGGGGATCAATCAACTGCTCGCCGCCATGATCCCGCTCGAGGGGATCGCCCCGATCGAGCCCGACCGAGAGGATCCTCAGGTCGGCTTCGGTCGCATGGGCGTGGCCGCGGCAGGCACGGGCCTGGCCGCGCTCGCCCGGCTCCTGGCTGCGCAGCTAGCGGCAAATGGCGTGCAGCTGGTCGGCGAACCGGATCGTGACGCGGGGCGGGTGGCAATCGTCTGCGGCAGCGGCGGTGACTCGGTGGGCCAGGTGGCGGCAGCCGGCTGCCAGACGCTCGTCACCGGCGAGATCGGGCTCCATCAGGCGGTCGAAGCCCGGGCCGCAGGCCTGGCCATTGTCGCCCTGGGACACCATACAAGCGAGCACTTCGCGATGGCCGAACTCGGCCGTCGACTCGCGGCGGAGGTGCCGGGTGTCGAGGCGATCGGGTCGCGGGATGACCGCGATCCGCTGGCGTGGCTTTGACGCCTGCGTCCGGCTTTTGAATCGGCTCCCGACGCTGCCTACACTTCAAGATTCCCCCGCGAGACGGCCCGATGCCCCGCTTCCTCACCGCCCTGCCTGTCTTTAACGAAGCGGCCCACGTCACAGACGTGCTCGACCACGTGCTCCGGTTCACGCCCGATGTGCTCGTCGTGGACGACGGCTCGACCGACGGCACGACCCAGTTGCTCGAGGAGCGGGTCGCCAAGCGGGCCGACATCCGGCTCGTTCGACACCCGGAAAATCGTGGCTACGGCGCAGCCTTGGCCACCGCCTTCCGCGAGACGCTCACCGGCGACTGGGATGGCCTGGTCACGATCGACTGTGACGGGCAGCACCAGCCCCAGCTCATCCCGCAGTTTGTCACGGCCGCGACGGCCGCCGGCGAGCGGGTGATCGTGAGCGGCAGCCGCTACCTGAAGCAGTTTCCCGGCGACAGCGAGCCCCCGGCCACCCGCCGGCGGATCAACGCCGAGATCACAGCCGAGATCAACCGCCGCCTAGGACTCGCCCTCACCGACGCCTTCTGTGGCTTCAAGGCCTATTCCCGCGGGGCGCTGGCGGCCCTGGCCCTCACCGAGACCGGCTACGCGATGCCGCTCGAGGTCTGGGTGCAGGCGGCCGCGGAGGGGCTGGCGGTGTCCGAGTTACCAGTGCCGCTGGTCTACCTCGACGAGTCGCGGAGCTTCGGCGGCGCCCTGGACGACGCCGCCACCCGGCTGGCCTATTACCGGCGGGTGCTCGACCGGGCCGAGGCGGCCGTGGCGGCCAGCCGCGGTCAAGAGCCCACACGCTAGCTTTCCGCGGGACAAGCCCACCAGGAGTGGTGTTCGCCGCGGCGGGTGCTGCCCGAGTTGGCTCTGGAACAAGTGGCCGCAGGTTCCAAGCCCCGGCCCGCTCTGGGCTCGCACACCCAGAGCCGCACGTGGCCGTCATCGCGGTGGTGTGTTACCGTCGGTGGTTTCGACCCCACTGCCGGGCTTCCGTCTCACGTCCGCTCCCGGATTGCCGCCGTCCCGATGACCACCCGCCGTCGCATCCACGAGCCTCCCGAACCCTCCGGGGCGAGGCTCGTCGAGCCGCCGATCGTTCCCTCGCCAGGGACCGGTTCAATCGAGGCGCTCGTCGACAACAATCGCCTCCTGCGGGCCGCGCTCGACGTGCGGATCGGCGATCTGCGGCTCTATGAGCTCGTCGCCGCCACCCGCCGCGAGGTGCTCATGGTGGCCGCCGAATACACCGGCTCCTACCGCGACGTGACGCGGCCGGCCGACATGGCCGACTGGATCGCCCGGCCGCTCATCGTGGGCGGGCACCAACCCGAGCTCTTCCACCCTGGCGTCTGGCTCAAGAACTCCGTGCTCGACGCCTATGCCCGGCAGGTCGGGGGCACGGCCGTGAATCTCATCATCGACAGCGACCGCTGCGGCGGCACGACGGTGGACGTGCCGGTGGGCACGCCACAAGCAGCGCGGCTCGAGGCGGTGCCATTCGACGCGGCGGCCCCGGAGATGCCCTGGGAGGAGCGGGGCGTGGTCGACGGGGAGTGTTTCACGTCGTTTGGCACGCGGGCAAGTGATCTGCTCAAGCCGCTGGTGCCCGATGCGATCCTCCGCCGCTGGTGGCCGCTGGTGGTGGAGCGGGCGGCGGCGAGCCATCGCCTGGGCCTCGCGATCGCGCAGGGCCGCCACATGCTCGAGGAACGGCTGGGCCTCGAGACCCTGGAAGTGCCGGTGAGCGAATTGGTGCGGTTGCCGACGGTGATGGTGTTCATGGGCTGGCTGCTGGCCCACGCCCGGCTGCTCCACGAGGCCTACAACGACGCCCTCGCGTCGCATCGGCGGGCTCGGCGGGTGCGGGGTCGTGGCCGACCGATGCCCGATCTGGCCGTGCGGCACGACGAGTCGGGCGAATGGATCGAGGTGCCGTGGTGGATCTGGTCGCGGGACGATCCCCGCCGCCGCCGCGTGTTTGCCCAGATGTCGCCGCCGGACGTGCTCGCGCTGTCGGATCTCGACACGGTGCGGGTCGAGCTGCCGATCGCGCCGCAGACATCACCTTCCAAGTGGATCGACGCCCTTTCCCGCATGGAGGAGCATGGCTATCGCCTGCGGCCGCGAGCCCTGGTCACGACGCTTCTGGCGCGGCTGATGTTTGCCGACGTGTTCGTACACGGGATCGGCGGAGCGGCCTATGACTCGATCACCGACGACATTGTGCGGCGTCTGGTCGGCTCCGATCCCCCGCGGCACGCGGTCGCATCAGGCACGCTGCGGCTGCCCCTGGAACGGGTCTTTCCTGGCATCGATTCGGCCGACCCGGCCGCCGAGCTGGCGGCGGTCCGCGGCACCCTCCGCGACATCGCCTACCACCCGGAGCGGCACCTGTCGGTCGGGGACGGGCCGGCGGCGGCGGTTCGCGACCTGGTGGCCGCCAAACGGCAATGGGTCGAGACGGTGGCCACGCCCGCCCTGGCCCGGCGGCGGTGCCGGGCAATTCGGGCCGCCAACGGGGAGCTGGCGGGCCACGCGGCCGGTTTGGTCAGCGAACTCGAGGCGAGGGCAACGGCTCTGCGGGACGCCGACCGGGCCCATAGCGTCCTCTGGGCACGGACGAATCCGTGGTGTTTTTTCCCGGAAAAGACGCTTCGAGAGTTCCTGCTACTGGAAAACGCCTGACAACCCGGTATCTTTCTGGCCAACGGATTGCATTTGCCACTCCAGGGAAAGGAGGCATCATGCATCGGGAGGATCGTTCCCCGAGCGGGTGTCGTGTTGGTTGGTTTGTTCGTCGCTCGCCACAGCGGGCGGCATCGCGATCTTCGGCTCGCCGTCAGGCACGGTTGGCCGCGGGGGGCGGCGTTGTCGCTCCCAAGCGGGGCAAGCCCAGGCTTGCCGTAGGCACGACCGCGTCCAACCGCTCGAAGCAGGTTTCGGCCACCCGTGCCGCCGATGAGCAGGTGAAGTCCAAAGTGGCCAAGAAGCCCAGTGGCCAGGTCGCGGCCGCCGATGCTGTTGCCACGGTGCGGCTGGCCCAGGGCACTGCCCAGCCTGCTGCCAAACCCCGGCGACGCGTCCCGAAGGCCGTGGTGGTCGAGTCGGTCGAGATCCGGCCCTCCAGCACGGTTATCAGCCGTCGAACGGATGTTCGCCGGACCCCGATCCAGCACCTGCCGCATCATCCGGTCGTTTCTTTCAAGCCGCCGGCATGGATGCTCGCGGAATGCCAGGTGGCCCCCGCCCGGGCAGGCGAACAGAACGAAATTCTCCAGTTGCTCGCCGGGCTGCCTTCGCCCCCCTCACGAGCCGAGTTTCACGCGGCCGTCGACCATCCCGACCATGATTCGGCCAACCGGCTCGTTGCCCGGCTCGGTGGGCGGATCGTGGGGCATGCCGAGATCGTGCCCCGCACCTTCCTTGTGGGGAAGGTGCCGGTTCGCGGGGCTGTGGTTGATCGTGTCGCCGTGCTGCCTGAGTGTCGCGGCGCCGGCCACGGGCAGCGGCTCGTGCAGGTAGCCGCAGAGAGAATGCGGCAGAGCGGGGCGGTCGTCGCCTTCTCACGAACCCGGATCGCCGCCTCGTTTCGCGAGCTTGGCTGGAGCGTGCTGGGCCGCGACTGCGCGACCCCTGGCCGGCCCGCCGAGATTCTCGCGCGGCTGCTTGAGGGGCCGCGGTGGAGCGGCGAGACGGTCACCATGCGGCAGTGGCGGCATGTCGAACTGCCAGCGATCCTGCGGATCTACGGGCAGAACGCCCGGCGGTTTGTCGGTCCACTTGAGCGTGACGAGAACTACGGCCGCTGGCTCGTCAGCCGCGGTGCGTTCGATTCGATCATCGTGGCGCTTGTGGGCCAGGACCGCTACGAGATCCAGGAGCAGAACGCCCGGATCGTCGGCTACTGCATCCAGGCCGGCAACCGCGTTCTCGAGATCATGGCCGACCCCGAATTCGCGGGGCTCGAGCGGGAGATTCTGGCCCGCGTCTGTGCCGAGGCGATCGAGAACGACCGTCAGGAGATCGTCTATGAGAGCGGCGCCGCTGACCCGCTTCACGCGGCTGTGACCGGGGGTGTTGGCCAGGTGGCCCAGGGAGATCGGATGGTTGTGGCTCGGGTGTTCAAGCCCCAGGCCCTGCTTGAGTCGATCTGTCCGCTCGTGGCTGAGCGGATCGCCGCGCTCGGTATTCGCGAGACGGTTGAACTCGGCCTCGACGCCCCGGGTTTCCGGGGTTCGGTGATTGTGGCGGAGTCAAAGGCCGCCGAGGGCGGGTCGAGCCGGGTGGCGACGGTGCATCCGGGCCGCATCGGCCGCAGCTATCTCAAGCTCGCCGACGAGGAACTCGCCCGGCTCCTCCTGGGCCAGTGCGACCCGGTGGAGGCGGTGGCCGCGGGCCGGATGGAGCCCTCCACTCAGATGGCCCAGAAGCTCGCCGGCCAGCTCTTCCCCCGGCAGCCACTGTGGTGTCCGATGTGGGACGATCTTCCGGCCTAGCGGCCCTTGCGGATAAAAGCCCCGGGCGCGAGCCCGGGGACTGCCCCCGCTGATAAAAGCCCCGGGCGCAAGCCCGGGGACTGCCCCGCCGATAAAAGCCCCAGGGCGCGAGCCCGGGGACTGCCCCCGCCGATAGATTCCCCGCCGTCAACCGCTGCGTGCGGCCAGCCACTCGTCGGCCCAGGTGCGGACGTTGGCCACGCCTGTGCGGTGGCAGAAGTCGCCGAGGGTCTCACCGGTGGTTCGCGCCGTCTTGTAGCAGGCAAGCACTGCCGTGAGTTCGGTGCAGAGATCCTCGAAGGGGACGACGTCCTTGTACTGCTCGTTGAGGCGGTCTCCCAGGAGCCGGCCGCCGAGGAAGATCGTGTACTTGCCGGCGGTGCGACCCACGATCCCGATATCGGAGTTGTAGGGACGGGCGCAGGCGTTGGGGCAGCCGGTCATCCGGAGCGTGAAGGCGTCGTGGGAGAGGCCCAGCTTCGCCACCTCCGGTTCGAGCGCGTCGATCAGGCCAGGCAACACCCGCTCGCTTTCGGCCACGGCCAGCCCGCAGGTGGGCAGGGCCACGCAGGCCATGCTCCAGCGGCGGATCGTGCTGATCTCTTCCGACGTCTTTACGCCGTGCGAGTGCAGGATTTCGGTGATCCGCTCCCGGTCGGTCTCGGCCAGATCGGTGAATAAGAGGCTCTGGTGCGAGGTGATCCGAGCCCCGGGCTTGAGGTCGCAGAGGATCCGCCGCAGCGCGGTCTTGAGCCGGAAGTCTCCCGTGTCATGGATCCGGCCGTTCTCGACGTTCAAGCCGTAGAAATACCTGCCGTCCCCCTGGGGAAACCAGCCGATGTGGTCGTCGAAGCCGTGGACGTCGGCCGGGTGGCAGGGGGCAAGCGGCTTGCCGAAATACTCCTCCACCTTGGCCCGGAAGTTTTCCAGGCCCATCGTGTGGATCGTGTACTTGAGCCGGGCCACCTTCCTGTCTGAGCGGTTGCCGTAGTCCCGCTGCACCTTCACGATCGCCTCGGCAATCGCACAGACATCCTCGGGAGTGACAAAGCCCAGCCGCTTGGCGAGGGCGGGAAACGTCTTGGCAGCGCTCGGCGTCACACCCATGCCGCCGCCGGCCAGCACGTTGTAGCCAAGGATCTTGCCCTGCTCGTGGATCGTCAGGAACCCGAGGTCGTTGGCGTAGACGTCGGTGCAGTTGTCTTCGGGCAGGGCAAAGGCGGTCTTGAACTTCCGCGGCAAATACGTGGGGCCATAAATCGGCTCAACCTCGGCCTGCTTCGCCCCACCGGCTGCGAGCGTCTTCTCGCCAGTGTCGGGGTCGGTCAGCCAGATCTCGTAGTAGGCCCGGGTCCGCGGGGCGAGATGCTTGGCCAGTTCGTCCACCTTGGCCTGCATCTGGTCGCGGACGGGGTCGCCGTGGAGCGGCGCCGGGCAGCACATGATGTTTCGCTCGACGTCGCCGCAGCCGGCGAGCGTCGTCATCTGGTTGGCGTGCACCTCTTGCATGAAGGTCTTGAGTTCGCCCTTGACCACGCCGTGGTGCTGGATCGCCTGCCGGGTGGTGAGCCGGATCGTGCCGTTGCCCAGCTCGTCCCCCATGTCGATTGCCGAGAGGAGTTGCTGGGCCGTGAGCTTCCCACCGGGCACGCAGGTGCGGATCATGAACGAGATCTGCCGCTCGCTCTTCTTGCCGTCGACGGCCTTGCGGGTTTCGCGGTCGTCCTGCTGGTAGGTGCCGTGGTTCTTGAGCAGCTGGATCGAGGGCTTGCCGAACCCCGGTGCGGCGTCGGCGAGTTCCTTGGGGATGTCGCCGACGAGATAGTTGCTCGCCAGCTTGGCCAGCTCGACGGCCGAGGGTTTTGCCGCGGCGGCGGGAGACGGGGAATCGGTTTGGTCGTCTGCCATGGTGCTCAGGAAAGCCTCGAATGGAGAAAAACTCAGGGGTTAAACGGGCGGCCGAGGGAAGCTGCCCACCAGGTTAGGATAGGCGACAGAGCCCGCCAGGACGATACGAGCCAACAACTGGGCGGCACCGGCTGGGGTGCCGATCTCGACGGCTTGCCAGCGGGAAATCTGCTTCAAGGAGCACTGCTGGCATGGGGCATCTTTTCTTCTATCTGGCCGTCTTGGCCGCCTGCCTGCTCTGGTCGGCGGCGTTCACGGCCGCGGCGGCCCGCAGCCGGCCCGGCTGGGTTCGGCGGCTCTTGATCGCCGTGGCGGTGGGCATGCCGGTCTTGGCGGTCATGCCGTGGGTGGTCATCACGGCAGTGCTCGCCTTCGGCGCAAAGCTCGAGACCAACTGGTTCGCGGCCACGCTCACGGCCGCGATCGCCGCGGCTGTCGGCGGCGCGTGGATCACGCGGGCCGGGCTCGCCCCGCAGGCCGCCCCCGTCGCCGCCGCCTGGCCGCTCGTGGGCCTGGCCGCGATGTTCGTGCTGGCCAAGGCCGTGGCGGCGGGCACGCTGCTCTTCATCGACAACGCCGTGGCCGCCGAGGGCCGGATGCTGCGGGTCGAGGCGGCCCAGATCATCTCGACCGCCCTGCCGCCCGCTCCGTCAGCCGACGACAACGCCGCCCCGCTCTATCAGCGGGTCTTCGCGGCGCTCACCGCGGACAAAGAGTTGGACGAGTCGGATTCTCCATTCAAAGACCCATTGACTGCCGACGTGGCGTCGGGCGAGGTTACGGCGATTCTCGAGCGGCACGCGGCCACGCTCGATCTCCTGCGGCGGGCGACCGACAAGCCCGGCTGCCGCTTCGAACGTGACTGGTCGCGGCCGGCGCTCGACATGCTCCTGCCCGAGGTGCAGCACCTGCGTCAGGCGGCCCGGCTGCTCACGCTCGCCGCCCGGCGGGCGGCCACGGACGGCGACGGCGAGCAGGCACTGGCCGACGTCGTTCGCATCCACCAGCTCGGGATGCACGCAGCCGGCGAACCGATCCTCGTCAGCGGCCTCGTCGGGCAGGCGATCGACGCCCTCGCGCTGGAGACGCTGGCCGACGTGCTGCCGCGGCTTGAGAAAAGCGATCTGCCGCTGCTGGAAAAAGACTCGCTTCGCGATTTCGTGGCGACGCCGATCCGCTACCAGCGTGCCTTCCTCGGCGAGGAGGCCTTCGGTCTGGCCATGCTCGGCGATCTCGCTGACGGGTCGAAGGGCATGACGACGCTCGAGTTGCTGCGGTCCGTGTCCGGCGAGCCGACCCAGTTCTCCCTCGACAGCCCGTTCTCGCTCCTCTACCGCTGCTTCATGCTGCCGGCCGACATCGCGGGCTACCGAGCCATCTTGCGGCGGTATCAGGACATCGCCGGCAAGATGCTCCTGCCCACGTCGCAGCCTTACCCGGTGGTCGTGAAGGAGACAGCTGAGATCGAGGACAGTCTCAAGTCACGCCGGGCGGGGGTGTTTGCCTCGCTGCTGGCGCCGGCCTTGTCGGGCGTGCTCAAGTCCCAGGCGCGAGGCGCGGCCATGCACGACGTGGCCGGAGTGCTCGTGGCTGCCACCCGCGCCCGGCTCGCGGGCACGTCGCTCGCCGACTCACTCGTGCCGGAGGCGGTCCCCGCCCTGCCCGGCGACCCGTTCACGACCGACAAGCCCCTCGTGGCCAAGCGGACGGACAGTGGCTGGGTCGTGTATTCAGTCGGCCCCGACGGCGAGGACGACGGCGGCCCGGAGCCGCCGGACGCCAAGGCCGTCGAGGGCAACGACGACGTGGGCCTGCGGCTCGCCTTCTGATCCACAGGCGGCTCGACGCTCACGTGGTCGCGAGCCAGTTTTCGATCCTCAGTCCTGCGACGCGACCGAATTCCTTGGTGTTGTCGGTCACCAGCACGGCCTCGACCGACCGGGCGTGGGCGGCGATCATCAGGTCGTAGGGGCCGATCACCCGGCCGCGCTTTTCGAGGTTGGCCCGGATCGGGCCGTACAGACTCGCGGCGGCAGCATCGAAAGGGAGGACTTGAAACCCAGACAGCAGGGTGTCGAACACCCGTCGGTTGTGCTGCCGGCGGCTGCTTTTCGCGATCCCATATTCGATCTCGGCGACCACGACCGAAGAGAGGACGACCGCGTCGGCGGGAATGCCCTCCAGCCGGTCGGCAAGCCCGGGCCGTTGCTTGCTCATGGCAATCAGGATGTTCGTATCGAGGAGAAACGGCATCTCATCGATCCAGATCGACATCGTCGAGCGGCAGCTCGACGATCCGCGGCAGATCAAGACCGCCCAGCGCCCACGCTGCCCGGAACACATCGACCGCCGCACGCCTCGTTTGCGGCTCAGGCACGAGCCGGGCCACCGGCTTGCTTCGCCGCGTGATCACGATCTCCTCCCCGGCTTCGACCCGCTCCACGAGTGCGGAAAGGTGCGCCTTCGCCTCGGCGATCTGAATCCGTTTCATGGCCGGCTCCAACGGCGGACACGCTTGAAATGACCAACATGGTCATCTCGAGTGTATCCCGGAAGAAAGAGCGTCGTCAACAGCCGTGCTTCGGGTTCGTGCCGGGTGGCTCCGACCGGCTCAGCGGAAGTCGCCGGTCTTGTCCCGCCAGACGCAGTGGATGTGGTTGGCGGGGTTGCCCTCGGCGTCGGGCTGGACGTTGACGAACTCGACCACAAACGACGGACCTTCGAGCCGGTAGGAGTGGCCCTTGCCCGGCTCAAGCCCGCCGGCCCAGGCGAAGTGGATCTCGTCCCAGCCGTGGTGCACGAGGCCCGCGGTTGCCGGCGAGCCCCGCTCGATGAGCGCGAGCCGTTCACCGGCTACCTCGGCCGGCATCGAGCCGCAGTAGGTCTCGACGAGCCGGCGAACGAGCGACTGCTGGTCGGCTGAGAGTTTTGAAAACGGGATGCCCTCTGGCGGGCCGGCCTGCGGCTGGGCCGCACCGGCTCCGCGGATCTCGGCGGGGGCCTCCGCGGCGATCACCGCCCGCTTCCGCTGCTCGGCGTCGAGCGAGGTCACGAGTTCGAAGGCTAGTGACTCTTCAGCGCCGAGCACGCGGCTGCCCGCCGCCGCCAGCCCCGGAAACGTCGTCTTCACCTCGGCCGGATTGGCCCCCATGAACTGCGGCGTCGAATCGACGAGCACGCCGTCGCGGACGGTGAAGTTGAGCGACAGGTGGTGCCCCTCGACCGAGAGGCCCCACGAGCCCTTCGCCCCGGGCACGCCAAAGATAGTGACGAAATACCGGAGCGAGTCGCGGGTGTTCTTGGCGGCGGTGCCTTCGAGCCGCCGCAGAAGTTCGTCGAGTTCCATGATCGCCATGGCCTTGCCGTAGCCCGCCTCGGAGACCGCCGCCTTGAGGAGGCCGTGGGCCTGCTCCCGCTGGGCCGCGGTCATCTCCGCGAAGGAGAGGCCCTTGCGGACGGGCTTGGGCACGAAATGCCAGTCGGTGCGGGCGGCGGCCTCAAAGTCGGCCTGTGCCCGAGCCCGTTGCACTTCTTCGAGCCCCGCCAGCCAGGCGGTGGCGGCCGCCGTCATCGACTCGCCGGCCCGCACCAGGCGAAACCCGGCCACACCCGCCGTGGCCAGGAGTACAACCGCGACCAGGGCGAGGATGGGTGCGAGGCAACGCGGGAAGGGACGGGGCATGGTGAACTCTCCCAGACGGATGGAGCGGGTTGGGACGGCGGCCAGCCGGCTGGTCAATCATGGCCGCGACGGGGGTCGCGGTCATGGTGAGCCTGATCGATGTGGGCGTGCACGGCCGGACGAATCTTAAAATACCGCTCCCAGGCGGCGTCCGACACCCCCGCGCCGTCGAGGTAGAGATTTCCGAGCGTTGCGAGCGTCGCGAGCGCGTCAAGCCCCTCGTCGCCGATGGCGACGTCGATCAGGTGCAGCGATCTGAGCCCCGGGAGCTTCGTGATCGCCCGGGCCACGTCGGGCCCGGCGAGGTTCGGCCCGCCGAGCCTGAGGTTCTGGAGGCTCGGAACCGCAGCCAGGGCCTCGATCCCGACTGCCGTGCAGGCCGCCTGAGGCACGTTCAGGTCCTCGAGCGACCGGCACCCAGCCAGTGCCGAAAAGCCCGCGTCTGACACCGGCGAGCGGCGGAGCACGAGCCGCTCGATGTCGGGCAGCGTGGCCAGGATCTCCGCCTCGGCGTCACCGGCCACACCCCGCTCCAGCACGAGCACGCGGAGGCCCGCGAGCCCACGGAGCGACTCCCAGTCGTCTGGGCCGAGCGGGGCAGCCGCCTCGATCCGTGTGACCCGTCCGGCCCGCACGGCCCGCACCTGTTCAGCGAACGGCGGCGGCGGCTCAGGTCTGCCATCCGGCTCGGGTGGCGGGCCGCTACAGCCCAGGGCGACCGCCGCTACCAACGGCCCGAGCCCGAGCGACAAGGCGGCCATTCGGTCGATCCGCCGCCCAAGCGGCGGGCTCACGGATCGAGCACGACCGCGACTGGCAGCGAGTTGCTCAAAATTCTCAAGTCTGTGAATGTCCATGCGACCTGCTTGTCGGGCGGGACCTCGATGATCTGGGGATTATCGAGGCGGGCGATACGGGTATCAGAATGCGGCGACGGTGATCATGCCAGCACCTCTCGGATCGGCTCGACGTGCTCCACGCCGACGAGCTTCTGGTCTAGGCCGCCGAAGAAGTAACTCAGCCGGTTGGGGTCGAAGCCGAGCAGGTGAAGCGCTGTTGCGTGCAGGCTCCTGACATGGAACCCCGGCTTGTCACCATTGCCGTGGCCCGGGCCGGGCGAGATCGCGGCCGCCCCAAGTTCGTCGGTCTCACCGACGCTCACGCCCCCCTTGATGCCGCCGCCGGCCATCCACATCGTGAACCCGAAAGCGTTGTGGTCGCGGCCGGTACCTGCGGCATATTCCGCCGTGGGCTGGCGGCCAAACTCACCCCCCCAGATCACGAGCGTCTCGTCCAAAAGGCCACGCCTGTCGAGGTCTTCGAGCAACGCCGCCACCGGCTGATCGGTGTTGCCGGCGTGAAAGGTATGGTTTTTCTCCAGGTCGCCGTGGGCGTCCCAGTTGTCGTCGTTGTGGGCCCCGCCGGAGTAGAGCTGAACAAACCGCACGCCTCGCTCCACGAGCCGCCGGGCCAAGAGGCAGCGGCGACCGAAGTCGGCCGTGCGGGGATTGTCGAGCCCGTAGAGCTTCGTGGTCTCCTCGGTCTCGCTCGCCAAATCGACCGCCTCGGGGGCGTGCTCCTGCATCTTCCAGGCCAGCTCGTAGGAGGCGATCCGGGCGGCGAGCTCGCTGTTGTCGCCGCGGGAGAGGAGGTGGGCCGTGTTGGCCTCCCGGAGGGAGTCGAGCATCGCCCGCTGGGCCTCGAGCGGCATGTCGAGAGGAGGGGCGAGATCGAGAATCGGCGCCCCCTTGCTCCGGAGAATCGTGCCCTGGTAGGTGGCCGGCATGTAGCCGCTCGACCAGTTCTTGGCCCCCGAGATCGGGCCCCCGGTGGGATCGAGCATCACGACGAAGCCCGGAAGATTTTCGTTGACGCTTCCCAGGCCGTAATTCGCCCACGAGCCGAGGCAGGGGGCGCCCGACTGGATCTTGCCGGAGTTCATCTGGAGCATCGCCGAGCCGTGAATCGGCGAGTCGGCTGTCATCGAGTGGATGAAGGCGATCTTGTCGACGTGGCGGGCCAGGTTCGGGAACAGGTCGCTCACCCACTTGCCGCACTGGCCGTACTGATTGAATTTCCATTTCGGGCCCACGACCCGCCCCTCACTTCTCTCGCCGCCGCGGCCTTTCGTCTTGACGGGAACCGTCTTGCCGTCGAGCGGGTAGAGCGCGGGCTTGTAGTCGAAGGTGTCGACGTGGCTGGGACCCCCATACATGAACAGGAAGATCACACTCTTGGCCTTGGATTCGAACATCGGCGGCTTGGCCGCGAGCGGGTTGGCGAAGGGCACCCCCGTGGCGGCGCGTGCCTGCCGGGCGAAGAAGCCCTGCTCGAGCAGGCCGGCCAGCGCCAGCCCCGTGAATGAGGCCCCCGCCTCCCAGAAAAACTCCCGCCGCGTGCGGCGGCAGAACCCTCCCCGGTGGCCGGGTGGATGCGGGTCATTCATGGCAGGTCTCCCGTTCAGTCGAGGTAGGCAAACTCGTTGAGATTGAGCACCAACAGGCAGTAGAGCTCGAGGGCCCGCCCAGGGCTGACGCCGTCTTTGGCCTCGAGGTCGTCGACGAGGGCCACGCCCCGAGCCACCTCCGCGTCGGTTGCCGACCGCACAAGCGCGATCTCGATCGCCCGGCGAACCATCGCGGCGGTCTGGTCGGCGTTCGTGCCGCCGGCCTCCCGGCGGACACGCTCGGCAAACACGCGGGCCTGAGCGTGGATAAATTCTCCGTTTATCATGCCCAGAGCCTGGGTGGGCTGGGTGGTCGTGAATCGCACCGGGCAGGACGCATCGGGATCGGCCAGGTCGAAGTCGGCCAGAATCGGCGTGAGGAGCGACCGCTTGACGTGGATGTAGATGCTGCGGCGAGCCTGCTCCTCCGGCGGTGAGGTGCCCCAGCCCTTGCCCGGCACCGACTGCGTGGCCAGCACCGCCTGGGGGATGGCGGGATAGATGCTTGGCCCGAACATCTTCGGGTTGAACCCGCCGCTGGCCACGTGGATCGAGTCGCGGACCTCCTCGGCGGCCAGCCGCCGCATGTCGAACCGCCAGAAGGCATCGTTGAGCGGATCCTGAGCAAGAGACTCAGGCACGGCCGTCGAGGCAGCCCGATAGGCCCGCGACATGAGGATCGTCTTGTGGAGGGGCTTGAGCCGCCAGCCGCCAGCCACGAGCTCCGCCGCGAGCCAGTCGAGCAGTTCTCGGTGGGTGGGCGGGTCGCCCATCAGGCCGAAATTGTTGGGGCTCCGTACGATGCCGCGGCCGAAGTGGTGCTGCCAGATCCGGTTGGCCAGCACGCGAGCCGTGAGCGGGTTGGTCGGAGACGCGATCCACTTCGCGAGCGCCAGGCGGCGGCCACTCGAGCGGCCGGCGGCCGGCGGCACGATCTCCGGGTCCGGGGGCTCGAGGATCCCAGGAAACGCCGGCTCCACCAGGTGCTCGGGCTTTGTGTCGGCGTGGGGATTGCCACGGTAGAAGATGAATGTCTCCGGGGCCTTGGGGCCGTGCTCGGTCACGACGAGTGCCCGGTCCACCGGCACGGCCTTCCGCTTGAGACGCTCAAGCTCGGCCCGCTTGGCGTCGTAGTCCTTTTTGCCAGCCGGCCCCAGGATCCGCTCACCGTCGGTGCGGATCGCCTTGGCAAGGTCGAGCTTCGCGGCCCCGCGGGCCCGTGGACCGGCGGAGAGGGGACGCTGGGTGAACCCGGGGCCCGACCAGCCGACCGTGAGCCCCTTGCCCTGAAGCCACTGAAAGTAGTCGAGGCGAATCGACCGCCTGCCAGCCGCGAGCCGGACCGTAGCTGTTTTCGGGCTGCCCACGCTGTGGATGCCGTCGTATTCGAGCACGACGCGACCGTCGATCGAGAGCCGCGAGCCGTCGTCGGAGTCGAGCGAAAAGATGTAGTCGCCGTCAGCCGGCACCTTGAGAACGCCGCTAAAGACGTAGCCAAAGTGGTCGGGCCGCAAGGATGGCGCTACGCCGATGTCGAACAGGTTGCCGGGCACGGGGCCCTCGTCCTCGTGCTTGAGTTGGTCGAAATCCGGCAGGCTCTGCCAGGTGTCGCGGTAGAAGCGGAAGACGAGGTCGTCGAGGTCGCCGCCAGCCATGCCGACTGCGGCTTCCTTCTCGAGGGCCTGCCGGAAGCGGTCTTCGAGCAGGGTCACTGCCGCCTGCGCCGCGTCCCGCTGGCGGTTCAAGTCGGTCAGCGCCTCGTCGTAGTGCCGCTTGCCGTC
>Ga0209498_1000971_pt1 | contig 17644 bp, 14 predicted proteins | sample WalLakDeSediment_FD_184131 | JGI IMG/M metagenome (GOLD analysis project Ga0209498, IMG submission 184131) | Lake sediment microbial communities from Walker lake, Nevada to study Microbial Dark Matter (Phase II) - Walker Lake 11/02/13 Deep... | ecosystem: Environmental > Aquatic > Freshwater >... | reverse complement strand
ATGTTGTCCACGAATATGAACTGCAGTTCTTTCTTGACCTCTTCAGGTACCTCTTCGAGATCCTTCTCGTTTTCTCGCGGTAAGATCACCCTCTTGAGCTTGGCTCGATGAGCCGCCAGGACCTTGTCCCTGATGCCGCCCACGGGCAGGACCTTGCCCCGCAACGTGATCTCGCCGGTCATGCCGATGTCCTTGCTCACCGCACGCCCGGTGACTGCCGAAGCGAGAGCTACGGTCATAGTGATGCCCGCCGATGGTCCGTCTTTGGGAATGGCGCCGGCAGGGATGTGAATGTGGACGTCATTCCTCTCGTATACGTCTTTGGGAGTGCCCAGCCCCGGTTCCTCGCGTGCAGTAAGGCCGCGAACGTGGGTGAGGGCGGCCTTGGCCGACTCCTGCATGACCTCCCCTAGCTTGCCGGTAAGGATAAGAGTGCCCTTTCCCGGCACCAGGGTAGCCTCAACGAAGATGATATCGCCGCCTGCCGGCGTCCAGGCCAACCCTGTCGCTACCCCGACTTCATCGGCCTCCTCGGCGATCTGATAGCGGTACCTTCTGGGCCCAAGGTAGTCATGTAGCTTGTCCGCTGTGATCACGATTGTCTGCTCTTGTCCCTCGGCTATCTTGCGCGCTGCCTTGCGGCAGACGGTGCCGATCTCCCGTTCCAGGTTCCTCAAGCCTGCTTCTCTAGTGTAATCCCGAATAACGCCCAGCACAGCTGCATCTCTAGCCTCAAGCTGCTGAGGGGTTAATCCATTCTCCTTGAGCTGCTTGGGAATGAGAAATCGCCTGGCAATATGGAGCTTCTCGTTCTCGGTATAGCCCGGCAGCTCGATCACCTCCATCCTGTCCAAAAGTGCCGGAGGAATCGGATCGACTATGTTGGCTGTGGTGATGAATATCACCCGGGACAGGTCGAAAGCTACATCAAGATAGTGGTCGACAAATGCGGAGTTCTGCTCTGGGTCCAGCACTTCAAGGAGTGCCGCGGAGGGATCACCCCGAAAATCGGCGCCCACCTTGTCGATCTCATCGAGCATGAACAAGGGGTTGTTGGATTCGGCACGGCGCAGGCCTTGAATAATTCTGCCTGGCAGAGCGCCCACGTATGTGCGACGGTGGCCCCGGATATCAGCTTCGTCCCGCACGCCGCCCAGCGAAATGCGTACGAACCTTCTTCCCAGCGCCCTGGCGATAGACTGTCCCACCGAGGTCTTGCCGGTGCCGGGGGGGCCTGCGAAGCACAGTATGGGCCCTTTCACATCCGGATTCAGTTTCAGCACAGCCAGATAGTCCAGTATCCTGTCTTTTACCTTGTCCAGATCGTAGTGGTCTTCATCCAGAATCTGAGATGCCCGGCCGATATCCAGGTTGTCGTCCGTGCTTTTTGACCAGGGCAGAGTGATCAGCCAGTCAAGGTAGGTGCGCGACACCGTGTACTCGGCAGCCCCTGGCGGCATCTTGGATAGTCGGGCAAGCTCCCGCTCGGCCTCCTTGCCGGCGTCAGCAGGCAGTTTCGCCTCAGCAATCTTGTCTTTGAGTTCGTTGATCTCTACTGCTCGCTCATCGGTCTCTCCCAGTTCCTTTTGTATTGCCTTGAGCTGCTCGCGCAGGAAGAAGTCCCTTTGAGCTTTGGTCATCTCGCCCTTAGCTTGAGCCTGGATCTTGCTGCCCAGTTCCAGGACCTCCAGTTCGCGATTGGCGAACACGGTGAGTTTTCTTATCCGCTCCGACACATCATAGGCCTCCAGGATCTGCTGTTTCTCCGCGGGCTTCAGGTTGATATGCGCAGCGATGAAGTCAGCAAGGCTGCCGGGGTCCGGGATGTTCAGCACCGCAGTGTTAAGCTCGGTAGGCAGATTGGGCGCCAGTTCCACTATCTTCCCGAAGAGGCCGGTCAGGTTTCTGATAAGGGCTTCTAGCTCCGGCGTCTCCTCTATCTTATCCTCTATCGGCTCAACCCTGGCTCTCAGGTATGGCTCAACCTGGGTAACGTCCCGCAACTCGATTCGGACAAGGCCCTGGAAGAAGACCTGAATCGAGCCATCAGGCAACTTGAACATGCGAGCAATCAGTGCGGCGGTGCCTACAGGATAGAGATCGGTAGCTTCCGTTGAGCCCGGCCGCCGGGCAAAAAGGCCGACCAGCTTGTCGCCGGCAGCAGCCTCATCTATGAGCTTGAGCACCTTAGTGTCGGCTGAGCCAAAAGGAACGATCAGTGAGGGATAAATGACCATCTCCTCATGGGCAAGAATGGGTAGTTCTTCAGGTATAGGCACTCTCCCCTCGACCGCTTTCTTACTCTTCTTGTTTCTGCCTTTGGCAACAATGCTCATCGTTATCACTAACCTTTCCGAATATTGACGCGCCGTGAACTCTTCGCGCCGAGCTTGGGCAGCACGACCTCCAGCATGCCCGCTTCATAGAAGGCCTTGACACGATCTACATCCACATTAGCGGGGATGAGTATGTCTCGTTCAAAGGGGCCCCAGGAGATTTCCATCCGGGAATAGGTTCGAGAAACGCCTTGTCTGGAATCCCTTCTTGTGCCTTTGATGCTGAGTATGCCGTTCTGCATGGTAACCTCGATCTCGTCTTCGCTGCCACCGGCAAGGTCGACCAGTACCACCACTTCGTGAGCGGTTTCATAGACATCAACTGCCGGCTGCCATGTTCCGGGGGAGAACCGCACCGAGGGGGGTTTGCGACTGACGACTTCGTCCATCAATCGCCCCATCTCCCTCTGCATATGTAGGATTGCCTCCGACCAGTCCCCTCGTAACTCGATCATGTTCCAACTCCTTCCGGCAACTGCTTACAGCAGCGGTTGCCCGGGGCTTGCTTATGTTCGAGGCTATGCTCAGATTCCAGACTTGCCCCGATGATAGTGATACACCAGTTTATGCAGAATTTCGGACTCCAAACTCCGCGGCATGCCCGAGTTCATCCCACAATCGTAAGAACGCCCTGGCGAATCATCTTCACGGCAATGGCAGCCAGGAGCAGCATGATCACCTTGGATATGGCGCTGACGCCGGTATTGCCGAGGAACTTCACAATGCGGTCGGCTTGCTTGAACAGCATCCACTGTATTGCCAGGTTGAGGCCGAAGGCGAATACCACGACGACAACCAGGTACTGGTCGATGAGCAGAAGCAGGGTAGTGAACACCGCCGGTCCGACCACTAGGGGCGTGCCTATGGGTACAACTCCCACCATTCCGGAGGACGATGAGTCCTGAGCATCCATAGCCTTACCCGTGACAAGGTCCTTGATGGCCAGGATCAGCAGGATAATGCCGCCGGCCACCAGAAAGTCAGCCACCTCGATACCCAGGAGCAGGAATATGGCCTTGCCAATCGCAACGAACCCTAGCCCTATGCCCAGGGCGGTGAGCGTTGCCAGATGCCCCGCGCGCCGACGATGCTTGGGGGCTATCTCCTGCGTCAGGGTTAGAAAGATAGGCAGGTTACCCACCGCGTCCATTGCGACAAAGAGGGGCACGAAAGTCAGGCTTAGCTCTCGGAGAAAACCCAACCTGCTCTACTCCTGCCAGTCACCCCGGGCGGAGTGCAGTTGCTGCCCGGCAACAGACATGGCACCGGCCTTATCTCCCTTGGCTCTGTGGCCGTGCGTTTTCCCCCGGCTCACTAAACGTCCTCCTGGCGGAGGACCCAGGTGGCTGAGATCACACTATCATCTTCGCCTAGGCCCATAAGCCTGGCCCCCCGGCCGCCTCTGCCCTGAATAGAGACCTGCTCCATGGGAATGTTCACCAGTTTGCCCCTGGTCGATAACATCGCCAGTGAGCCTTGCGGAGAGACCAGCTTGGCCAAAGCTAGATCGCCTGTTATGGGGCTAACCCGGTAGGCCCTGATTCCCTTGCCCCCCCGGTTGTGAACGGCGTAGTTCCTGGCCGGGGTTAGCTTGCCGAACCCCTTCTCGGTGACTGTGAGCACATGCGCATCTGGGAAGACAACGCCCATGCCTGCAACCGAACTGTCGCCAAGACGAATACCCCTTACGCCGCCACTGGTTCGGGATGCCGTGCGCAGGTTCTTGACCTGAAATCTAATCGCCTGTCCATTCTTGCTCACCAGGATGACCTCGTCTTCATCGGCAACAACCGCGGCTGAGACCAACTCATCTTCGTTCCTGAGCCCCATGGCGATAAGGCCGTTTCTCCTTATGGATGAGAACTCGCTCAAGCGAGTCTTCTTTATCGATCCACCCCTGGTGGCCATCAGCAAGAACTTGTCCGAGGGGAAGCTCGTCAAAGCCAGCAACGCGGTTACCTCATCCTTGAGGTCAATGGGCAGCAGATTCACGATGGCGATTCCCTTGGTCGTGCGCGAGGAATCCTCGGGGACCTCGTGACACTTGATGCAATAGACCTTGCCGACGCTGGTGAAGAAGAGGAGATTATCATGGGTGTCGGCTACCACGATGTGGGTCACGGTATCGCCATCCCGGGTTACCATGCCCATAACGCCCTTTCCGCCACGACGTTGCAGCCGATACGTGCTGGCAGAGATCCTCTTAACAAACCCCTTGTGCGTCAGGGTAACCACCATCGTCTCGTGAGGAACCAGGTCTTCCGTACTGAACTCCTCGATTTCCTCCGACTTCACCAGGGTTCGACGTGCATCACCGTACTTGGCTTTCAGGTCAGCGGTGTCCTGGGCAATAAGCGAGAAGACCATCCGGGGGTTAGCCAACACGTCCTCAAGGTAGGATATGTTCTTGATCACGGCTGCGTATTCCTCGGTGATCTTATCCTGCTCCAGTCTGGTCAATCTGCGCAGCGGCATATCGAGGATGGTCTGTGCCTGAATCTGTGACAGGGCCAGGGCGGACATCAACTCGGTACGGGCGGCCTCGACGGTCTGAGACTGCCGAATGATCTTGATGACCTGGTCCAGATTGTTGAGGGCGATTCTGAGACCCTCGAGGATATGGGCCCTGTCTTTGGCTTTATCAAGCTCGAACTGCGATCTCCTGGTGATGGTCTGAAACCGAAAATCGATGTAGGAGGTCAGCGCCTCCTTGAGGTTGATGACTCTGGGTTGGCCATCAAGCAGGGCAACCATGTTAATGTGGAAGGCCGACTGCATGGCGGTGTACTTGTACAGGTTATTAAGCACCTGCTGAGTCTGTGCCTCCTTCTTCAGCTCCATGACGATGCGCATACCCTGTCTGTCCGACTCGTCACGCACCTCGGCTATGCCCGAGATCCTCTTTATCTTAGCGAGTTCAGCTATCCTCTCCACCAGGGCTGCCTTGTTTACCTGGTAGGGAAGCTGAGTCACGATTATCTGTCTCTTGCCCCCCTTACTGGTCTCTTCCTCCGCCTTGGCACGCAGCACGATCTTCCCCTGCCCGGTAGTATAGGCTTTGTCTATGCCCTCTTTGCCCCAGATGATGCCGGCGGTGGGAAAGTCGGGGGCTGTGACCAGCTCCATTAGCTCCTCCACGGTGGCATCGGGGTTATCGATCAGGTAGGTAATGGCATCGCAGACCTCGCCCAGGTTATGAGGAGGAATATTGGTGGTCATTCCCACTGCTATGCCTGAGGAACCCCCAATCAGCAAGTTGGGCAATCGGGCGGGCAGGACTGAAGGTTCCTGCAGAGAGCCATCGAAGTTGGGCAGGAAATCAACGGTATTCTTCTCGATGTCAACCAGCATCTCCTCGGCGATCTGGGAGAGGCGGGCCTCCGTGTATCTCATGGCCGCCGGAGGGTCATTGTCGACGCTGCCGAAGTTGCCCTGTCCATCGACCAGAGGATACCTCAGAGAAAAGCCCTGAGCCATGCGCACCATGGCTTCATATATGGGAGCATCTCCATGAGGGTGATACTTACCCATGACTTCACCAACGATGCGGGCGCTCTTCTTGTAGGCGCTGTTGTGTCGCAGGCTCAGGCCGTCCATAGCGTACAGGACGCGTCGCTGGACCGGCTTGAGGCCGTCGCGGGCGTCGGGCAGGGCCCGGGCAACGATAACGCTCATGGCGTAGTCCAGGTAGGAACGCTTCATCTCCTGTTCGATGTCAACAGGCTTGACTACTGTTGCTTCCGTCATATATCGGTTCCTCTCTCACTGTCTTCGCTGATGACTGTGAAGCCTTCGGGCAAAGGCTCCTCTTCAGGGCTCGAGTATTCGTCATCCTCGAAATCCGCAATCTCCTGCGGGACATCGCTTTCGTCAGCAGCAATTCCCCGTCTTAGCAGGCCTTCTCTTATGCGCGTGCGCAGTTCGTCTCCAGCTTTGACCGGAAAGGAGGGATGTCCCATCTGGCTGGGATGTTGGTATACTTCCTTGATGATCACCTGCACCCTGTCCTCTCCTGCGCTGAGCATCGCCGCGTCGTATCTATTCCCTCCTCGCATTAGCTTGATGAGGCGCAATGCCTGCCGTGGCTCCACCTCGCCCAGATAGTCGCCGGTCTCGCTTGTCACGATGAGGCGTTGCCCTCTTGTATCCAGGCTCACCTGGTCCCCAAACGCTATCTTAGCCAGGAGGTTGCGCGGCGCCGGACTATGCAGGTCAACCACACCGGCCTTGCCCATCTCAGTTACGAACAGGTCAAGGGCAACTCTTCGCGCCTGAACTCTGCGCGCCGCATTCTGTTCAGAGTTGCCGTTCAGGTCGCTCAGCGACCCCGATACGCTGGTAAGGCGCGCGAGATTTCTCTTGGCGATGGCGTTTCCAGGGGCGAGCTCCACAGCCTTTGAGTATGCCTCCCTGGCACGCTCAAAATCGCCGAGCTCCGTCAAGGCTCGACCAAGCCGATTGTAGGCCTCGGCATCTGCGGGAAACCTCTCGATGATGTTCCTGTTGAGAGCTTCTGCCTCCTCCCATCTGCCCTGGATCGCCAGGTCTACCGCCTCATCGCTCAGGCGTTGTCTGAGCTGAGCTTTGCCCTCTTCTTGTTGCTGGTAGTAGACTCCGTGCATTTGCGTAAACTTATGATGTTAGGTCGAGGTTGTCAAGTCCGTATCAGCCTGTCCATGATGGTATGCCCCTCATCGATGAAGATGCCGGTGACTCTGGCCTCCGTCTCGGTGAATCTCTGTGCTTTGCCCCGACCTGGCTGGGTCACTCCTGTCCCCCAGAGCATGAAAGGAACCGGGTCAGGTACATGAGTCTGAACCTCGACCGGTGTGGAGTGATCGGGAAGGATCAGCACTCGCAGGTCATCCTTGTTCCAGGAGCGGAGCCGACCAGCAATCTCTGCATCTACCCGCTGGATGGCCTCTATTTTCTCTCTGGTCAGACCTGCATGTGCTGCTTCATCGGTTGCCTCCACATGTATGACTACCATATCGCATGTCTGCAGTGCTTGCAGCGCACCCTTGGCCTGAGCGCCGTAGTCGTTGTCGAGATCGCCGGTCACACCCGGAATATCCAGCGTTCGCATACCCGTCATCCCGGCCAGACCGCGCATGACATCGACGGCGGAGGTCATGGCAGCTTCCAGGCCGTGCACATCCGCAAAGCAGGGCATATCAGGCAGCCTCCCGCTGCCCCAGAAGAGCCAGATCATGGTTGCCGGTATATCTCCGCGAGCTCTGCGCTGCACGTTCACGGGATGGTCACGGAGCAAGGCCTCGGAGCGGGCCATCAGTTCTCTCAGCAACTCGCTGCCCGATCCCCTGGGCAGAAACTCGTCGATGGCCTTGGCGTGTATGTCATGCGGAGGTGTGCAGTTAGCCAGCATGGTTGTTGCTGAGTCCCTTATCTTGCATATATGCCTGTAGCTGACGCCGGGGTAGAAATCCACCCTGCCATCCCCGAGTTCTTCGTTCAGAGTGGCGATCAAGGGTCGCGCTTCCTCCGTACTGATCGCCCCGCAGCTGTAGCTCCACATATGACCGTCGCGTACAGCCACCAGGTTGCAGCGGAAGACGACATCGCCTGGGTCAACAGGTATGCCCATGCCCCGGGCCTCGATGGCGCTCCGGCCGCGATAGTACTCGCGAGGGTCGTAGCCTAGCACCGACATACAGGCAACCGCGCTGCTGGGTTCCATGCCTGGAGGCACGGTGCGCACCAGCCCGACTATGCCCTCCGCGGCCATAGCGTCCATGTTGGGAGTGCGGGCCAGCTCCAGGCAGGTCCTTCCTCCATGAGTGGCCAGCGGCCATCCCGACGCTCCATCGACTATTATGACGCAGTACTTCATACCAGCATAGGTGCCCGGCGTGAACGTTAGCGATGCGAAGAATCGTGGAGATCCTTCATTCGCAGAGCCCATACTGAGCCAGGGCGAATCGCTTCTTCAGCGTGAGACCGTGGTAGAAGATAATACTTGTCTCAACGATCGAAGCATCATATAATAGCACAGACAGACGGGGCGTAGCGCAGCGGGTAGCGCGCAGCGTTCGGGACGCTGAGGTCGGAGGTTCAAATCCTCTCGCCCCGATTTTTCAAACACTGCCGATTGTATCAGGTCCTTCCACGTACTCGCTATTCGGGTCACCGGGGTCACCCTGCGAAAGTTAAGGAGGAAGGCAAGGCGACCTGTCCGTCTGCGCAGGTCCGGTGCCTTTATTGACGCCTGGAGATGAAGCGCATGACAACCCCTGAGAAGAGCTTGTTCTACGTCGCACTCGCGTTCGCCGTGATCTATGTCGCCTCACCTATAGTCGGCCCCTTGCCGGGGGGTTTTGCGGTCAAGGCGGTACCGGCATTGGCTCTCTCATTCCTGATCTTGATCGCAGTGGGCGGAATCGCGGGCAAGCTCTTGTTTGTAGCGCTGCTCTTCTGTGCCGCCGGCGATGTGGCACTGGCTCTGGAGGGGGAGCAGTTCTTTGTCATCGGCCTTGCGTTTTTTCTGATCGCACAGCTTTTCTTCATAGCAACCTTCTCTCGTGAACTTAGAAGGCGCAAGTCCAGGCTTCCTGTGGTGGCCGTCCTCGTCGTCTATGCTGCCGTCATGGCCCTTGCCCTGAAGCCGTCGCTGGGCGAGTTGATGATACCGGTCTTTGCATACATCGGGGTGATAACGACTATGGGCGTTTTCGCGGCGTTGAGGGCTGCGGAGAGCAGGGTCGTACTGTATGGCGCTTTGTCCTTCATCATCTCGGATTCGCTGATCGCCATCAACGAGTTCGCTGCGTCCATACCCGCCTCGAGTTACATGATTATGGCTACATACTACTCAGCCTTGTTTTTGATCTCCATCGGGTATGTGCGGGACCATCGCAGACTGAATGTTGCCGCGCAGAGTAGCCAGGACTGACCGCGAGGTTGGAGCTCAACCGGTACAACACTTAACAGGGGGCGCCCCATGGCCAAAGTAAAGACCGAGCGCAGAGGCCGATCAATTGTCGTAACCATCAACCGTCCTGAGGTGCACAACTGCGTCGATGTCGAGACGGCGCAGTTGCTGTTCGAGTCTGTCCAGTCGTTCCGCGAGGCCCCGGATCTGGATGTGCTTATCCTGACCGGCGCGGGCGACGTCTCCTTCTGCTCAGGAGCAGACCTGAAGAACGCTGCAGGCTTGATAGCACGTCCCGGCTCGGCTGAGTCGGGCCCGATGGGCATCAGCAGGATCACCGACCTGGGAAAACCGACCATAGCTGCTGTCAACGGGTACTGCCTGGCCGGGGGACTGGAGCTTGCCTGCTGGTGTGACTTCCGTATAGCCTCTGGCAACGCCAGTTTCGGTAACCCTGCCAGGCGCTGGGGTGTTCCCCTTATCGACGGCGGCACCCAGCGGTTGCCCAGGATAGCGGGCCTGGGCAATGCACTCTACCTTATCCAGACCGGCGTGGTGATCGATGCCGACCGCGCCTGCCGTATGGGGCTGGTCCAGGAGGTGGTCCCTGACGGACAGGCTCTGCAGCGGGCACTCGAGCTGGCGGAGGCCATATCCAGCTATCCTCAGGTCAGCCTCAGGAACGACCGGCGATCCACGTACGAAGGATTGTCGCTGCCTTTGGGCGACGGCATCACGCTGGAGGCTGGAATTCACCGGAGCAGTCTTGCCGAAGACGAGATGGTTGAGAAGCTTCGCCAGTACGCTGCCCGTCAGCGCCCACCCTTTCCACGCTCGCCGTCGACCTCATAGGCGCAGGATCACCTGCCGGGATATCCGGTCTGTGCCGGATGGTGGGTCACCCCGGGTTAACCGGGCAGCCCTATCATCGGGCATCTACTCTGGAAGCGTTTCACCGAAAACCCGGGCTTAGCCTTCCCCTACAGCCGGTGACTTCACATCGCGACCATATGACTACGGGAGTGCCCTGAGTATCCTTGACCGGCGGGGGGCAAATGGTATAGTATTGGCTGGATTTCCTGAGAGACAGCACTACTACTAAAGAGGGGGGTTACAGAAATATGCAACGCAGGGTAGCTATAATTGGTATAGGTTACACCCCGTTCCGGCCGATAACGCCGGATCTTTCGTTTAAGGAGATGATGTTTGAGGCGGCGCAGAAGGCCTACGAGGATGCCGGCGTCTGTCCCCGCCGTGACATCGACGCTTTCGTAACCTGCGAAGAGGACTTCACCCATGGCAGGAGCATCTTCAATATTCACACCCCCGACAACATAGGGGCCGTGATGAAGCGCATTCATACTCTTCCTGCCGATGGCATCTATGGTGTCGCTGATGCCTACATGCTGATAAACACGGGACTGGCGGATGTAATGGCGGTGGAATCACACAGCAAAGCCTCCAACATGCTTACTCCCAACTACCTGGTTGCGCATGCTATGGACCCGGTCTACAACAAGCCACTGGCCTATAATCCTTACTTCATCGCCGGCATGGAGATGAACCGATATCTTTGTGAGACGGGAACAACTGAGGAACAGTGTGCTCTGGTGGCGGTTAAGAACAAGGCCAATGCCTTGCGTAACCCAGAGGCGGCCTATGGCGACCGAATAACCCTTGACGATGTTATGAACTCGGAGATTATGTTTGATCCTCTGAGGCGCGCTGAGATGAGCTCTCCCGCTGACGGTGGCATTGTCCTGGTGCTGGCCTGTGAGGAGAAGGCATACGCATTGTGTGATAGTCCGATATGGGTGAGAGGTGTCGGCTGGTGTTCGGATACCCCGAGTCTGGAGACGAGGGATTGGGGGAAGGCTGTCTATGCACAACTGGCCGGTGACATGGCATACAGGGTGGCTGGCATAGGAAACCCGAGACTGGAGATAGATTTCGCCGAGGTGGATGACAGCTTTGCTTACAAAGAACTGCAGCATCTGGAGGCCCTGAGGCTGTGTCGACCGGGCGAGGCCGGGCTCATGGTGGAGGAGGGAGGCACGCTCAGGAATTCTGAGTTCCCCGTCAATGTGTCGGGAGGCAGCCTGGGCGTGGGACGATTGGACGAGGCCACCGGCCTCCAGAAGGTCCTGGAAGTCGTGCTTCAGCTTCGAGGCGAAGCAGGGTCCAGGCAGCTGGAGGATGTGCAGGTCGGCCTGGCTCAGTCCTGGCGAGGCCTGCCCGCCAACAGCGGAGCGGTGGCGATTCTAAGTAACGAGTAAAAGGAGGGAAAAGTGCGCAAGGTTGCTGTCGTTGGCGCCGGCATGACCAAGTTCATGCGTCGGGCGCAGGAAACGGGGAAAGAGCTTGCCTGGCAGGCGGCCAAAATGGCCCTCGACTCTTGTGAACTAACCGTGAAGGATGTGGATTGTGTGGTTATGGGCACGGCCCCTGATGCGTTCGATATGGTTCACATGAAGGCTGAATATCTGAGCGATGGTGCCGGTGCCTGGCGCAAACCGTATGTGAGAGGCTTTCTGGGTGGTGGTACCGGTGTCTTCACCGCCAATCAGGCCTGGTACCATGTGGCATCCGGGATGTTTGATGTCTGCCTGGCGGTGGCTGAGGAAAAGATGTCCTCCTGTCTGCCCCATCCTCAAGGGGCTTTTGTCACCTGCTGGGACCAGTTCACCGAGAGTCCCCTGGGGACCAGCTTACTCTGGTTCTTCGCCTGGGAGATGAACCGCTATATGACCGTGCATGGCATTACCGAACGCGACATAGCAGCGGTCTCGGTCAAGAACAAGAAGAATGCTCTGGACCATCCCTGTGCGCAGTTAGCTGCCAATATTACAGTGGATGACGTCATGAAATCGGAGATCATGGCCTGGCCAGTGAAACGTCTTGATGTCAGCCCTACCAGTGACGGAGCTGCGGCTCTGGTGTTTGTCTCTGAGGATGTTGCCAAAAGGATCACCGATAAGCCGGTCTGGGTTGAGGGAGTAGGCTGGTGCCTGGACACCATGTATATCGGCCAGCGGGACCTCTACTATCCCAAGTATGTGGAGTACGCCGCCCGGATGGCCTATGACATGGCGGGCATTAAGGAGCCGAGGAAGGAAATCCATATCGCCGAGCCATATGATCCCTTTGATTACAAAGAGCTGCACCACATGGAAGGGCTGTTGCTGTGTGGCAAGGGTGAGGCGCCGAGGATGCTTGCCGACGGCGTTACCCAGAGGACCGGCGACCTGCCCGTATGCCCCTCCGGAGGGCTGCTGGGTGTGGGCAATGCCATTGCTGCCTCTGGAGTGATGAAGGTGGCGGAGATCTTCTGGCAGCTACGGGGGGAAGCCGGCAAACGACAGGTCCCGGGCAAGCCCCGAAAAGGAGTGGCCCAGGCATGGGGCGACGAGATGCAGGTCGGGACCGTCATTGTATTAGGAGTCTAGGGAGGAGATATGAGCGAAAGAATAAAATCCTGGCCCGGAACACCCCTAACCGATAAAGATCTGGCGGCGAATAAGGTCCTGCTGACCGAGTGGCAGCCCAATCTGAAGTATGCCTGGGATGCCGGCATCGGCTACGGCAGGTATTTCGCCGAACTGAGGAAAGGCAGAATCGTGGGCACAAGATGCCACAAGTGCCGGCGCGTGCTATTGCCCGCCAGGGTCTTCTGCGAATGGTGCTTCAGAACTGTGGACGAATGGGTCTATCTCAAGGACACCGGCGTTATCAACACCTTCTCTGTCGCCTATACTGGCTCCATGGCAGAGCGTTTGAAGGACCCGAAGATACCGGCTCTGGTGGAGGTTGATGGCTCGGGTGGAGTGGCGATTATGCACCTGATAAGTGAGGTTGACCCCTGGAAGGTGAGGATCGGGATGAAGGTTAAGGCAGTGTGGAAGCCGGCGCAGAAGAGAGAAGGCGCCATTACCGATATCAAGTACTGGAAGCCGATATAGGAGGTTGAAATGCCTTTAGACAAAGTCACGCAGGTTTCCCAGACCAAACCCTGGCACGATGAGATCCCGGTATATGCTCAGTACACGTTCGGCATTGCCGGCGAGAGGTTCTTCCGCGAGATCAAGGACCGCGGCCGGATCACGGGGACAAAGTGTACCGGCTGCGACCTGACCTATGTGCCCCCCCGCATATACTGTGAACGTTGTTTTGCTGAGCTGACCGAATGGGTGGTGATACCTAACCGCGGAGTCGTGCACACTTTCACTGTTTCTCATGTAGATCTGGACGGCAATCGGTTGAAGGAGCCCCTGATTGTCGCGCTGGTCAGGTTCGACGGCGTTTACGGCGGACTTGTTCATCGCATGGGTGGAGTTGAACCCGAAGAGGTAAGCATCGGTATGCCCGTGGAGGTCGTGCTTAAGCCCAAGACTAAGCGGGTTGGCTCGATACTGGACATAAACTACTTCAAACCTATATAGGGGGTGTGGTAAGACGGTGACCTCATGTCTCTGGCGGCCCTCCGAGGCGCGTGAAAGCAATTCCAATATCGCCAGGTTCATTGACCTGGTCAAGCAACGATACGGCAGGGAATGCGCCTCGTATCATGAACTCCACGATTGGTCGGTAAGGAATCCCTCCGATTTCTGGGCCCTGGTCTGGGACTTCGCTGAGATCAAGGCATCCCGAGGCTACGACTCTGTAGTCGATGACATAACCAAGATGCCCGGGGCGAGATGGTTTGCCGGAGCGCGGCTGAACTTTGCTGAAAACCTGCTCAGGTATAGAGATGAGCGCACCGCTCTGATCTTCAGGGGAGAGACTCAGAGAAGGGCCAGCATGAGCTATGCGGAGCTCTATGATCAGGTGGCACGACTGGCCAAGTCCCTTCGCACAATGGGAGTTCGCCCCGGTGACAGGGTGGCCGCCTATATGCCCAACATGATGGAGACGATTATCAGCATGCTTGCCTCCACCAGTATCGGGGCTAGCTGGGCCTCCTGCGCTACTGACATCGGGCTGGAGGCAGCGGTTGACCGCCTGGGGCAGATAGCGCCCAGGGTCCTGTTTACCGTCGATGGCTATTTCTACAAGGGCAAGCCTTTCGACTCCCTGTCCAATGCCGCGGGCATCGCAGGAAGGATACCTGCGGTTGAGAAGGTTATCGTGGCCTCATACACAGGAGCGAAAACCGACATCAGCCATGTTCCTAACTCGGTGCACTATGCCGATTTCCTGGCTGCAGAGGAGGGACTCGATATCCACTTCGAGCAGCTGCCTTTCGACCACCCTTTGTACATAATGTTCTCCTCCGGAACGACCGGTAAGCCCAAGTGCATGATTCAGGGAGCCGGAGGCATCCTGATCAACCAGTTGAAGGAGCTCATTCTTCACACTGACCTTAAGCGGGACGATGTTCTGTTCTATATCACAACCTGTAGCTGGATGATGTGGAACTGGATGGTCAGCTCTCTGGGTGTGGGCAACACGCTGGTACTGTATGACGGTAATCCCAACTATCCCGACAGCGGCGCCATGTGGCAGTTACTTCAGGATGAAAAGGTGACCGTGTTCGGGTGCAGCGCCAGCTACATCAACTACCTTAAGGGCGAGGGGGCAAGGCCCGGAACGCAGCATGACCTGTCATCGCTGCAGCAGATATCTCAGACCGGCTCGCCCCTCTCATCTGAGGGGTTTGAGTATGTGTACCGGGAGATCAAGAAGGACCTGTGGTTCAACTCAATCGCGGGAGGAACGGACATCAACGGTTGCTTCTGTGCGGGAAACCCTATCAGCCCCGTGTACGCCGGTCAACTGCAGGGCGCTGCCCTGGGGATGAAGGTGAACGTCTATGATGAAAACGGCAAGCCGGTGGTTGACCGCGAGGGCGAACTCGTTTGTGAGGCTGCGGCGCCGTCGATGCCCCTCTATTTCTGGGATGATCCTGACGGCAGAAGATACCGGGAGGCTTATTTCGCAGTGTATCCCGGCGTGTGGCGTCATGGTGACTACGTTGTGCGTCATAGCGACACAGGCGGGTTCACCTTCTATGGACGTTCTGACTCGGTGCTGAAGCCGTCCGGAGTGCGGATAGGCACTGCCGAGATATACAACCAGGTGGAAAAACTGGAGGAGGTTGCCGATAGCCTGGCCATAGGACAGAACTGGGAAGGAGACCAGCGCATCATTCTGTTTGTCAAGCTCGCCGAAGGATGTGATCTCAGCGAGGATTTGCAGAAGAAGATCAGAAAGACCCTGCGTGAGAATGCCTCTCCCAGGCATATGCCGGCCAAGATCATCCAGGTGCCTGACATCCCCTACACCATGAACATGAAGAAGGTTGAAAGCGCCGTCACGAATATATTGCATGGCAGACCCGTTATGAATCGGGATGCCCTTTGCAATCCCCAATGCCTGGACTGCTACGAGACGTTTGTTGTAGAAGGGGTGCTCGAGTCCTAGTCTGTCCCTGCGAGAGGCGAGACAAGAACAGATATCTGGTGCCACCGGCGCTACGACAGCAGCGTCATCGCTTCAGGTTAGCCCACGGTTAAACAGGGAGATCTCAGGAGCTGTTTGTGGCGAGCACTGGAGGGAGAGATATCCCCGGAAAGGATGTTCAATGGATTTTGATCTGACTGAAGCACAGAACCTGACTCGACGGTCGATCAGGACTTTCGCGGAAAGCGAGATCGCCCCTGTCGCCCGCGAGTTGGACGAGAGGGAGGAGTTCTCGGTCGAGCTGACGCGCAAGATGGCCGCACTGGGATTGTTGGGCTGCTTTGTCCCTGAGAAGTACGGTGGGTCAGACATGGGCTACATCTCCTATGCGATTGCGGTTGAGGAACTGGCCAGGGTGGACGGTTCCCAGGCCGCCACCATTGCTGCCGGAAACTCCCTGGGCATTGGCCCGATATACTACTTCGGCAACGAGAAGCAAAAGCAGGAGTGGCTACCCGGGCTTTGCTCCGGCGAATGTCTGGCCGCTTTCGGGCTGACCGAACCCGATGCCGGCTCCGATGCCGGCGGCTCTCGCACCACCGCAACGCTTGCCGGCGACCGCTGGACTATCAACGGGCAGAAGATCTTCATCACCAACTCGGCGTGCCAGTTGACGGGCGTCATCATTGTGCAGGCGGTTACCGGTAAGCATGAGAACGGCAAGCCCGAGATTAGTTGCTTCCTGGTTCCCAGCGGCACGCCGGGCTTTACGGCTAAGGAGATGAAGCAGAAGATGATGTGGCGGGCGTCCAACACAGGGGAGCTTTTCTTCGATGATTGCGTGGTGCCGCAGGAGAACCTCCTGGGCAAGAGAGGTGATGGGTTCCGTCAGATGCTTACCACACTGGATGGCGGGCGTCTCAGCATCGGCGCCATGGGGTTGGGTGGGGCTCAGGGGGCATTCGAACTGGCCCTGCAATATGCGAACTCGCGCATGCAGTTCGGCCGCCCTGTCGGCTCGTTTCAGGTCAACGCTTTCAAGCTGGCGGACATGGCCCTGGAGATCGAGGCAGCCAGGAATCTGCTCTACAAGGCCTGCTGGCTGCGGGAGAACGGGCGCCCCATCACCAAAGAGGCCGCAATGGCCAAGCTGTTCTGCTCCGAGGTTATGCGCCGCTGTGTCCATCACGCCGTCCAGCTCCACGGCGGGTACGGGCTGATGAAAGACTATGCCGTTGAGAGACTGTATCGGGATCAGAGGCTACTCGAGATCGGCGAGGGAACCTCAGAGATACTGCGCATCGTAATTGCCCGCAATGTCGGGGTGGCGGGCAGGGGATTCTAGGCGGGGCGGACAACTCGAACTGCTCAGCAGATCGCTTGAGACCGGCAGGTGTGCATGCTTTGTGTCTCAGGGCTACCTGCAGGTCCGGGCCAGGCCGACTGCTATGACCACCAGGGCCACAATCAGGACGGTCCAGATGGTGGTCGGATTGCGCCTGTCAGCCTTGGCCAGCCTGCGTTCAGATTGCCTTCTCCTCCGCCTGCTAGTCATACTTGAGCCTCACGCCGCGTGATGTGCAGCAGTGCACAGGCGCTGTCCTCACGGCGACGCCTGCGAATCGATCACCAGCTTCATTGTAGCACAGCCCAGACAGAGTGCCGTCCTGACCAGCAGATGCCGGCCTCCGGTTGCCGGCTGATCAACTGACTGGATTGTGATGACCCCGTTATTGTCTTGTGGACATAACAATTACCGGCGCGGAAACCCGGAGCCAGGGCACCAGTGTTTTCATACTAAATGAGGGATTTCCTGTTACGGCGGGCGAAACTTAACCAGATTTTAACAAATATGTGCTAGTCTAGACATAAGGTCGGTGTTGCTGGCCGGCCCTTGCCGGGGCATGGTCGGCGGGACTTCTTACCCGCCGCCGGGAAGTGGCGGCAAATAGAGTATCGGCCTGTGGAGGTGACAAGTGAAGAAGAAACTGATAGTTGTTCCACTGGTTGCCATGCTGTT
>Ga0209498_1000970_pt1 | contig 17654 bp, 15 predicted proteins | sample WalLakDeSediment_FD_184131 | JGI IMG/M metagenome (GOLD analysis project Ga0209498, IMG submission 184131) | Lake sediment microbial communities from Walker lake, Nevada to study Microbial Dark Matter (Phase II) - Walker Lake 11/02/13 Deep... | ecosystem: Environmental > Aquatic > Freshwater >... | reverse complement strand
TTGCGGCCATTATTGGTTACAAAGGGCGGCAGTATGCCATAAAGAGAAAGTATGAATGCATGAAGTCATTAATAAACCGGGTCACCAACGATCCCGAATACAAAAGTCTGAATAAATGAAAACAAAGCACTTGAAAATACTGGAGCAATATTTCAACGGGGAGATGACCCCGGCTGAAATGGCCTCTTTTGAAAGATCTTTAGCCACTGATCCGGAGCTGAATGCTTCTTTCAGGGAATATCAGCTTATTAACGAAGCGCTTGGCGATCAGGATACCATGGATCTGAGAAGTAAGCTGAAGGATATCCGGAAAGAGCAGAGGCTGGGGAAATCAGGACGGGACTTTCTGTCACATAATAACAATTGGATGTGGTTGGCGGCATTGCTTGTCCTGGTGATTTGCTTTACCATTGTTCTCTCTTTGCTGGTCAGAGTGGAAAATCAGCGAAAGCAGCTTATTGCGAAGGAGAATATGCCTGTAACATCGCGTTTTAGCCAGCTCGATCTGGAATTGATGAAATATGAATCGCGGAATAGAGATCTTCTGATCCTGGAATCTCCTAAAGATTCTTCGATTATTGACAAATACCCGGGGCTGGTATTCAGTTGGCAGACGGATACTACTTTATTTTTAAAGCTGGATCTCATAAGCCGGGATGGTTCAGTTGTATTTACAACACGCCAGAATATCGAAAGCCCCTACTATCTTCCCGGGGTATTTCCGGAGGGGTTTTATGTTTTCAGGTTTCATGATGATACCTATTCTTACTACCAGGGAGTGATGTATTTAAAATAAGCCGGGTGGTTTACAGCGGTTGCATTTTTTTTATTTTTGCGCAACTATTACCGATAAATAGCCTGGCCATTGGACTCATTAGTTTTTTCCAAATTATTGCTACCCATAGCCTTGTCAATGCTGATGTTCGGCATAGGCTTGTCGCTTACCCTGGATGATTTCAGAAAGATCGCTGGTAAACCACGCGGCTTATTTGCGGGGTTGGTCAGCCAGATGATCGTGCTTCCCTTTATTGCATTTCTGATTGCCGCATCTGTTCAGCTGCCACCCGAACTGAAAGTAGGTATCATTATCATAGCCGTTTGTCCAGGAGGCGCCACTTCCAACTTCATCACCTATATCCTGCGGGGAAACGTTGCACTATCTATTTCTATCACCATTGTTAACAGTTTCCTGATACTGGTTACAATTCCGGCTTTGGTCCATATCGCTTTGGTCTGGCAAATGGGAATCGGCCATACCGTCGATTTACCGTTGGGGTTGACGATCCTTAAGATGTTATATATTACCCTCTTGCCTATTTCGGCCGGGATTTACATCCGGAACAGGCACCAGAAGATCGCATTGAATCTTGAGAAACACATGCGGTATATACTGCCGTTGCTTTTTGGTTTTATTTATGTGGTGGCCATCCTGGGAAGCCGGCAGGAATATCCTGAAGATGTGACCGGGCTTTATACAAGTGTCCTGCCATGGGTGGTACTGCTCAATATTGCTGCCATGAGTATTGGATTTCTTCTGTCAAGATCGCTCAGGCTTCAAAAGGGCGATCAGATATCCTTAACGGTAGAGATCGGCATCCAGAACAGTGCCCTGGCCATTACCATTGCCGGTAGCGCCTTGTTTCTGGATAATTACCTTATGGCGGTGCCCGCGATTGTTTATGGTATGTTCACTTTCATTTCGGCGCTTGTCTTTGGCTTCCTGGTGAAGAAATTATCCCGCTGAACCATGCCTGATTTTATTTTTCAACAACCGGGTATATTCCGTTAAAAAACCGGATTAACCTTATGTGAAGAATTATTATGCATACACCCCGGTTCGGGTGGCTGTGCCTTATGTGGCAGGAATCGTTTTGGCACATAGCTGCTTTCCTGATGTAGATAACTTATGGATAGTGGCTTCGGGCGCTGTTCTGTTTTTCACCTTTTACGGCTCAAGGATTTTAATGGGATCAAATTATGCTGCCCGCTGGGTCCCCGGCCTTGTGGGTTGCCTGACGCTTGTTTTTGCCGGAGCGGCCGGTGTATATGTTGTGGAAGCACTGGAAGCCAGAAAAGATTCGCTTATCAAGAAGTTTACGGAAGAATCAATCCTCATTTTCAGGATGGAGGAGAGGCCGGTTACCAAAACCCGATCCTATTCAGGGCTGGCAACGCTTGTTGCATTTTCCGATTCGTCCGTTTACTGGCAACAACCGCATGTCAGAGTGCTGCTTTATTTTAAAAATGACAGCTTGTGCCGGGAGTTGCAATACGGAGACCTAATTCTGGTTTCCGGGAGGATTCAGGAAGTGGCCGGCCCGATGAACCCAAATGTCTTTGATTACCGGAAATATTTAAAGAACAGAAGGGTCAGGTGGCAGCTTTTCATTGAACCGGGAAAATGGATAGCGACAGAATCCAGTGATGTCAATCAGGTAAAATATGCGTCGGCCCGGTGCCGGGAGCTATTCCTGGATATGTTGAAGTCTTTCAGGATAGAAGGAAATGATCTGGCATTGGCATCAGCCCTGCTGCTGGGCGACAAGGACCAGCTCGATAAGGATGTCAGACAGGAATTCAGCCACGCCGGGGCAATGCATGTGCTTTGTGTATCGGGTCTGCATGTTGGGATCATGTATGTCATTGCCGGCAGGCTGTTGTTCTTTTTGCAGCGGAACCGTAAAAGCAGGCTGGCACGACAGATACTCATTCTGACCTGGATATGGGCATATGCGTTCATTACAGGACTTTCCCCTTCGGTAATGCGGGCCGGGCTGATGTTCAGCTTGCTCGCGGCAGGCCGGATGATGAAGCGTAAAACGGAGAATTTCAACATTCTGGCCGGGTCTGCTTTCATTCAACTGTATCTTGATCCCTATGAGATCACCCAGGTGGGTTTTCAGTTGTCATATATGGCCGTCTTGGGTATCTTTGCTTTTTACCAGCGCCTTAATGGTTTGATTCGAAAACAAGTTTGGCCGGTATCGCTGATCTGGCCTGTCCTGGCTGTTTCTATGGCGGCACAGGCATCTACCTTCCCACTGGCTGGCTTTTATTTTAACATCTTCCCGGTCTATTTCCTGGCAACCAATCTTGCCGTAGTGCCATTGTCCGGAATTATCATTTACCTGGCCCTGGCTTTATTCGCTGCCGGTGTTGCAGGATTTACCCACGAGTGGTTGTCTGTGCCACTGAAATTGGCAATACAACTGCTTCACGGATCGGTGCAGACGATTCAGTCCTGGCCAAATGCTGTTATTGAGCCGATCGTATTTCAGCCCGTTCAAGTCATAGTAATTTATCTGTTGTTGATTGGGGCTTTTTTGCTCCTTGTCCGTTCAAAAAGATACGGGGTGTTCTGGATTGGAGTTTCATTGTTCTTATTATCAGTAGCCCATTCTGTCAGAAAAGCCGCCATCCTGCAGCGAACAGAGATCATCGTTTATCATGTTCCGGGTCATTCGGCCGTGGATTTCATCCACCAAAAGAGAGTGCTCTTTTTATGCGACAGCCTGCTGATGGAAGATCCACAAAAAGTCTTGTTCAATATAGTCCCTCACCGGCTGAAATCAGGGTTAAATGATATATTGCACATGGGGGAGGATAATTCAACCGGTAATTATTATCAAAAGACCTATTCTGGAATTCGTCTTATTAATTTTCATCAAAAAACCGTGGCCATCATTAATCATGACTTGAAAATAGCAGGGATTGAGAAAAAAATGAAGGCCGACCTGGTTATACTTACAGGCAATCGGAAAGTGGAACCTGTTAATTTGGAGGCAATTCTGGAATTTGATATCCTTGTTACAGATTGTTCTGTACCACCCTGGTTAAATGCTGCTTATCGAGATTTTTGCATCGGAAAAGGAATCCGGTTCCATTCGGTTAGAGATGATGGGGCGTTTGTTATGAAATGGGAAATGAAACCCTGAAACCCTGAAACCCTGAAACTCTGAAACCTTTCTATCTTGCAATCAGCAGTTTCCGATTCACCCTTTGACCGGCCGTTTCCATCGTTCCGATGTAAACTCCGCCAGGAAGGTCCGAGATGTCTAATTCCATCTGATGCTGTCCGGCATCCAGATGTTTTTCCGGAACGGACTGAACGAGACGTCCGGTTACTTCATAAAGCTGTATGTTAACCTGAGCGGCATTTTTCAGGTAAAGCACGGCCGTAACAATATTCCGTGCCGGATTGGGATGGAATGTAAGATCCATTGAATCAGGAAATCTGGTGTTTTCTTCCATTCCAACGCCGTTTACCATTATCTCAAGGTCGTCGATGTACATGCCATCGTCCTGGACATAGGCATCACTGTAAAACCGGAAGCGAATGATAACAACCGGAAGGTTAATATAATCGTTCAGGGAATAGGTTTTTTGCACCCAATCATTCTGTGTCCCGGTGAAGGAAGCCATTTGTGACCAGTTAGATCCATCGGTGGAAACTTCCAGGTACATGAAGTCATAATTGTTTTCAATCTTGTACCGTGTCCAGAAGGATAAATGGGCTGATGTGGCTCCGGTAAGATCAATGGACCGCAGTGTCATGGATGCGTTCATATTCGCCTGGTAGTTTCCGACAGGGCTTTCGGTAATGGAGTGATATTCAGAATAATATATACCTGGTCTTAAGCCCCACGTGCTTTCGGCGGTCCAATAAAGCGCTCCTGTTTCAAAGTCGTCGAAGAAAGGCAGCGCGATGGGTGGCATGGGGATGACCGTTACAAGATTTGATGGGCCCGATTCTTCACCGGTTTCCTGGAAAACGGCAGTAATATAGTAGGCATAGCTTGTGCCGTTTTCCACATTTACATCCGTGTATGTTACTCCTGAAGTAGTGTCGTAAGGGTCTGGATCGTGGTTGCGATAGATGTTATAATAATCTACGCTATCAATGCCAGTCCATTCCAGGGAAACTTCTTCATCCCCGGCCAATGCCACCAGGTTTTGTGGAGAAGGAAGCATGTTGGCCATTGAGGCAACATTAGCCAGTACAGCTTTAACAAATATTCCGTGCTGTTCGAAATTATTTACGCTGGGGCCGATACGGTCATTGCTGGTATGAATGTATGGACTGTAGTTCTGCGAATCCTCAAAAGGGAATATGCCTTGATAACCATTGTTGTTAAAGGAAGTATGGTCGCTGTCTCCGCCAGACATGGCGCCGTTTTCAATGATAAAATCCGGAAGGTAAATAGCGCAGACATCCCGGTAAAATTGTTTTAATTCATTGGCTGAGGAAGGGCCGATTAAATCGGTGTGGATATAACTTCCCGGTTGGAGATAACCGGCCATATCAATATTAAAATAACCCAGGATATTCATGCTATTGGCAGCAGCCTCCGATGCCCATGCCGCACTGCCATATAGTCCGTATTCTTCCCCGCTCCAGGTGGCATAAATGATAGACCGGTCAAATTCATACTGGCTGAGAATACGGGCAATTTCAATGATGCCTGCTGTGCCGGTAGCGTTGTCATCGGCGCCGGGTTGGATATTTCCGCTGGCATAGGTGTCATAATGGGCTCCGAGCACAACATATTCATCGGGATATTTTGTCCCATATTGTGTTGCGATCACATTATCGGATGCGGCACCGCCAGGCATGTAGAAATCGTGCAGCTCCACCTCCAGGCCCAACGAGTCGAACTTGCTGTAGATCCAGTTTTGTGCCAAAATACCCTCTGGTTTATAGCAGTTACGGTTTCCGTAATCCTCAAGGTGTTGGACCATCTGGTGCAGCCGGGCTGTATCCACCTGATCCACCATTGCAGATATATTGTTTCGGGGGCTTAAAGTGCCGGGGGTGTAATTCAACGAATTCGCCGGAAAACTGGCGGGAGCCTGGCTGAAGTGCACCATGCCGCCGCGAATAGCAGGGTAAAGCTGTGCTGCACCGTTACGGTCGGCAGCAACAACGAGGAAATTATCGCCCTGATGCAATGTACGCGCAACATTCCGGACATCTTGAAAATAATCTTCCCGGTTACCGGGATCGAAGTACAATATGTAATAATGTGTTGAGCCATCGCCCCAGGCGCCACTGTCAAGCACCTGGTATGTCATAGCAGGTGGGTTTACAGCGGTTCCGATGGCAAAATCATCATTGTAGAAATGGATCGTCAGGTCTTTCTGACGAAAAGCCTCTTTGGTTTTTTCAAGGGAGCCTGTGGGGATGAATACCAGTTCTGATGCGAAAGTGAGAAAGCTGGTTAGTAATGCGATAGCAAGAAATGCAGATTTTTTCATAGTATATTTAATTTGAAGGGGCAAAAGTAGTAAAATGTTCGATGTTCGATGTTCGATGTTCGATGTTACCGGTGATACTTATTACTATTGAATAACTCTATGCTATCCCCTGGATTGATATCGTATCTATCGGTAAACCCGGCGTTCACCTCAAGGACATATTTAGCCGGTTTTTCGGATGGAACTGAATAGGTGGATCCGGGTTGAGTATATTTTTGAATACTCACAATCTCGCCGGAAGAATGAATGAACATTATGTCGAGAGATATGAAAGTGTTTTTCATCCAGAATGAGCGGAGCTCGTCACGGTCGAAGATGAACAACATGCCGGCATTTTCCGGTAAATGGTGGCGGTACATCAGCCCCTGCGTACGTTCTTTCTCGCTGTCTGCAATCTCGATATCCAGTGTGATGGGCTCAGCCTGGTCCCGAATGATCCGGAGCGAACCGTCATGGCGAAAGGAGGGGGCTGAAGCAGTCGAACTGACAGGCTGCTCATGAACTGGCCTGGATTTCCTGGGGCTATAGAAATTTGCCAGCAAAAAAGCCGTTACCACAACCACTGTTATTATGATATAAAGGATGTTTCGGGTCCGGGATGTTTTCCCGGCCGGTTTTTGAGTTATCTTTTTACGTGCCTTTGGCTTTTTAGACATAATAAATCAAAACTTCTTATGCCAAAATTAGCGCTTTTATGAAAAAAACGCAGCAAATGGATTGAAATCTAAAAATATGTTTTAATTTTGCATCCGCAAATCCGGTACTAAGGTCTGGTAGTTCAGTTTGGTTAGAATGCCTGCCTGTCACGCAGGAGGTCGCGGGTTCGAGTCCCGTCCAGACCGCAGTCTCAAAGTCAGTGAGTTAAATGATAACTTGCTGACTTTCTTTTTTGGCTGGTTTAACATTTATGATTTTTCTTGACATTTTGTTTGCGAAAGTAGACAGATTGTAGTACCTTTCGCAAACGATAATACAAACAAGATTATGGGTACTATATTGTCATATAATTATTTAGAGGATTTTACAGATGATTTAAGGAGAGATGGAAGATATACTTTTACAATTGAAGAAGTTAGGAATCATCTTAAGATTACGGAAGAAGCTGTTAAGAAGGCTCTGAACAGGATGACAAATAAGGGGAAAATTACTCCTGTAAGGAAAGGATTCTATCTGATTGTACCTCCTGAATATTCTATCCAAAAGACATTACCTTCGTCAATGTTTATTGACCAGCTGATGAATTATCTTAGGAAACCTTATTATGTCGGATTATTAAATGCTGCTTCATTCCATGGTGCTTCCCACCAGGCTCCTCAGGAATTCTTTGTCATTACCGAGAAACCTCCGCTCCGGTCCATTAAAAAGGGCAACCTCAAGGTAAATTTTATTATAAAGGCTAATATTAAAGAGGAATTTTTGGAAAAAAGAAAAACTGAGGCAGGTTACATAAAAGTATCTTGCCCGGAACTGACTGCTGTTGACCTGCTTATCTATGAAAAAAGTATCGGGGGGATAAACCGTTGTTTTACACTTCTGCATGAATTACAGGAAGCAATGAGGCCCTCAGTCCTTAAAAAGGTGATCTTCAAAGATGTTCCGGCACCTGTTCTGCAAAGGTTAGGATATTTGCTTGATCTTATTCATCCTGATGGTAAATTATCAGAAGTGGTATTTGATACGCTTAAAGGATCCTACTTGCGTAGCACTCCCTTAAAAACTGGTAAATCAATAGTAGGATGCTTTGTTAATGATAAGTGGAGGGTTATTGAAAATACAATTCCGGTGAGCGATATATGATTCCAAGAGCTTTTATCATCGAATGGCAGCAGAAAGCTCACTGGCAGTTGTTAGAACAGATAGAGCAGGACCTGTTGATTAGCCAGGCTCTGGTAAAAATATATCAGAATGAATTGCTTGCTTCTCACCTGGCATTCAGAGGTGGCACGGCTTTATTCAAGCTGTTCATGAATCCGGCGACAAGATATTCGGAAGATATTGACCTTGTGCAAATTAAAGCGGGGCCAATAAAGGAAATCGTCCGGAATCTGCAGGTGGTATTTACGGGATTGGGAAAGGGCAAGGTAAAAAGGGCAGAGAGTAGTTTTAAATTATTCTATCATTATGCCTCGGAAATTGAACCAATCCAAAAAATGCGGATTAAGGTTGAGATAAACTCGAGAGAACACTTTGCTGTTTTAGGATGGAATTCTATCCCTTTTGAAATGAATTCATCCTTTTTTAAGGGTCAGTCAAGCATTACAACATATAAACTGGAGGAGTTGCTCGGGACAAAATTGAGGGCACTATACCAGCGAAGCAAAGGGAGGGATCTGTACGATATATTCAGGTTTTTAAAAGGAGCCGAATTAAATCCGGCACAGATATTAGAATGTTATAAAGCCTATATGGAATTTTCTTTAAGGGAAAGCGGTAAGCATGGTCCTACTAAAATTGAATTTGGGAAAAATTTGTCACAAAAAATGAATGATCCCGAGTTCATTGGTGACACCAAAGCTTTATTGCGGCCTGGTGAAGCCTATGATCCCTGGGAAGCATTTCATTTGGTTATGAAAACTTTAATAGAAAAGATAAATTAAACATCTCCCATCACCTCCAGCGCCCTGACGATCAGTTGATAGTTTTTTATGATCTTCCCGGGTTCGATATACCCGTCGTCGGTGTAAATCCTGCAGCTTTTCAGTTTGTTTTGCCGAAGCGCCTCCATATGATCGGCCGAAAGGTTATAGCGTACCTTTAGTCCCTTTGTGTTCCGGTACCATTTCCCCGGTTTGCTGCCTCCTCCTTCAGAAGTGACGGCTTTTTCGATATTATAAAGCCTTATTGTCGAGTTGTTATTGAAGGTGAATACCAGTTCCTGGTCCCGGTCAATGGAGAAAGTCTTCCCCGATCCGATGATCAGATTCATTTCGAAAAAATGGATATCGTTAACCGCCGTGATCCTGAAAAATACCACAAACCTGAAATCATGCTGAAGGGTTTCCCATGAGGTATGTCTTGTCCTGTCCCCGGTTACCTCATTGATCACATCTGTTTCAAGGATTTGTGGGTATGATTTAATAAATATAACCAGTAATATGATGAGGACAGATGCTTTTTGCATGGTATGATGATTCGGATTTCACTTGTAAAAATATAAAAAATCAAGGCTTTATATTATCCATGACAGGAAAATCCAAAAAATGGAAATTGTTAATAAAATCCTCTTGATTTTTCACATGTTTGGTTATATATTTGAATTGTATTTGTGAGTTGTTGCCCCCCATTTTGTCAACACTCACGTTATCATCATAATAACCCAAATCATGAAATCAATTCCATTGATTTCCCTTTTGTTGTTATTGTTTATTCTGTCGGCCTCATCCCAGAAGTCAGACGTTCAATTGACGTTTACGGCGGTCGATAATGAAAATCCCGTGATACTTGACAGCGTAAGGGTGATTAACCGGACAAATGGAGGCGATACTTTACTGCATTGGCCTGATACGATCCTGTTGTTATCCTACAAAAATCAGCCGGAATACGAATTGGGAGAGGAACTGTTCCAGGTTTTCCGATGTTACCCTAACCCGGTGAAGCAAAGCACTACTGTCTCCATTTATGTTCCGAAAAACAATCGTGTGAACATCCTGGTTTCCGATATCAATGGTAAATTGGTGATCAGCACATGGTATCATCTTGAAAAGGGGTATCATTCATTCCGTTTCACGCCCGGCAGCGCTGACCTGTATTTTTTCACCGCACAATACATGTGGGAGAGTTCCAGTGTGAAAATTTTGCAGCCATTTCCCGGAAGCAACCCTTCGGCTTCACTGCATTACCTGGGTCATCATATCCATGAAAAGCTCCTGGAAAATATCAATATCGGGCAGGTTTTTTCATTCAGACCGGGGGATGAGTTGCTGTTCACCGGATACAGCGGCTATCAGAAAGCAGATATTCCGGATAAACCCGAGGATGACCGGACATATATCTTTGAATTCTCGGGGAAAACCCACTGACGACTACATTACAGGCTGGTTAGTCCCTGTTATTACTGTACAGGCTGGAGTATCCTTTCATGATACCCCTTGTAGATGTGGCGATAAAGGAAAGGATTTCGTCACGTTCCGGTGTGGCAGGCACGTCGGCTTCGATAATGCTGATGGCCTGAGAGACATTATAATTCTTGAGGTAAATGATCCGGTAAATTTCCTGGATATGGTTTATCTGCTCGGTAGTAAATCCCCTGCGCCGCAGGCCGATGGAATTGACGCCTACATATGACAGCGGTTCCCTTGCCGCTTTGGTATAAGGAGGAATGTCTTTTCTGGCCATTCCGCCACCGGAGATCATTGAGTGGGCGCCGATTTTTACGAATTGGTGCACAGCGGCCAGTCCGCCGACAATCGCCCAGTCGTGGATCTCGATATGCCCGGCCAGCGTGGCGGCATTGGCCAAAATTACATTATTGCCGATCACACAATCATGCGCCACATGAACATAAGCCATCAGCAGGCAGTTGTTTCCGATGACCGTTTTATAGCTGGCTTTGGTTCCCCGGTTTACCGTTACGAACTCCCTTATGGTGGTGTTGTTCCCGATGTGGACGGTTGTCTCCTCCCCGTCGAATTTCAGGTCCTGTGGAATAGCGGAGATAACCGCTCCCGGAAAAACCCTGCAGTTTTTTCCGATCCGCGCCCCTTCCATAATCGTGGCATGGTGCCCGATCCAGGTGCCTTCTTCTATTTCAACATTCTTTTCAATGGTGACGAATGGGTCGATAATGACATTATTGGCTACTATGGCCTGTGGGTGGACATAAGCTAAAGGCTGGATCATTTCTTCGGGTTTGCTAGGTTATTGGTTCCTTTTTCCACGATGGAAGCCATCATTTCCGCTTCCATCACAACTTTATTTCCAACGTAGGCAACCCCTTTCATATTGCAAATGCCTCTTCTTATCGGGCTGGTTATATGAAGGTCAAAGATCAGCGTGTCGCCTGGCACGACTCTTTGCCGGAATTTAACCTGGTCGATCTTCAGGAAAAGGGTGGTGTAATCCTGTGGATTTTCGACAGTGCTGAGAACAAGCACTCCACCTGCCTGTGCCATGGCTTCAATCTGCAGGACACCGGGCATGACTGGTTCGTCGGGAAAATGGCCGACGAAAAACGGCTCGTTCATGGTGACGTTCTTTACACCGACGACTCTGGTTTCTGACATTTCAATGATCTTGTCGATCAGTAGAAAAGGCGGTCGGTGTGGCAGGATATTCTTGATCTGGTTGATATCCATCACCGGGGGCTTATTCGGATCGTATGTAGGGCCCTGGTTCATTTTATTATCCTTTATAAGTTGTTGTTTAATAAGTCTGGTCAATTGGGCATTTACCTTGTGTCCCGGACGGCGGGCGATAATATGCGCTTTAAGGGGCTTGCCCAAAAGGGAAAGGTCGCCCACTAAATCCAGTAGCTTATGCCTGGCAGGTTCGTTGTCGAAATTGAGCTTAAGGTTATTGAGTATACCCTCTTTGAGAACTTTTACGGATGGCTTGTGAAATACCCCGGCTAGCCGGTCCAGCTCATCCTGTGTTACGGCTTTGTTGACAAAAACAATCGCATTGTTCAGGTCGCCTCCCCGGATCAGGTTGTTATTCAGCAGGTATTCCAGTTCATGAAGAAATACAAAGGTTCTGCATGAAGCGATCTCATTCCTGAAATCATGCATGTTCTCCAGGATGGCGTATTGTGTTCCCAATACCTTGGTCTCGAAATTGATCATGGCGGTTACCTTAAATCTCGGGTAAGGCATGGCCACCATCTCTACTTTATTTTCAGGCTCTTCGTAGTAAACCGGTGTGTGTAATTCGGCATATTCCCTGAACGCCGGTTGTTCGACCACTCCCGTTTTTTCCAGAGCCTCGGTAAAAAGCCGGGCGCTGCCGTCCATGATCGGTGTTTCGGCCTGGTTGACCTCGATCCGGATATTATCTATATCCATTCCTGCTATCGCCGCCAGCACATGTTCGACCGTCTTTACCGTGGCGCCACCGGAGGCAATGCTGGTTCCCCTGGCCGTATCCACCAAATTGTCGATCAGCGCAGGGATTTCAGGATGGCCTTCCAGGTCAGTCCTGACAAACCTTTTACCATAACCTGCCGGCGCCGGGTGAAAAGTGAGTATAACCTCTGCTCCGGTATGCAGCCCTACCCCCGAAAGGCTGATGGAATTCTTTATTGTTTTTTGATTTTCAGGCATAACACGAAGCAAAGATAAGAAATTACACGATGCAAGCGAAATCAATGCTTAGGTAAAGGTGAGCGGTTCGCGGCAGGAAACAGGACATTCAGCCTTTAGTCTTTTGTCTTCATCAACCTTTCAATCTCGTCGAGCCTTTTTACAATCTCCGGAAGATTCTTGAAATGAATAATCGCTCTCCGGAAGGTGGAAATGTCAATGGCAGGCGAACCCAGCACGATAGCCCCGTCTTTTATACTGCCTGATACACCTGCCTGTGCACCGATCTTGACATCATCACCGATGGTCAGGTGGCCGGCCATGCCGACCTGTCCGGCGATCATGCAATTTCTGCCAACTTTTGTCGAACCGGAAATGCCTGTCTGGGCTGCAATAACGGTGTTTTCCCCGATTTCAACATTATGTGCCACCTGGATAAGATTGTCCAGTTTAGCCCCTTTGCGAATAATTGTAGAGCCTAGTGTCGCCCTGTCGATAGTGGTGTTCGAACCAATCTCCACATTATCTTCGATCACCACGTTGCCGATCTGGGCCACTTTTTTGTAATTCTTATCCTGCTGCGGGGCGAAACCGAAACCGTCGGCGCCGATCACCACGCCGCCATGGAGGGTGCAATGCTTACCGATCCTGTTGTCAGAATATATGATCACGCCCGGATATATAATGGTTTCCTCACCGATTTGCACATTGTCGCCCAGGTAGACCTGAGGAAATATCTTCGCCTTATCCCCAATCACTGCATTTTCACCCACAAATGCGTACTCGCCGATGTATACATCCTGTCCTATTTTTGCCGAAGGGGAGATGAAGGCAAGTGAAGAGACACCCTTTTTTTCATTTTTGATCTGGTTGTATAATTCCAGTAACCTTGCGAATGCTGAGTAGGCATCTTTTACCCGGATCAAGGTGGCATTGACGGGATGTTCCGGAACAAAATCTTCATTGACGATCACGATAGATGCCCTGGTGGTATAGATAAATGGTGTGTATTTCGGGTTGGCCAGAAAGGAAAGTGAACCGGCTTCGGCGTCTTCAATCTTGGCCAGTCTGCTGATTTTTACTTCCGGGTTTCCCTCAACTGACCCTGCCAGGACATCTGTAATTTGACGGGCTGAGAACTCCATGCTTGGTGATTGGATTGTATCGAATTGTAAGTACGCGGCTAAATTATCAAAATTATTCAAGCGATCGAAACGGCTCAGGTCACTTTTTTCAAATACTTGAGCTTCTTTGGATAACCCAGTACGTGTTTAACATCCGGTTCGGTCAAGATCGTCAGGTTAAACAGGCCCGATGCCTTTGTCAGATCCATGATTTCTCCACTTTTCAGTAGTATCCCGATCCGGTTGTCGAACGGGTCATAGGCATAACTGGAGGTGACATCGGTGAAAAGGAAATAATCAATTTCATCGGGAGCAACAGGATACTCCTGAAGCATCAATTGCCTGAGGTGATCGACATACTGGCTTTCAAATGGTTCCGGCTGTATTTCGACACGATAGAGTTCGCGATGGGTCAACCACTGGCTCAAAGTGGATAAAATAAAATCGGGGTGGTTTGCCCAGGTCTTGACCGATGTGAAAACATCGAAATCATCGATGCGGGCAAAATGTTGGAGGACGTCCGGATCTGCCAGGAATGATTCCTTGTTAATGCTGTGTTCGAGAAAAAATAAGAGGGATGGCGTCCCAAAAAGTTTTTCCCCGTTTCCAGCCAGGAACCGGGCCCTCCGCAGAATTCTGATCAGCAGCGCTTCGGCCGAGAGCACCGTTTTGTGCAAATATACCTGCCAGTACATCAGCCGCCGGGCAAAAATGAAATTTTCCAGGGAATACATACCCTTGGCATCGATGCCGATGCCGTCCCCCAAAACATTCATCGTCTTGATGATCCGGTCGTTGTTCACGATCCCTTCCGCCACACCGCAAAAGAAACTGTCGCGTTTGAGATAGTCCAGCCGGTCGACATCCAGCTGGCCTGACACCAGGTGATGGAGGAACTTTTTCGGGTAATCATTCTGAAAGATATCAATGGCTGTCTCAATTCCTCCATCGAGATCAAGATTGAGCCTTTGCATGAAAAGCAGGGATATTCCTTCATGGTTTATCCCGTCGACGATGCTGTTTTCCAGTGCATGGGAAAACGGGCCGTGCCCGACATCATGCAATAAGGCTGCCACCTCCGCCATTTCAATCTCATGCCTTGAAATGTCATATCCTTTCGTCACGAGTGAATTCAGGGCTTCGGTCATCAGGTGCATCGCTCCCAGGGAATGCTGAAAGCGGGTGTGCAAGGCGCCGGGATATACCAGATGGCTCAGACCCAGTTGCTTGATCCTTCTAAGCCGCTGAAAATAAGGATGCTCGATGATCCGGAATGCCGTTTCGGAGGGAATCGTAATGAATCCATACACCGGGTCATTGAACATTTTTAACTTCGGAAGGCTTGGCTGTTGCCCCATCTTGAAGTAATTTTGTAATTAAATAGTCGCCCTGATACAATAAAAGCGGTTAAATTCCTTTTCTTTAGAGCAAAAGTAGTGCATTCATATTATAAACAGACGAATAAATGGATAAGATAAAGATTCTTTGGGTGGATGATGAGATTGAAATGCTGAAACCCCATATCCTTTTTCTTGAACAGAAGGGGTATGATGTGGATACTTCCAATAATGGCGATGACGGCCTGGAGATGATCATGAACAATGTTTACGATATTATTTTCCTGGATGAAAATATGCCCGGCCTCACCGGTATTGAAACACTGGAGCAGATTAAAGCAAAATACCCGAACCTTCCTGTTGTGATGATCACCAAAAGTGAAGAAGAGTCGATTATGGAGGACGCCATCGGCTCCAATATTGCCGATTTTTTGATCAAGCCGGTGAAACCCAATCAGATCTTGCTGAGCCTGAAGAAGAATCTTGAAAATAAAAAGCTGGTCAGCGAAAAAACAACCTTTTCATACCAGCAGGAGTTCAGAAATATCAGCTTTGAAATATCCAATAACCCCGACTACATGGGATGGCTGGACATATACCGGAAACTGACGCGGTGGGAACTTGAGCTGGAGAAATCGAATGACGAAAGCATACTGGAGATAATGCAATTTCAGAAGAGCGAAGCCAACCAGGTTTTTTCCAGGTTTATCGAAAACAATTACCTGGACTGGGTTGGCGGGCGGTCAAAATCATATCCGGTAATGTCCCCTAATCTACTGAAAGAGAAGGTTTTTCCGTTATTAGACGACAACCAGTCGTTATTTTTAATCGTAATCGATAATTTGCGATATGATCAATGGAAAGCCGTGCAACCTGTTGTGGAAGAGTTTTTCAGGGTGGAACAGGAAGATCTGTACTACAGCATCTTGCCAACCACCACGCAATACGCGAGGAATGCGCTTTTTGCCGGCCTGATGCCGCTGGAGATAGCAAGAAAATACCCGAAATACTGGAAAGGGGAAGAAGAGGAGGGGAGCAAAAATCAATTCGAGAATGAACTTCTGGGTGAATATCTGAAGAGATATGGCCGGGATGTCAGGTATTCCTATAACAAAATTCTGAATCTCAATGCCGGTCGAAAACTGGTTGATAGCATCCCGAATCTGTTGAATTATAAGCTTTCAGTGATCGTATATAATTTCGTAGATATGTTATCGCATGCCCGGACGGAAATGGAAATCATACGGGAACTGGCCAATGATGAAAAAGCCTATCGTTCGCTCATGGTTTCCTGGTTCAAAAATTCCTCTTTGCTGGATATTATCCGGTACCTGGCAGGGAAAAAGGTTAACATCGTGATCACCACGGATCATGGATCGGTACGTTCCCAGGATCCGGTGAAGGTGGTGGGCGATCGCAACACAACTACAAATTTACGGTATAAAACGGGCAAGAGCCTCAACTACAACCCCCGTGAAGTATTTGAGGTCAGGAATCCGCATGATGCTTTCCTTCCCAGGACAAATGTGAGTTCCAATTATATCTTCTGTCGGAAGAATGATTTCTTTGCGTATCCCAACAACTACAATTACTACGTTAATTACTACCGTAATACTTTCCAGCACGGTGGTGTTTCGCTGGAGGAAATGCTGGTACCGGTGGCATATCTGCGGGCCAGGTAAACCTCTCGATATCACTTGCAAAATTCATGAAGATATCTTACCTTTGATCTTTCGCTTAACCCCGATGGATCAGATTGTATTTCAGAACGCTTCCCTACAGGATTTGCCTGGTGTTTCACGACAGGTCCTGGAAATGTTTCCGGATGACCGCATTTTTGCCTTTTTGGGCAACCTGGGGGCCGGAAAGACTACCCTGATCAAAGCTTTCTGTGAATCCCTTGAAGTTTCTGACGAGGTGACCAGCCCTTCTTTCGCCATTGTCAATGAATATCGGTGTAAAACCGGTGAATTGATCTATCACTTTGATTTTTATAGAATTAAAAAGTTGGAGGAGGTGCTTGACATCGGTTATGAGGAGTATCTTTACAGCGGATGGTATTGTTTCCTGGAATGGGCGGATAAAATGGAAGCGCTTCTGCCGGGGTCCTGTATATTTATTTCAGTGGTTAAGAACGACTCGGATGACGGCAGGAAAATCCTTGCCCGGAAGAAAACGACAGATTAAATGAAATAACAGATGAATCAAGGCCAGAAGAATTATATGCAGTTTTCGCATTCCGACGGGTTGATGCCCAAGGAAGAAATGCTGGAAGTAAAGCGCGGCAGGAGCCGGCTTACCATTGGCATACCCCGGGAAACATCGCACCAGGAGCGCCGGTTGGGGTTGGTGCCCGAAGCAGTTCATTTGCTTGTTCAGAACGGCCATACGGTCATTATCGAAGCTGAAGCGGGAACCGGGGCCAGGTTTAAGGATAATGATTACAGCGAAGCCGGGGCGCAGGTAGTTTATTCTGCACCGGAAGTCTACCAGGCCGATATCATCCTGAAGGTTGCCCCGCCGACCGATGAGGAGATCGAATTGATGAAAGAAAAACAAACGATCTTCTCAGCCCTTCACCTCAGCAACCGGGAAAGCACGTTTTTCCGTGCCATGATGCGCAAGAAGATCACGGCCTTTGCCCATGAATATATCAAGGACCAGTTTGGCTCTTTTCCGGTAAGGAGGACCATTAGCGAAAT
>Ga0209498_1000969_pt1 | contig 17670 bp, 16 predicted proteins | sample WalLakDeSediment_FD_184131 | JGI IMG/M metagenome (GOLD analysis project Ga0209498, IMG submission 184131) | Lake sediment microbial communities from Walker lake, Nevada to study Microbial Dark Matter (Phase II) - Walker Lake 11/02/13 Deep... | ecosystem: Environmental > Aquatic > Freshwater >... | reverse complement strand
CGAGCTGCGCGAGGAAGGCGGGGTCCTCGGCCATGGCGTCGAGGCGGGCCTGGTCGACGTCGCGCAGCAGGGCCAGCGGGTTGTGGCCGACGCGGTCCCACAGCTCCTCGTCCAGGTTGCGGAACAGCACGCGGGCGTCGGGGTCCCACGTCCACGCGAGGTTGTTGGCGAGGTGTTCGAGGCGCTCGAGCGCCTTGGGTACGCGGGGCAGGACGGTGATCCTCCCGAGGATGGTCATGCTGGGGCCTCCAGTTCGCGCCGGCTCGCTGGTGGGCGGGCGCGGGTGCGGGTGCGCGGGTGCGCGTGCGCGTGCGCGCCAACAGCGGCGCGCGCCCGCAGATGCTACCACCGCCCCGCCGCCGGCCCCGCCGCGGTTGGTACCGTGGCCCATGCGCCGCCTCGCCCCGATCGCCGTCCTCCTGGGCGCCTGCCTCGCCGTCACGCCGCTCGCGGCAGCCCGCTCATGGACCGTCGCCCTGGGGGCGGACGCCCCCGCGCCGGCCGGCGGCGCGCCGACCACGCGCGCGCGGGTAGCGCTGCACGACCTGCGTCTCGGCGACGACGTCTTCGAGATCGGGATCGGCTGGACCGACGGCGGGCCGGCGGCCGCGGCCGGGTGGCGCAGGACGATCGCCGCCGGACCGCTCGGCACGTTCGTCCTGGACGCCCGCACCGGTGTGGATGCCGGGGGCGTGGGGCTCGCCGTCGCCGCCCGCGGGGCGCTCGGACCCGTCGCGCTGCGGCTCGAGGCCGCCGCCGGCAACCGGGCACCCGCCCCCTGGTCGGTGGTGGCGCGGACGCCGGTGACGACGCCACCCGCGGCGGACCTGGCGCCGCTGGTCCGACCCGGCGGCGGCGCCCGCCTCGACCTCGGCGCGAACGCCGTGTGGCGCATCGATCGGCAGTGGACGGTGGAGCTGACGCCGCGCGCGCTGCGTTCCGCGGACGGCTGGGCGGGTGCCGCCGCCGCCTCGCTACGGCGGTCGGCGATCGCGCCCGACATCGACCTCAGCGTCCGACTCGACCTGGCGTTCGGGCCGGCGGGCCGCCACACGGCGGCGGGCCTCACGCTCCACCACGCGCCGCGCCGGGCGCCGGAGTCGCAGCTGACCGCCTGGTGGGGTGGCGACGCGGTGACGGCGGGGCCTGGGCTGGAACTCGCCTGGGTGGTGCGCGAAGGCGGCGCGCAGGCGACGCTGTTCGGCGCGATCGGCCCGCGCTGGGCGGACCGCCCGGAGGCCTACCTCGCCGCCGCCCTGCAGCGACCATGGGGACCGGGCGCGGTGCACGTCGGCGCTCGCTGGGTCGCGCCCGGCGCCGCGTCGCTCGAACTGGCCTGGGTGATGGCGACCGACCGCTGAGCCGCGGCGGCGAGGTGCTCCGACGCCGGTGGTCAGGGGTAGATCAGCCGCAGCTCGCCGGTCTCGAGGTCGAGTTCGAAGACGCCCTCCTCGGGCAATGCGCGCCGCCAACGCCGGACCTCGCCGGCCTGGAGCACCTCGATCGTGCGCAGGCCCACACCGATGAGGGCGAAGCCCTCCTCGTAGAGTTGCGCGTCGATCAGCACCCGGGCGCGCTGCTCCAGCGGCCACACGATCATCGGCTGCCCCAGGGGCTCGAGGACGGCGTCGACCCGCGTCACGCGGAAGCTGCGCACGGGCACCGTGAAGCTGCGCGTGACGAAGCCTGGCCGGCGCAGCTCGACCTCGACGTCGCCCGGAAGCGCCGTCAGGGTGGCCGGCGTCGTCCCCACGAACCGGCCCCCGAACCAGACCTCGGCGTCGGGGAACGCGAGCACCTGCAGGCTGCCGCCGACGATCTCTGTCAGCACGACGTGGAGGAAGCGGGTGTCACCGCTGCGCAGCTCTAGACTGCGGAGCTCGGGCAGGTAGCCCGGCATCCGCACCTCGACCTCGTAGCGCCCGGGCCGGAGGTTGAAGAGATCGAGTGCCCCCGAGACGCCGACGACCGTACCCTCGACCCGCACCTCGGCGCCGCTCGGCGCGGTCGAGATGAACAGCCCCGCATCGCCTGGCGGCAAGACCACGTCGGGCACCGTGAACGCCAGCAGGATCGCCGCGACTTCCTGAACGACCGCATCCTGGGTGGCGAGACCGAAGGCCCGCGAGACGAGGTCGCTCGACCGGCCGCCGACCGCGTCGACCATCACCAGGTCGACGGCGTAGGGCCCGTCGACCGAATCGCGACCGAGGAACTCGCCGAGGACCGCGTAGCGGGTGCCCTCCAGGCTGGCGACCAGCTCGCCGAAGGCGGGCTCGAGACTGCCAGCGATGCCCGCTGTGACCAGCGGCGCGCTGCTGACGCGCAGCCCACGCGCCGTCAGCTCGGCGCGCAACGCGCTCATGAACGTGTGGGCTACGGCCTCGGGCACGTCGCCACGCGGCGGGAAGTCCGGCACGGCGAAGCCCTCTGCGAACGCCAGCGGCGACCACGCGCACAGCAGCCACAGCACGGCACCCCACCACCAGCGCCGGCGCATCGAGGACGGCGACGTCCTTGGGCCGGACGGTGGGGCGATGGATCGGGGTACCGCCCGGGAGGCCTGCATCCGCGTCAGTCTAGCAGTCGCCCGCCCCCCTTTCCGGGCCATGGGGCCGCACCCGTGCGCTCGTTCCCGACCTCCAGCGCGCGCGAACGAGCGTCGGGCCAGCGCGCCCGCGGGCGCGAACGCGGTGTATGGTGCAACCGCATGCGCTACCTGGTCTTCGGCGATGTGCACGGCAACGCTCCCGCGCTCTCGGCGGTCGTGGCCGATGCGAGGCGCCGTGGTTACGACGCGGCCGTCTTCCTCGGCGACCTGGTCGGCTACTACCCGTATCCCTGCGAGGCGCTCGACCTGGTCCGCTCCCTCGAGCCCGTCGTCGCCCTGCGCGGCAACCACGACGAGCTGCTGCTGACCCTTGCGAACGGCGGGGACGCGGACGCGGCCGACGAGGAGGCGGGGGTCGTCGAGGTGGTCGAGAGGCACCTTGGTGAGCTGGGCGAGAGCGAGCGCCGCTACCTCGACGGGATGACCGTGGGGGCGCGGCGGGACGGCTGGGCCGCCGCACACGGGGGGTTTCGGCACCCGTTCGACTACCTGATGACCCTCGAGGACGCCGAGGCACAGCTGGAGCACCTGCCCGCGCCCGTCGGCTTGGTCGGCCACACGCACGTCCCGCGCGCCCATGTCAGCGTGGCCCACGAGGGCGAGCGCCTGTGGCGCATGATCGACTTCGACGCGGCGCACCGGGGCTACCGGGTGCCGCCGCGGGCCACGGCGTTCCTCAACCCGGGCTCCGTCGGGCAGCCGCGCGACGGCAACCACTTCGCGGCGTACGCCCTGTTCGACGCCGAGATGCGCCACTTCGAGGTCCATCGGGTTCCCTACGACGTCGGCTCGGTGATCCGGCGGGTCCGCAGGGCGGGCTACCCCGAGCGCCTCGCGAGCCGCCTGTTGGAGGGTCGATGATCCAGGCCCCGCTGGGCCAGGACGCGGTCCTGACGGCGCTGCGGTCGATGGCGAGCGCCGAGCGCGACGCCCCCCGGACGCTGCTGCTCGCCGGTCCGGTGGGGGTTGGCCGGCGCGCCGTGGCCCGCTGGTACGCCGCGCTGCGGAACTGCGAGGCACGTCTCGACGACCCGTGCGGGCGCTGCCCCGCGTGCCGCGACCACGCCCCCGACACGGAGGGCGTCGTGCGGGCCGCCGACTACCGGGAGATCGGTCCCGCGACGACGACCCGCGATGGCCGGCCGGCGCGCCGGCCCCAGCTCCGGATCGAGCAGCTGGTGCCGCGTGAGCGCGCGGATAACGAGCCACTGGGGCCGTGGCTGCAGCGCCCGCCGGTACGGCGGCATCGCGTCGGCGTCATCGATCATGCGGAGACGCTGACCGACGAAGCAGCCAACGCCTTCCTCAAGACGCTGGAGGATCCGCCGCCGCGGGCGACGATCGTGTTGATCGCTGAGGGCCCGGACGCGCTCCTGCCGACCGTCGCCTCGCGCTGCACCACGCTGCGGCTGGTCCCGGCCGAGGCCCCGCCCGAGGTCCGCGCGCAGTTGGCGCCGCACCCGGCGTTGCGCCTGGGCCGGCCCGGCGCGTGGCAGGCGGCCCTGGCCGAACCGGGGACGACGGCGACCCGCCGGGCGGCGGTCGAACGCCTGCTGGGCGCCGTTGGCGGCGATCTCGCGGAGGCCTTCGCCGCAGCGGAGGCGTTGGCCGAGGCGTGGCCGCCGGGCGATGCCGAGGTCCCGGGGCTGTTGCGTGAGGCCTGGCGCGCCAGCGGACCTGCCGAATACCTCTCCGGAGATGCGGCGACCACCGCGCTGGAGGCCGCCTGGGCGGCGTACGCGCAGCGCGACCTGGCGCTGCGGGCGTGGGTCCTGGAGCTGCGGCGCGCCCGACGAGCCTGAGGCGGCGCGACCTCGCGACGGTCAGTCGCCTCCCTTGATGCGTCGGACCTCGTCCGCCGGCAGCTCGTGGAAGGCGCCCTCCTCCGTGCGCAGCTCGACCGTGCCGGCGAGCGGGCTCACCTTGACCACGCGGCCGCAGACGCCCGACGCGTCGTGGCAGGCCTTGCCGCCCTTCTTGGGCATGCCCTGCAGCAACTCGCGGTACAGGTCGTGCTCGTACTGCAGGCAGCACATCAGGCGGCCGCACGGCCCGGTGATCTTCTCGGGATTGAGCGGCAGCTGCTGGTCGCGCGCCATGCGGATCGACACGGCGCTGAACGACTGCAGCCAGGTAGACGAGCAGGAGCCGTCGCCGCAGCGGCCGAGCGTGCCGAGCATGCGCGCCTGATCGCGGGGGCCCACGTTGACGAACTCGAGCCGCGCCTCGGTGTGGTCCATCAGCGCCTGGGCGATCACCCGCAGCGGGGCCTGCGCCTCGGCGGTGTAGCTGACCACGAGCGCCGCCTCATCCAGCGTGAACTCGAGGGCGACGATCTTGACGTCCGCGTCGGCCTGCCGGGTGCGGGCGCGAACCAGCCACTTGAGGTCGTCGGCCTTGGCCCGCAGGCGCTCGTGCGCCTCGAGGTCGACCTCGTCGGCGATCCGCAACAGGTGGCCGACGGTGCGCTCCTCGCGGCGGGGCTCGGTGCGCACGCGGCCCACCTCGAGGCCGCGGCGGGTGGTGACCACGCAGTGCGCGCCCACCGGTGGAGGCGTCGGCGGGGACTCCACGAAGTGGAGCTTGGGGCCGTTGTCGAACGTCACGCCAATGGCGTCGGTCATGCGGTTCCTTCCTTCGCGTCCGGCCGGGGGGCGCCGCTGGCGGCGGCGATCTCGGCCACCGGCCGCACGCTGCGGCGATGCCACGGGCACGGGCCGGCACGGCGCAGCGCCGCCCGGTGGGCCGGCACGCCGTAGCCCATGTGGCGCTCGAAGCCGTACGTCGGCCAATCTACCGCTGCGGCGCGCATGCGTGCGTCGCGATGGGTCTTGGCGAGCAGCGAGGCGGCCGCCACGCTCAGCGACAGGCCGTCGGCGCGCGCGGGGGCCACGACCTCGGGCTGCGGCAGCGTCGCGAAGCGCAGCCGCAGGTAGTCCGTCACGTAGGCGTCGGGGGCGACGCCGAGCTGGGCGATGGCGCGGTGCACGGCGAGGTGGGTGGCGCGCAGCGGACCCATCTCGTCGACCTCGGCGACGGTGGCCTCGTCCACTGCCCACGCCGCCGCGGTCGCGCGCACGTGCGCAGCCAGGCGCTCGCGCCGGACGGCGGGCACCGTCTTCGAGTCGACGTACGGCAGGTCGGGGAGGTCCGGGAGCACGACGACCGCCGCCACCACGGGGCCCGCCCAGGCGCCCCGTCCGGCCTCGTCCACCCCGGCAACGGTCAGGCAGCCGCGCTGGCGAAGCGCACGCTCGAACGTCAGGTCGGGCGGCACCCTCGCCCGTCAACCCCCGGCGACGGTCACGGCATCGTCGCCGACGGGCGTGGCCACGTCGACCGGGATCGTGAAGTAGAACGTCGAGCCGCGACCCACCTTGGACTCGACCCAGATCCGACCGCCGTGCTTCTCGACCGCCAGCTTGCAGAACGTCAGGCCCATGCCGCTGTCGTAGCGGTCGTGGACCGTGTGCCGGGACTGCTCGAAGGCGTTGAAGATGCGCTTCTGATCGGACTCGGGGATGCCCTCGCCGTCGTCGCGGATCGACAGCACGAAGTCGTCGTCCTGGCGCCAGGCGCGGAAGTCGATGTAGCCGCCGCGGCGGGTGTGCTTGATCGCGTTGGCCATCAGGTTCGCGAGGACCCGCCGGAGCAGGTTGGGATCGGCCTGGAGGCGCTCCGCCTCGGGGCGGACGAGGAAGCCGAAGTGGCGGTCGCGCGGCCCGCCCGAGACGTCGCCGAGGGCCTCCTTCGCGAGTTCGGTGAGGCTGGTCACGACGTCGGGCGTGTACGGCATGTGCCCATCCTTCATCCGTCGGACGTCGAGGATGTTCGCCGCCAGGTTGAGCAGGTGCTGTGCCTCGCCGCGCGCCAGGCTGAGCAGCTCGTCGACGCCGCCGTCTTCGTGGGTCTCCGCCTTCAGCATCTCCAGCGAGTGGTCGAGGAGCCCCATCACGCTGGAGATCGGGCTCTTGAGGTCGTGCACCAGCATGTGGATCAAGTCGTCCTTGACCCGCTCCGACTCCTTGAAGGCCTGCTCGTAGCGGCGGGACTGCTCCAGCGCGTAGCGGAGGCCACGCTCGGCCTGGCGCCGGTCGAGCAGTCGCCGCAGCGTGACGCGGACCACGTCGGGCCGCGTCGGCAGCGTGACGTAGGCGTCGACCCCCTGCTCGACGACCCGCGCGGTCACGTCCGGTTGCGGAGGGCCGAGGTACACGAGCGGCACGTCGACCAGCGAGGCGCGCCGGCGCAAGAGGGCGACCAGGTCGAGCTGCGCCACCTTCTCCACGAGACCGTGCTCGAGGACGATCGCCTCGGGCACCGAGCCACGCGTGTGGTACAGCAACCGCTCGACGTCGGTGAACACCTCGGCCGCCAGCTCGAGCTGCTCGACCACCGGTCGCAGGCCCTCGCCCCTGGCGTCGGTCGCCATGGCGAGCAGCACGTACGGTGCGGCCTTCACCTGCATGTGCGCATCATACCGACAGGCAGCGGGCTCATGGTCCGGTCACCGGCGACGGGTAGGTTGACCCGATGACCGCCATCACCGACCTGTTCGTCCTGCCGTGGGCGCTGCTGGCGCTGGCGCTGATCCCGCTGCTCCCGCTGGGCCGCGGGCGACGGTGGCGCATGGCCGCGCTCGCCGCCCTGATCGTGGCGCTGGCGCAGCCGCAGCGGCCCGCGGTCGAGGACCGGATCGCCGTGCTGGTCGACGTGTCCGCCAGCGTCGGGGATGCGGCCCGAGCGGCGGCCGCGCCGTTCCTCGACGATCTCGGCGCCGACGCCTCGATCATCCTGTTCGCCGGCGACGCCACCAGGGTCGACACGCTGCAGGCCCCCACACCCGTGGCCCTCGACGTGGGCCGAACCGACCTGGGGCGTGCCTTGGCGGTCGCTGCCGCCGACGGCGCTCGCCGCGTGCTGCTGCTGTCCGACGGCGTGGACGCCGCCGGCGGTCCACGCACGACCGGGATCGTCAGCGAGGCGCCGGGCGTGCCCCACGCCACGGTCCCGGTCGACGTGGTGGTGGTGCCGCGGCGACCGAACGCGCGCCTCGAGGCCCTGTGGGCCCCGGACCGGGTCGCGCCCGGCGCCAGCGTCGAGGTGGTCGCCGTCGTCCGCCTCGATCGCCCCGCCCGCGTCACGCTGCGGCCGGACGTCGCTGGGGCGCCGCAAGAGGCGATCGAGGTCGCGCTGCCGGCGGGCAGGCACGCCGTCCCCTTCCGCGTGGTCGCCCCAGCGACCACGGCGCCCGCCGCCGGCGCCCTGCTGCGGGTGGGCGCGACGCTCGAGGTCGACTTCGCCCAGCCCGTCGAGGACGACGCCCAGGTAGTCGAGATCGCCGTCACGACGCCCTCCCCGGTCCTCGTGATCGGCGACGCCGCGATGGCCGACCTCCTGCGGGCGCAGGGGTTCGACGTCGAAGAGGGCGGGCCGGAACGCGTCACGGCGCCCTTCCAGCCCAGCGCGCTGGTGCTTCGCGGCGGCGCCGGCTCGTTCACACCCGGGCAGCTGGAGCTGCTCGCCCGCTACGTCGACCAGGGCGGCGGGCTGCTGATGACGGGCGGGCCCGAGGGCTTCGGGCTCGGCGGCTGGTACCGCACCCCGGTCGAAGCGGTGCTGCCGGTGTCGAGCGACGTCCGCACCGAGGTCACCGTGCCGCAGGTGGCGATGGTCATCGTCCTCGACGTCTCGCAGTCGATGGCGGTCGGCAACCCCAGCCGGCTCGAGCTCGCCAAGCAGGGCGTGATCGACGTGATCGATCTCGCCTACCAGGACGATCTGCTGGGCCTCGTCGTGTTCTCCGACCCGGCCCTGACGCGCTGGGTGTTCGAGCTGAGGCCCGCGACCGACAGCGGCAAGCGGGCGATGCTGGACGCGACCCTGGCCCTGCAGCCGCAGGGCGGCACCGTCCTGCTCCCCGGGTACACGCTGGCGATCGACGCCCTGCGCGCGACGGACGCCGCGGTCAAGCACGTGATCGTGCTGTCGGACGGCAAGCTGTTCGACCGCCAGGGGCCCTTCGCCGCAAGCGGCAGCGTCGACTGGCTCGGCACCGCGGCCGCCGCCCGCCTCGACCGCATCACCACCAGCGCGGTCGCGATCGGCGCGGACGCCGACACGGAGGCCCTGACGGCGCTCGCGTCGGGCGGTGGCGGCCGCTTCTACGAGGCGTTCGACGTCCGCACCCTGCCGAGGCTGTTCGTCGCCGAGGCGCTCACGGCCACCCGCGACCTGCTGCGCGACGAGCCCGTCGCGCCCGAGGGTCGCCGCCACCCGCTGTCGTCCTTCGAGGGTGCGGCGCCCGCGTTGTCCGCCTACGTGGCCACCAGCCTCAAGCCCGAGGGCGAGGCGTTGTTCATGGCCCACGACGGCGAGCCGCTGCTGGCGGTCGGCCGCTACGGCCTGGGCCGGAGCGCGGCGTTCACCACCGACCTGGGCTCGTGGGCCGGCGACTTCGGCCGCTGGGACGGGCTGCCGGGGCTGCTCGGCGGCCTCGTGCGCTGGCTGCAGGCGCGGCCGGCGCCGTACTCGGCGAGCGTGACGGTCCGCGGCGCGGCCCTCGAGGTGGTCGTCGACGCCGTCGAGGCGGGCGCCTACGTCAACGAGCGCCCGCTGGTGGCGCGCTTCCAGGGCAGCGAGACGGAGCTGCGCCAGGTCGCGCCGGGGCGCTACGTCGGCGAGCTGCCGGTGCGCGGCAGCGGCGGGACCGTGGTCGTCGCGGACGGCGCCGAGGTCGTCGCCCGGCGCACGGTCGCAACGCCCGACCCCGAGTTCGCCGACGTCGACGGCGCGGCCCTGCTGGAGACGCTGGCCTCCAGGACCGGCGGATCGGTGATCGAACCCGGCGAGGCGTACGCGCCGACGGGCGCACCATCGGCGGCGCCCCTGTGGGCGTGGCCGGCCGCGCTGGCGCTGCTGCTCGCGCTCGCGGAGTTCGCCGTCCGGCGCTACGGACCGGAGGACGCCGGGCCGTCGAGTGGCGCGTCGACGTCGACCTTGAGGAGTTCGCGCAAGAAGGTCGTGGCGTAGCTCCCCTTCGGTAGCTCGAAGGCGAGCCACAGATCGTCGCCGACGGCTTCGATCTCGACGTTCGCGCCGACCACGCGGGTGATCCTACGGTCGCCGTGGCGTCGCACCAGGTCGCTCCAGCGCAACCCCAACGCAGCCAGGACACGCGTCTCGCGCTCGCCGGCCTCGCCGCCGGAGAGACGGACCTTCTTGCCGTGCAGCGGGAGCGTCGCGGAGACCTCGAGGGCCGCGACGCGCGGCGTCTCGACCTCGGGTTCGAGGACCTCGAAGGTGCCGCCGGTGGCGTGCTTGCGGGCCCAGTCGCCGGCGATCACGCGCTCGAACAACCCGTCCCGCACGCGCTCCGCGAGCAGCAGGTTGAACACCTGCGACTGCAGCGCGGACACGAAGAAGCGCTGCAATCGCACGTCGCCATGCACGCGCTCGCCGCGCACCAGGCGCCAGCCGTCCACCGCGTTGCGCCCGAAGCGACCGAAGCGCTGCGGCCCGAGGTAGTTCGGGGCGCCGCACACGGCGATCCTGGCCGCGATTTGGCGGACGCGGCCCGCGCCCTCCGGACCGACGTCGCGGACCCGCACGCGGAACGCGTTACCGCGCAGATGACCGATTCCGAGCTTGTTGCGGTGCCGCCCGGTCTCGAGCAGCCGGACGCCGGGCATGGCCTCGAGCGCCGCCCAGGCATCGGCCTCGTGCCGCCTGGGCACCGACAGCCACTGCTCCGTGCGCGCCACCTTGTCCTTCAGGCCGGCGACGCCGATGTGCTGCGGCGCGACGCCGGCGGCGATCAGCGTCCGCTGCAGGTCGCGGGTGGTCCAGCCGACCTTCTCCACGCGGGCATAGGCGTGGCTGCCGTCGCCACTCGGCAGGTAGAGGGGCAGCTCGCGGACCAGGAAGTCCTCCGGATCGGCGCGCACCCGGCCACCGGCGCCAGGAAGGTCGGGGGTGATCGTAGGGAGGTCGTCCCAGCGGAAGGTCAGCGCGTGCTCGAGCGCATCGTCCAACGCCCGCCGTTCCGGGTCATGCCGCCACTCCTCGGCGGGGGCGCCACTCCCTTCGTCGACCTGGCTCACCCGCCGGCGCCGACGTCACCGAGGCCCGGCGCGTGCGCCTGGAGACGCTCCTCGATCAACCGCTCGGCGAGCCTGAAGCGGTCGACGAGCGATGGCGCCTCGAGCAGCGACTGGCGCTCGTCGCCCTCCAGCCGCAGGTTGGCGCAGACGAACGACGCCTGGTAGAGGGGCTCGTCGGGGACGTGATCGTCGACCTGCCGCTCGGCGTCGGCCGCGAAGAAGGTCCGCGCGTAGCGCCTGAAGGCCTCGAGTGCGTCCCAGGCGGCGACCCGCTCCAGGTTCGGGTCGTCGCGCACGACCGGCAGGGGCTCCGCATCGGTGAAGAACAGCGGCCGCTCGCTGCCGTCCGCCTCCGGCACGTCCTCACGCCGCGTGACGTCGACGCGCACGCGCTCGCCGCCGTGGCCCGTCATGGTGTAGGTGCCATCGGGACGTTCGGCGAGCTCGACGACCCGGACGACCGTGCCGACCGAGGACATGGCCGGGCCGTCGGCCGCCGGTCGGGCTCGGGCGATGACGAAGCGGGGCTCCTCGAGCTCGAGGACCGCCTTGACCAGCCGCTTGTAGCGCGCCTCGAACACCACCAGCGGCACCGTCTGCCCTGGGAACACCACGAGATCGAGCGGGAAGACGGGCAGCTCCGACATGCGCTCACGCTACCAGCCGAGGCGCCGGCGAACGGTGGCCCGACGCCCCGTGAGGGCGACCGTCGCCGCGACCCCAAACGAACGCCGGCCCCCGATGGGGCCGGCGACGATGGCGGAGCGGACGGGATTTGAACCCGCGACCTTCTGCGTGACAGGCAGATATGCTAACCGCTACACTACCGCTCCACACGCATTCGCGAGCATACGCAGTCGCTCATCGGGGTGTCAACCGAAGCGGATCGGTCGCCGCCCACGGGGCCGCGTGCCGCACGTGGGCCGACCGCCTCGCTCAGCCGCCCGCGCCGCGGACCGCGTGGTCGACGACCACGCCCACCAGCACCACCAGGCCGATCACCAGGTTGGCGTCGAACGCCCGCAATGCCGCCGCCGGCCCGTGGCGCGCCACCCACACATGCTGCAGCCCGAGCACCAGCGCCACGGCGGCGACGGCCGCAAGGTAGATCACGCCGAGACCCGCCGCCGGCGCCAGCAGCACGAGGGCCGCCACGGCGACGACGTGCGCGCCGACGGCGATGCGCGCGGCGATGCGATCGCCGAAGCGGGCGGGGACGCTGTGCACGCCGTGGACCTGATCGAAGTGCCGGTCGAGCATCGCGTACACGACGTCGAAGCCGGCGATCCAGGCGCCGACACCCAGCCACAGCCACCACACCGGCGGAGCGAACGCGCCGGTCACGGCGATCCAGCCCCCCGCGGCGGCGGCGCCGATCGTGACCCCCAGCCACGCGTGGCACCACCAGGAGACCCGCTTGACGAGCGGGTAGACCGCGAGGAACACGGCCGCGACCGGCAGCAGCATGGCGGTCAGCGGGTTGAGCGCCAGGCCCGCCGTCACGAACGCGACCAGGCCCAGAACGGCCAGCAACCAGCCGTCGACGGCGCTGAGCACGCCGCTGGGGATCTCGCGGGCGGCCGTGCGCGGGTTGGCAGCGTCGATGCGTGCGTCGAGCACGCGGTTGACCGCCATCGCAAAGGTGCGGGCGCCGGCCATCGCCAGCGTCACCCAGCCGAACGTCGCCCAGCCGGGAAAGCCGTCGGCCGCGAGCCACATGCCCGCGTAGGCGAAGGGAAGGGCGAACAACGTGTGCTGGAAGCGCACGAGCCGCAGGTAGGCGGCCAGGGTGCGGCGTCGTCGGGATGCGGGGGACGTCATGCGGGTCCTCGAGGCGTGCGGGTCGCGCGCGCGGCGTTCTGCGTGCATCTCGGCGAGAGCGTACACCCCGCCGCCGCCGAACGGGGTGAGCCGGTGGGCGCCGAAGCGGACCTCAGTGCTGCCCCGTGGCCTCCTTGACGGCATGGGTCGAGAAGCCGAACTGCGGCAGCGCCGAGCGGCCGGTACCCGACAGGATCGACGTCATCAGCTCTGAAAGGCTGGTCCCGCCGACCTCGACGCGCATGCCCAGCTCGCGGCGCAGGTCGCCGAGGGTGCGGTCGTCGAGCAGCGTCTCGGTGCCGTACTTGAGCACGCTGGGCGAGACCAGCAGCAGGTCCGCCTCCCCCGGCGAGACCTGCGTCAGGAAGTCCCGCCCAGCCAGCAGGCCGGTGACGGTGGTGACGGCGCCGAACGTGCGGTTCACCAGCGGCCGCACCTCGAGCTCGAGCCCCTGGACCGTCCGCAGCGGGGCGAGCGCGGCCTCCAGCACTGGCGCGAACAGCGTGCCGGTCGCGCAGATCACCCGCAGCGGGCGCGGCAGGGCGGCCGGCAGCGACGGGACCTGCCCGTCGAGGAAGTCGCGCACCATCCCGACGCCGTTCTCCAGCATGGTGAAGCCCTCGTACGCCGACGCCGGCGGCAGCGGCCGGCCGGCGACCAGGTAGAACTCGTCGGACAGGAAGGCGAAGCGCGTGCCGCGCTCGCGCAGCATCGTCCGCTGGAAGCCCTCGACACGCGCGACGACGGCGTCCGCCTCCTCGGCGGTGAAGGTCCGCAGGGTCGGCAGGTTGCGGCGGTGGCCGGTCAGGCCGACCGGGACCACGGCCACCGCCTGGACGTTGGGCCGCGACGCGAGGTACGCGAGCGTGAGGTCGAGCGCCTCGCCGTCGTTGCGGCCGGGCAGCGCGACCACCTGCGTGAACAGGTCGATCGGCTCCAGGCGCTCGATCATGCCGCGCACGCTGGTGGCGGCCGGGTCCTTGACCTTGAGCCGGAACCAGCGCATCATGTCGCGCCGCAGGTCCTCGTCGGCCGTGTGCACCGAGACGTACAGCGGCGACAGGTGCTCGTCGAGGATGCGTCGGACGTCGTCGTCCGTCAGGTTCGTCAGGGTGACGAAGCTGCCGTAGAGGAAGCTCGTCCGGTAGTCGTCGTCCATCACGTAGAGGCTCTTGCGGAAGCCCTTGGGCATCTGGTGCACGTAGCAGAACTCGCATTGGTTGGCGCACAGGCGCAGCCCGTCGAAGATGACGTCCTCGAACTCGAGCCCGGGGTCCTCCCACGCGACCGTGAAGACGGCCTCGGCGCCTCCAAGCGGGTCGCGCGCCTCGAGGGTGGCCTCGCCGCGTTCGAGCTCGCGGCGGTAGGCGAGCACGTCGCTCACCCACTGGCCGTTGACCCGCACGAGCTCCCAACCCGCGCGCACGCCCGCGCGCTCGGCCGGCGAGCCGGGCGCGACCTCGCGCACGGCGGCGGTGTAGGGCGGCGCGCTGGGGTCCTTCGGGGGGCGGGGGGCGTGGGGCACGACGACGCAGCCTAGCAGGTCGCGTGTGCCGCACGCTGCGCGCGCGGCACCTGCCGCACGCTGCGCGCGCGGCGCCTGCGGCATGCACAACCCGCGCGGCGTCAGGCGCCCAGCGTCTCCGCGACGACCGCCAACCCCGCGACATGTGCGCCCACCGTCACATCGACGTCGGCGTGGTAGCCGCCCCCTAGGGTCGTGACGAGCGGTACGCCGGCGTCGCGGCACCAGGCCGCCACGCGCCGATCGCGCTCGACGACGCCTTCGAGCGACAGCGCAAGGCGGCCGAAGCGGTCGCCGGCGAGCACGTCGACGCCGCCCTGGTAGAGCACCAGGTCGGGCCGCACCGCGCGCGCGAGCGCGGGCAGGCTGCCGTCGAACGCCGCCAGGTAGTCGGCGTCTCCGGTACCGTCCGGCAGCGGCACGTCGAGGTCGCTGCGCTCCTTGACGAAGGGGTAGTTGCGGTCGCCGTGCATGGAGAAGGTCGCGATGCGCGGGTCGTCGGCGCACAGTGCGGCGGTGCCGTTCCCCTGGTGGACGTCGAGATCGATCACCAGGACACGCCGCACCTTGCCCTCGGCGAGCAGGGCCCGGGCGGCGACCACCAGGTCGTTGTAGACGCAGAAGCCCTCGCCCCGATCGCGAAAGGCGTGGTGGGTGCCGCCCGCCAGCTGCATCCCGAGGCCGGTATCCAGCGCGGCGCGCGCCGCCGCGACGGTGCCTCCCACCGAGGCACGCGAGCGCCGCACCAGGGCGGGCGACTGGGGGAACCCGAGGCGCCGCTCGGCGCGGGCATCCTGCACGCAGCCGGCCACGGCGTCGAGGTAGTCACGGTCGTGGGTCAGCACCAGGACCTCGTCCTCGACGTCTGGGGCGCCGTGCACGGTCCAGCCCGTCGCCTCGAGACGCTCGGCGACCCGGTCGTACTTGTCCATGGGGAAGCGGTGGCCGGGCGGGAGGTCGACACGCAGCGCACGCGGTGAGAAGGCGCTCGGCACGGGCTAGACCTGGTCGTCGACCGGGTCCGCGGCGCGCCTCGCTCCACTGCTGCGCAGGACGAACGCCTGCGCCGGCACCAGCGACTCGCACGCCAGCCGATCGCCGACCGACGGCAGCGGCTGGGCGTCGTCGAGCGGGTCGAGCCCGAGCACCAGCAGCACCCCCGCGTCGACGACGGCCAGGGTCCCATCGACCTCGACGACCGTCCCGACGATCCGCAGGCGCGTCGGGCTCACCGCCGAGAGCGACGGGAGGTCACTCGTGCCGATGGTCCAGGCCGACGCCACCGCGTGCACGATGAGGCGCACAGGCCCCGTGGGCGCGTCGTACGGACCGGTGCGCTCGAACAGCTGCACGACCGCGCCGCCAACGGCAACCTCGAGCAGGGGGCTGCCCTCCGCGCGCGCGAAGGCCACGCCGTCGACCGCGTGCCGACGCCAACGGTCGATGAAGCCCTCTACCGAGTCCTCGAACATCTGGCGAGTGTACCGTGACCGCACCCCAGCCCACGGCCGGCAACCCCGGGGGGTGGTGGTAGACTCCAGGCCGTGAAGTCGTTCTCCCCATCGTTCCTCTCAGCGCTCCATGTGGCCGACGCCGCATGGAGCGTGTTCGTTCTGGAGGCCGCATGCTCGAAACCCTGAGCGAGGTTCAATCCCTCGACCTGCAGCGCGACACCCTTGCCGTCGAACGCGGCGAGGTGCCGACCGAGCTGCTGGCCGCCCGCGCTAGGCGCGAGACACTGCGCCGCGAGCTGGCGAAGGTGCAGCAGGAACACGAGGCGCTGCGTCGCCGCGTCGCGAGCAACGAGCTCGACCTGAAGGCCCTGCAGGAGCGCCGCAAGGACGCATCGGAGTCGGCCCTCCGGGCTACGACGAGCAAGGAGATGGCGCAGTACCAGAACCAGGAACTGCAGTTCACGACGCGGGCGCAGGAACTCGAGGAGGACACGCTCCCGCTGATGGAGGAACTCGAGGGCGTCGCCGCGGCGATGGCGGAGCTCGAGGCGCAACTCGCCGAGATGACCCCCGAGCTCGAGGGCCTGGAGGCCGCGGAGCGGGAGCGCGTCACGGGGATCGACGCCCGCGATGCCGACCTCGCCGACCGCCGTACGCGCCTCTGCGCCGACGTCGAGACCGGCCTGCTGCGCCAGTACGAGCAGGTGCGCCGCGCGCGCCGGGGCCTGGCGCTCGTCGGCATCCAGGGCGGCAAGCGCTGCGGCGGCTGCCACGTCCAGCTGCCGATCCACGTGTTGCAGAAGGTCCGCAAGGGCGCGGGCGTCACCCGCTGCCCGTCGTGCGGGCGATTGCTGGTCCAGCCGACCGAAGAGTGACGATGCGTCCGTAGCACGGGCAAGCCGACGCCGACGGACACACGCCTAGCGCAGTTCGCCGAGCGGGTCGATCGCTCGACCCGCCACGTGGATCTCCAGGTGCAAGTGCGGGCCGGTCGAGATGCCCGTCGAGCCAACGAGGGCGATCGGTTCGCCCTGGGATACGCTCTGCCCCACGCGCACCAGGATCCGGCTGGCGTGGGCGTACCAGGTCTCCGCGCCGCCCATGTGCCGGATCTTGACCAGGTTGCCGTAGCCCTGGCTCGACCAGCCTGCGAACGTGACCGTCCCGGACCGCGCAGCCACGATGGTGGAGCCCGTCGGGGCCGCGATGTCGAGCCCACGGTGGAAGGTGCTGGTGCCGAGGCCGAGGTTGCGGCGACCGAAGTACGACGTGAGACGACCGTGCAGCGGCCAGATGTAGGTGTTCTCCAACTCGCGCACGGCCGCCAAACGGTCCAGGGCCGCAGTGGGCTCGACGCCGGGCAGGAACAGCAGCATGCCCGGCCGCAGATCGAGGGGGCTGCGGAGTTGGTTGGCCCGCGCCACCGCGATCGGATCCGCGCCGTAGGCGGCCAGCAGGTCCATCAGGTCGACGCCGTAGTCGAGCGTGACGAGCAGGCCCTCCCCCGGCGGGATGAGCAACTCGACGCCGACGGGCAGGCGATCGAGCGACGACAGGTCGGGGTTGGCGCCCACCAAGGCGGCGATGGTGATGCCGTAGCGCGTCGTGACGCTCGACAGCGTCTCGCCGGCCGCGAGCGTGTGGCGCCGGAAGCCCACGGGCGGCGCGGGCGCAGGCTCCGCCAGGCCGCCACGAGACTCCTGCAGCGGCACGTGCAACACGTCCCCGGGTCGGATCAGGTTGCCGGCAAGTCCATTCGCCTCGCTCAATGCCTCGACGGCGATGCCGTAGCGCTGGGCGATCGAGCCGAGGGCATCCCCCGGCTGCACGACCACGACGGCGTAACCCTGGGCTGCGCCAACGGCGAGGCACGCCGTCGTGACGACGACGAGGAGCGCTCGCAAGCCTCGGGGGGGTCTCACGAGCGGGTGCCTCTTAACGTGTCCACAACGCGAAAGAACGTAACCAAGGGGTTCATGAGCCTCATGAGGCAGCCTCGAGCGCACGGCGGCGCGCGACCTCGCGCTCCAGGTACGTGACCATGGCGGAGGTTGGGCTGCCCGGCCCGAACACCTCTCCGACCCCCAGGTTCGCCAGCACGGGCCGGTCGCCGTCCGGCACGATCCCGCCACCGAATACGAGCACGTCCCCCGCGCC
>Ga0209498_1000968_pt1 | contig 17670 bp, 15 predicted proteins | sample WalLakDeSediment_FD_184131 | JGI IMG/M metagenome (GOLD analysis project Ga0209498, IMG submission 184131) | Lake sediment microbial communities from Walker lake, Nevada to study Microbial Dark Matter (Phase II) - Walker Lake 11/02/13 Deep... | ecosystem: Environmental > Aquatic > Freshwater >... | reverse complement strand
AAACCTCCGGGATATCGAGAACAAGCCGAATTACTTATTTGTCAGGGCCGATATTTCCGATGAGAAAGAGGTCGTCGGCGTATTTGACAGGTATAAGCCCGATGGCATTATCCACCTGGCTGCCGAGTCCCATGTAGACCGTTCGATATCTAACCCGACCGAGTTCATTTATACCAATATCATCGGAACGGTGAACCTGCTGAACGCTGCCCGGATGTTGTGGAAAGACCACCGGGAGGGGAAGCGGTTCTATCATATTTCGACCGATGAAGTTTACGGCTCGCTGGGCGATACGGGTATATTCACCGAAACCACGCCCTATGATCCGAAGAGCCCTTATTCGGCTTCCAAGGCCAGCAGCGACCACCTGGTCAGGGCGTACAATCATACCTTTGGCCTTCCTGTAGTGATTTCTAATTGCTCGAATAATTACGGCCCCAACCAGTTCCCGGAAAAGCTCCTGCCGCTGTTCATCCACAACATCCGGCAAAATAAGCCGCTGCCGGTTTACGGCAAAGGGGAGAACGTGCGCGACTGGCTCTACGTGGTGGACCACGCCCGGGCGATCGACCTGATCTATCACCGGGGAAAAGATGGCGAGACTTACAATATCGGCGGGAACAATGAATGGAAGAACATCGATCTGATCCGCCTGCTGTGCAAACTGATGGATGAAAAACTGGGACGCCATCCCGGCACATCCGAAAAACTGATCACTTACGTGAAGGACCGCGCCGGCCATGATCTCCGTTATGCCATCGATTCTTCCAAGCTGCATAATGAACTGGGATGGAGTCCCTCGGTGACATTCGAGGAAGGGCTCTCCCTGACGATCGACTGGTACCTTGCCAACCAGGATTGGCTGGATAACGTGACTTCCGGTGATTATCAGAAATATTATGAAGATCAATACCTTAAAAGGTAATGTTGAATTCTGAATTTTAAATTAATTCAAAATTCAAAACTCAAAATTCAAAATTTATTTTACTGTGTTTAGAGCACTTTTTTCAAAATCAGGTTCAAATCATCAAGCCAGGGATTTCTCGGCTGTCAAAACCGACATGCACTCCCACCTCATCCCGGGGATCGACGACGGCGCCCGGACAATAGAAGATTCCCTGAACCTGGTCAGGAAAATGCATGCCATGGGTTTCCGCAAACTCATTACCACCCCGCACATCCAGTCGGAATTCTATAAGAACACCCCGGAAATTATCCTTTCCGGTCTTGAAAAGCTCCGGAATGCCGTTGCTGCTGAAAACATTCCCGTTCAGGTCGAAGCCGCGGCAGAATACCTGCTCGACGATGGTTTTGAGGAAAAAATGAATGCCGGCAACCTGCTTACTTTCAGTGATAAGTATATCATGGTAGAGTTGTCCTACTATAACCCTCACCCAAATCTAAAGTCATTCATCTTTAATCTCCAATGTGAAGGATTTAAGGTCATCCTTGCCCACCCCGAAAGATATACTTACTGGTTCAAGGATTTCAGCAAATATGAAGATTTGAAGGAGCGCGGCGTTTTTTTCCAGTTAAACACCGTTTCCCTGGCCGGTTTTTATCCGGACCCGGTAAAGAAATTCGCCGAAAAGCTCATTGATAAAGGCATGATCGATTTTATCGGGTCTGACATGCACAATTTGAACTACATGAATGCACTGGAACGCAGCCTGAAGGAGAAGGCGCTTGGCCGGCTGATGGCGTCGGGCAGGCTGCGGAACGGGGAGCTTTGAAGGTCGGCGGTCAGCGGTCGGCGGTCAGCGGTCGGCGGTCAGCGGTCGGCGGTCGGCGGTCAGCGGTCAGCGGTCAAGAACCAAGAACCAGGAACCAGGAACCAGGAACCAGGAACCAGGAACCAGGAACCAAAAAAACTTAACCCTTAACCCTCAACACTTAAACCTTCTTAAACTCCGCGCTGCTCGTCACCACATCCCTCTTCACTTTCTTGATCAACCCCTGCAGGACGCTGCCCGGGCCCACTTCGATGAATTGGGTCACGCCGCTGGCGATCATGTTTTTGACGGTCTGAGACCAACGGACGGGGGAGGTGAGCTGGGCGATGAGGTTTTTCTTGATGATCTCGGAATCGGTGACGCCCTGGCCGGTGACATTCTGGTAAACCGGGCAGATCCCTTTATTGAATTTCGTGGTTTTGATAGCGTTGGAAAGCTCTTCGGCGGCTGGTTGCATGAAAGGGGAATGAAACGCTCCGCTGACATTCAGGATCACCGTTTTTTTTGCACCGGCTTCCGTCAGTTTTTCACAGGCCATCTCTATGCCTTTAATCGAACCGGAGATGACCAGCTGGCCGGGACTGTTAAAGTTGGCCGGAACCACTATTTCATCCTTGATCAGGCTCAGCACCTTTTCCACATCGGCATCTTCCATTCCGAGAACAGCTGCCATAGTGGATGGAGCCAGTTCGCAGGCTTTTTGCATGGCTGACGCCCGTTTGGCCACCAGCTTCAGCCCATCTTCAAAGGTCAGTACCTTGTTGGCTACAAGGGCTGAGAACTCTCCCAGGGAATGGCCGGCTACCAGGTCCGGCCTGAATGCATCACCCAAAACCCTGGAAAGAATGACCGAATGGAGGAAAATAGCCGGTTGGGTAACACGGGTTTGTCGTAATTCTTCATCCGTACCCTCAAACATGACCTCGGTGATATTGAAACCCAGGATATTATTGGCCTTGTTGAATAACTCTTTCGCAAGAGAAGATCCTTCAAAAAGATCTTTACCCATACCGACAAACTGGGCCCCCTGGCCTGGAAAAACGTACGCTTTCATGGTGATTGAAGAAATATCATGATAATAAGGCCGGCAAAAATAGCAATAATTCTTATCACCCGGCTTTTTGTGTTTAACGTAAATTGGAACCGATCAGGTGAAGGAACTCCCCCCGGGTAGGTTCTCTTAAAAATGCCCCGGTGAAATCGGAGGTGGTAGTGACACTGTTTTGTTTCTGGATCCCCCGCATCGCCATGCACATGTGGAGGGCCTCGATCACGACCCCAACGCCCAGTGGTTTCAGTGTGTCCTGAATGCAATCTTTGATCTGGGAAGTCAGCCGCTCCTGCACCTGCAAACGGCGGGCGAAGGCATCTACCACCCTCGGGATCTTGCTCAAACCTACTATGTAACCATTTGGAATATAAGCCACATGTGCTTTACCGAAAAAAGGTATCATGTGATGCTCACACATGCTGTAAATTTCGATGTTCTTTACAATGACCATTTCCTTGTAGTCTTCCCTGAACATCGCACTCCGTAATATCTCTTCCGGGTTCAGTATATAACCGTGGGTCAGGAATTGCATCGACTTGGCTACTCTGACCGGTGTGTCCTTCAGCCCTTCGCGCTCCGGGTCTTCACCAATATATTTCAGGATTTCGTGGTAGTGGCTTGCCATTTTTTTGACATTGGCAATATTGTAATTATCGATCTTCTCATAGCCATCCATCATATTGACTTCGGCCATTTCTTTCAGAGAATTCTTCTTCATACCTGTTAATATTAATTTTTCACATCCTGATCCTTTATTTGTGACAGGATGGTGGTAACTTCAAAAATGGTGTATATGACATATAGAGTGAAAAAAGAAATGACAAAGGTAAGCATACCCGCCCGGTGGATAAATATATAAGCCAATACGGCAGCAAAATAGATAACCAGCTTAATCAGGGTTGCCATCATGAAATAGGATACGAATTTTCTCATATCCACCCGGGTGATACGGAGCAATATCAGGTGGACCGCTGCTGTTACGACAAAAAACAAGACGAACATATACGGCAGCAATTGGGGGAGGGAGTTTTCAGGCAGTACTACATGCAGTATGACAGCAATGATTGCCAGGATCAATGTCAGAAGCACCAGGCGAACAAAAAAATGTTTCAATTTCTTTTTCATTATGCGCCGTTATCTTGATTATCCGGTGGTTTGCCGGTTTGGATAAGATCTTTTGTCACGGAATAAATGGCCAGGATTACCGCCAGCAAAGAAAGGATCACGGTGAATACCGGGATTGACATATCGAGCCATTGGTCGAGTTTAAACCCTCCGAATACACCGATCAATATGATGATCAACATCTGAAAGGCGATTCCGGTATACTGGGCATAATTAACCAGTGATTTTTTCTTTTTCTTTGACGATGGTTCCATGCTGCCTGGTTTCTTCCTGTACTTTAGCCAGAATCTCGTCTTCCATTTTACATGTTCCGGAGAACTTCGCACCTGGTTCGATAGCCAGTTTATTGGTATTGATTTCCCCGGCGACCCTGGAAGTCGACTTGAGGGAGAGCAATTCCTGTACCCGGATGACCGCTTTAACCGTACCCGAGATATCGGCGTTTTGGCAGGAAATATCGCCTTCAATACTACCCGAAATGCCCACGACAATTTTACCGTTCGACTGGATGGAACCATTCAGGATGCCATCTACCCGGAAATCACCGTCAGATCGTATATCACCTTTGATCTTGGTGCCTTTTCCGATCAAGTTTACGGCAGGTGTTTCAGTGCTGTCATTTTTTCCCATTGGAATAAAAGGTTTGTTAATAAATATCTTTATTTATAATGTTTGTCATAGAATTTTCTGTATTCTTCCAGGTCCTTTTCTTTGAAAAAGACCGGATAATTTTCGGTTGAAATGACAAAGGTATGATAAGTTCCCCTCTTGACGTCAGCATATACATAATCGCTGATGATTATACCCTCGAGATAGTCCAGTGCTTTTGATGCATTATTGAAGTTTCCCACCGTTACGATATAATTTTGCTTATCGAGCACCAGGCTGTTGACGGTAAGGTTTTCCAGGCGGTGAAACTTCTGGTTATGGTCAGAGACTTTGACCTTGAATGGATTCAGTCGTATTTCCCGGGAATCGACCACCATCATGAACATGTGCTGACCGCTTCCTTTGTAGTGGTAGGGCGATGGTTTTTCGGGTTCCACTGGTTCTTCTCCCGGGAGAACAAAATTCTCATCGGCCAGTTCGGGATGATCTTGCACTATGTGTGCCAGCAGACCTTGCGATAAAGTTTTTATTTCACTGTTGGGATACTTCAGGATAATTCTTTGCAGGTTTGCCACCAGGGAATCGATAATGTCCACTCGCCCGATCGAAACAGCCCGGAGGTATTCAAATCTTGGCGCCAGGTCGATCGTGTCGCCATAAGTGGCCAAAGCCAGGTCACTTTTGGCAATGACCTGGAAATACTGCCCTGCTTCATATGACAGATAAGTGTCCTCATACAGGACAGCTGCTTTGTTCTTCTCGGCAGCCAGTTTACTGAAATACTCCGGATCGGTCAAAAGTTTTGCGTAGTCACTTTCAGGAAAGTTGTTAACTATCAGGCTTTTGTAATACTCCGCTTGCAAAGGCTGACCTTCTTCGGAAAATATTTTATACAGATAATAATAAGATTGCAGTATATGATCATTGTCCGGGTAGCGGGTGTTCATTGTCAGGAAGGTCTCCTCTGCTTTGGGGTTATCCATTAAACCATCTTTATAGATCCGCCCTGCCTGAAAATAAGAATCCAATATTCTCTTATTTGCAGCCATCTGTGCTTCCTCTGAGAAGGGCAGATCTTTCATATAATATTCCCGGTTTGTCGGATCGTTCGCTCCCGGGACCAGCGTATCGGCTGATATGGCGTCGCCGTTATCCATTCCGCCGCGGTCTTCCATGAAGGCAATAACCTGCTTGTCGGAAATGCGCCAGAGATCCTCCAGGTTGCGCTGTCCCCATTTTTTAATGAATTCGGACAGGCCGTATTCCCTGGTCTGGACATTGTAAAAATACCACTTACCTCCAATGGGGACTCCCGGACTTCCGGTTCCGGTGGCCGAACTGGCTTGTCGCTGCTGGGCAAGAATTATATCCAGCTGTTTTTGTTCTGCCAGTCGTTTTTGTTCCTCCCTGTAATCGGCAATAAGCTTGTCAATCACTGAGTTGCGTTCATGGTCGCTCATGTTGGCCAGGCGGAGAAGGCTATCCTCATGGTGGATGACAATCAGGTTCTTCACCAGTTCGTTCAACATACGGGTCTTTCTTTCAATTTGGATGTAATCCGGATAGTCCTTGGGGATGAACATCATGGCGGTGTCATAGTAGGCCTGTGCATTTTCGTAGGAAGGTATATTGAAGTAGAGATCGGCGAGGGTTAATGATGATGTTGCCTTCTGGTAGTTGTTATTTACCGAGGTGGAGACGGATAACCTCAGGTAATCCATACCGGTAACAGTGTCCCGATCCCTGAGCGCCACTTCCGCCAGGGCATAGTAGATCTGGTCTTTGTAGTCCTTATTTTTATCGTCCTTCAGCATCTTGGTGAGCAGCTTCGTTACCAGTTTCCGGTCGCCCGATTGGGTGTCATATGATCTGGCCAGGTTGATCTTCGACTGAAAGGCCATGTCATAGACCGGATTACGCTTGATCACTTTCGTGTACCATTCGGATGCACGGTGAAGATCCCCGTTCTGTTGAAAGATCTGCGCGAGGATGAACATCATGCGTGTTTTGAGGTCACGTTTGGGATTGTAAGCAATGGCTTCAAAAAGATATTCGACAGCCTTGTCATATCTTTCCTGCCGTATGTATAAATCGGCATATACCTGTGGCAGGATTATGACAACCTTCTGCGGCACAAGATTCCTGGATGCATCGCTGGTAATCAGGTTAAGCAAAGGTTCTGCTTTTTCGAACTCCCGGGTTTGGTTGTAAGTAAGGGCCAGCCAGATCATCGCATCATACTTGATTTCGTTATAGCCATATTCCTGTATGATGAAGTTGAATGTTCGCCGGGCGCTGAAATATTCCTGCTTATAAAAATAAGCCTTGCCGATGAGCAGATAGGCGTCGTCGATCCACCTGACCCGTTCAATCCCGCCAAAGGGCATAGAGTGTTTCTGGATCGTCATGGAAGCTTTCTGAATGGCCCTGTCCATCTGTGGATTGCGTTGCTGGGCCTCCTGTTTGGTGCCGAAATTAAATACCGGTAGTATGAGCTGGTAATTGTCTTTCACCCCTTTGATCAGTTCAACCCTTCCTTCATTCAGGCTCTCCCTTCCGTTGAAATAGACATTGTAGCGCGCGGTGATATTGTGGTAAATCCGGCGGGTTAATGTATTCTTCTTGGTCGAACAGGAAAAGGTAGTGAAAATAATCATCAACAGCCCGGTGGCGTAGATGAAATTCCGGTATGAAATGCGTGGCTGCACGGGAATCCTCGTAGTTGTAGTCTGTAAAGATTATAAAAAACCCTGGAACATGTTTATACGCGTCCGGTTTTAATAACTAAATATTCCTGAAAATATTATATTCCATGCCTGAACTTAATCAGCCATTCAATTATACAAAGGTAAAAAATATTCCCGTTCCCCGAAAAATTCCGATATTTGCAGCCCCTATCCTGGTGAAATGGCTGAAGATAATCATTTGAAAAAGAAGTGGTACCGCAAACTCAGGAACAAGTATAAACTGGTTATCCTGAACGACGAAACCTATGAGGAGAAGCTATCCTTTAAGCTGAGCCGGCTCAATGTGTTTGTTGCGGCCGGTACCCTGGCCATTCTGCTGGTTTTCATCACCACGATCATCATTGCCTTTACATCGTTGCGGGAATATATTCCCGGCTATACTGATGTTACGCTGTATGAAAAGGTATACAGGCTGAGTGAACTGACCGATTCCCTGGAAACAGTCGTGCGTCAGAAATCACTTTACCTCGAGAATCTGAGAATTGTATTATCTGGTGAGGATACAACGATCGTAACACCTCTGAAGAAAGATACAAACCACCACCATCAGAATATTTACCGCCATGCCTCCAGTGAAGATTCATTGTTTCGCGCGGAATTTGAAGAGCAGCTGGCCGAAGGAGATGTTAAACTGGCAGCTGCCGCAAGAATTGGCTCCAGGCCGGATATCAGCCATTTCACTTTCTTCGCACCTTTGAGGGGCATTATCACTTCGGTATTCGATCCGGCCAACAGGCATTTTGGGGTAGATATCGTATCGGTGCGAAATGAGGCCATCAAGGCAACACTTGACGGGGTAGTCATTTTTACCGGGTGGACGCTTGAAACCGGTTATACTATCAGTATTCAGCACGAGAATGACCTGGTTTCCGTATATAAACATAATTCAGCTTTGCTCAAAGACCAGGGCACTTATGTGAAAGCGGGCGATCCCATTGCCATCGTCGGGAGTTCCGGTGAACTCAGCACAGGACCGCACCTGCATTTTGAATTGTGGTACAACGGGGTGCCGGTTGATCCGGCCGGTTTTATAAAGTTTTAATATTGTCAGCACGGAAACATATCCTATAAGTCAATACTCCTTAGAAATTTTTCTTTCACTTAACAGACATTATGGAAATCATCATCAAAATAGCCCAGCTTCTTCTAAGCCTCTCCATATTAGTAATTTTTCACGAGTTGGGGCACTTCATAGCAGCCCGGATTTTTAAAACCAGGGTGGAGAAGTTTTATCTCTTTTTCAATCCATGGTTCTCACTGTTCAAATTCAAGCGCGGGGAGACCGAATACGGTGTCGGTTGGCTGCCACTAGGCGGTTACGTTAAGATTTCAGGGATGATCGATGAGTCAATGGACAAGGCACAGTTGAAACAGGAGCCGCAATCCTGGGAGTTCCGGTCAAAACCGGCCTGGCAGCGCCTCATCATTATGGTCGGCGGGGTGACCGTAAATGTCTTGCTGGCTTTCATTATTTACATCGGGATACTGGCTTATTGGGGAGAGGAATACCTGCCCACATCGCAAGTGAATAAATATGGTATTGTCGCGGATGAACTTGCCGTTGAAATGGGCCTGCAAAACGGCGATCGTATCTTGTCTATTGATGGTCAGCTTGTTGAAGATTTCAATAAGATCCCGGTTACATTGATTCTCGATGAAGCGAAGACGATTCAGGTTGAACGGGATGGGCAATTCACCAATATCGAAATCCCGGAAGGTTCTCTCGGGAAGCTGGTCAAGCTCAAGGAACCGGTTTTCCTGTCCCCCCGGTTTCCTTTTGAAGTGGTGGGATTCAGTGATCCATCCCCGGCAAGAGAAGCCGGACTGGAGGTACACGACCGGATCATATCGGTGAATGAGATGCCCACGTATTTCTTTGATGAATTTGTGAGTGCTGTAAAAAGTCTGAAGGGAGAGATGGCTCATACCACTGTTGTCAGGGGCGGTGATACCTTGTTATATGAAATACAGGTTACAGAAGAGGGCATGGTGGGGATCAGGACCGACCCGACACAGTACTTTGAATTTTACCAGAAGGAATACAATCTGTTCCAGGCCATTCCGGCTGGTTTGACCCGGACAGTCGACGGGATCGGTAATTACCTGAAGCAGCTCAGGCTGCTTTTTTCTCCGGAGGTCAAAGCTTATGAATCGGTCGGAGGGTTTATCACCATCGGCAATATTTTCCCGTCGACCTGGAACTGGCAGGCATTCTGGCGGTTAACGGCATTCCTGTCCATCATGCTGGCGATTTTGAACCTCTTACCGATCCCCGCGCTCGACGGCGGACACGTCATGTTCCTGGTCTATGAGATCGTCAGCGGCCGAAAACCCAGCGACAAATTCATGGAGTATGCCCAGGTAGCCGGGATGATCATATTGTTCGGCTTGCTGATCTTTGCCAATGGGAATGATATCATCCGGTTGTTTAAGTAGTCATTAGCTCGCTGCGCTCGCGTTATTTATAGATATTGCATGAACAACTGGCAGATGAACATGCATAATCTTTTATAAAATAATGTGTTTTAATTCACGTTAAAAAGGATTGTGATAGTTTTTTATATAATTTAGCGATCTGTTTTTCTAACCGTTACTCAAAAATGAAGCGTCGGAAGGTTAGTTACCTTATTATTTCAATGATCCTTTTGATATGCTGGCAGGCCGGACAGGTTCAGGGCCAGCAGGAGCCGAATTTTTCACAGTACATGTTCTACGGTCTGGTGAACAATCCTGGGGTAGCCGGTAATGAGAATGCTGTCTGTCTGACCGGGGCAAACCGTATGCAATGGACCGGCTTTGGGAAGGAAGACGGGGTACATGTAGCTCCCCGCACATATTTTGTAGCAGGCAGCCTGCCGATCCGGGTTTTACGTGGTGGAGTGGGCCTTGTAATTATGCAGGATGCTTTGGGTTATGAAAAAACCATCGGGGTGAAAATCGGGTATGCTCATCAAAGAAATATGGGCCTGGGCCGGCTGGGTATCGGCGCGCAGATAGAATTCAATAACCGCTCCATCGACTTTGCGAAGCTTCGCCCGAATGAAGACCTGGATCCCCTGTTGCAGGGGCTTTCTTCAGAAAGTGATATGTTGATCGATTTTTCACTGGGTTTATTCTACCGTGTCCCGGACAATTATTATATAGGTATATCCGGTTTGCACCTGGTGCAGACCAAAGGAAAACCGATCAGTAACGAGAGTACCGACAGCGGGGTTCGTATGAAACTGGACCGGACTTTCTTTATCACGGGCGGCTATGAATACACGTTCAGGGGAAACCCTGATTTTGAATTATTACCCTCCGCTATCATTGAAACCAACCTGTCGACCATACAGGCTGAAGTCAACGCCACCATCAGATATAAAGAAACCGTGTGGCTTGGTGGCGGCTATCGCTGGAATGAATCGGTTATCTTACTCATTGGACTGCAATATAAAGATTTTAAGATAGGCTATTCCTATGATATCAATGTCAGTAAGCTTTCATTACCGGTATTTGGCGGCTCTCATGAGATCATGCTGAACTATTGCTTCAGGCTTGAATTAGACCGCGGAAGGAGAAGCTATAAGAATACCAGATTTTTATAAAAACAAAAAAAAACCTTTTTTATTCATATATTTTTTATTTTTGAGCACTTTTTCAAAATAAAACTTTGCAAAGCTCGTTAATATTTGGCCTAAAAAGAACTGTTATGAAAAGATTTCCCGTATTCTTGCTGCTGATCACCGCGGCAGTCATCGTAACCAGCTGCAATAATTCCGGCAGCGGTGAGTTGGTGGGTGTTAGCCGCAAGACCAGGCCTTTCTTCCAGCCTGATCCGTTTGGCATGGTTTTTATTCCACAAGGTAGCTTTACCATGGGTGTTGGCGATCAGGATATTGCCTATGCATTTGTCCAGGAGCCAAAAACGGTTTCCGTTTCCGCATTTTTCATGGATGAAACCGAAATTACCAATGATGAATACCGCCAGTTTGTTTACTGGGTGCGTGATTCGATTGCCAGGCGTATCCTGGGCGATATCCGGCCCGATGAATACCTGATCCAGGAGAACAAGAGAACCGGTGAAATATACGATCCTCCGCTGATCAACTGGAGTGCGGATATTGAGTGGAACAGCAGAGACCAGGATATTCGTGATATTCTGAACGATGAGATGTACATCCCGGAGCACGAGCGGTATTTCAGGAAGAAAGAGATAGATGCCCGTAAACTTTTTTATGAGTATTACTGGATTGATTATCAGGCGGCAGCGCGTAAGGACTGGACACAGGAGGCCAACTCCGAAAATGCAGCGTTCGCCAACAGGCCGCAGGGTATGCGCGACCGTTCCGTTTACGTCAGAAAAGAGGTGATCAATGTTTATCCGGATACCCTCTGCTGGATCCATGATTATACCTATTCCTTCAATGATCCGCTGACAAAGGCTTACTTCTGGCATCCCGCCTACAATTTTTATCCTGTGGTGGGGGTAAACTGGAAACAGGCCCGGGCGTTTTGTATCTGGCGAACTGAACTGATGAATAATGCCAGAGGAAGAAAGAAAGGAGATGTTGAGATCGTGGATTTCCGACTTCCTACAGAAACCGAATGGGAATGGGCTGCTCGCGGTGGTTACAATAACAATCCATACCCCTGGGGAGGGCCTTACACCCGCAACGAAAGAGGATGCTTCCTGGCTAACTTTAAGCCGCTGAGAGGAAATTATATCGATGACGGTGGACTCCGTACCGTGATCGTTGCCCACTATCCTCCGAACGACTTCGGACTATACGATATGGCGGGCAATGTCTCCGAATGGACAAACAGCGCATATGACCCATCCTCCTATAATTTCACCTGGGACATGAACCCCAATTTTACCTATAATGCCAGAGAAGATGATCCTCCTGCCATGAAACGTAAAGTTATCCGCGGAGGATCATGGAAAGATATCGCCTATTATTTGCAGGTTTCAACCCGCGACTATGAATACCAGGATACAGCTAAAAGTTACATCGGCTTCCGTTGCATCCTGCCTTATCTTGGAAGAAATAAAGATGATAACCCCTCCAGGGCTTCCAGAGTCTATAACTAACCAGAATTACTGATAATTATTAAAAAACCTTTTAAAACACTTTATTCTTAAATCATATGGGTATTAACACATTTGTCAGAAGACGCGGATTCAGAAATTTCATGGCCAGATTGTATGGCCTGGGTGCTTCAGTCGTAATCCTTGGCGCATTGTTCAAAATCAATCACTACCCCGGAGCAGATATCATGCTTATTGTGGGTTTGGGTACTGAAGCTATTATATTCTTCTTTTCAGCCTGGGAGCAACCTTATGTGGAACCCGACTGGAGTCTTGTCTACCCTCAGTTAGCCGGTTTATACCATGGTAATGGAGAAACCAAAGGTCATAAAAAACCGACGGAAGAACTGGATGACCTCTTGCAGAAATCACAGATCGATAAACACCTGATCGACCGGTTGGGTGAAGGACTGAGAAAACTGAGTGATAGTACCTCCAAACTGTCCGATATCACCGATGCTGCCAGTGTGACCAATGAGTATCTGTCAAACGTAAAAGGCGCTGCACGGTCAGCGGAAAACCTTACTAAATCTTACGACCTTGCAGCAGAAACCCTCCAAAAGGATGCGAATGCTTCTTCCCAATACATCAATAGCATCAAGAGCGCCGGTGATAATGCCACCCACCTTTCTTCAACATACAAGGAAGCTGCAGAAATCCTGAAGAGCGATATTTCGGTGACCAAACAATTCACCGAGAGTATGAGATCAGCAATGGAATCGGCACAGTTCCTGGCGCAGCAATATGCCAAATCGGCAGACGTGCTGTCACAGTCAGCCAAAAACCTCGATTTTTCAGGCGTTGACGGGAAAGCCTATAATGATAAATTGAATCAGATCGCCGATAAGCTTTCTGCGCTGAATTCAGTTTATGAGCTTCAACTCCAGGGCAGTAATGAGCAGATCCAGTCGTCCGCCAAGGTTCGTGAAACCATGAATGAATTGTTGAAAAACATGAAAGATTCATCCGATTCAATGGCTGTATATAAAGATCAGATGAATATCCTTACACAACGTATTACTTCATTGAATGAGGTATACGGTGGTATGCTTAGTGCTATGACCGGCAGAGCCAAATGATAAATACCTCCGGTTGCTACTATAAAAAACTGATTGTTAACAGATTAATAACAAAAATATATGGCTGGATATAAAGAGACACCACGGCAGAAAATGATTGCCATGTTGTATCTTGTGCTGACTGCCCTGCTGGCTCTTAACGTTTCCAAGGATATGCTTGACGCCTTTCTGGTGGTAAATCTGAGCATGGAAAACACCATTGAGGTCTTTGAAAACAAGCTAAGCAATCTTTATGTGGAATTTGAAAAGCAAAATCAACTCCGCCCGCAAAAAGTTGAGGAATTCTATTCCAAAGCACAGGAGGCCAGGAGATTGTCGCTGGATATGAAAGAATATGTCGACCGCTTGATCTTTCAAGTGGTCATGAGATCTGAGCGAAAAGATTCTGCCGAGACAATGAAACGGTTTTATGAAATGAAACTAATGCCTGATCCACTTAACCCGGGAAGAAAAGCCGAGCTTCCCATATTGAATATGGCCAAAGTTCCGACGAAGGATAAGTATGATGAAGCAACCAATTTTTTCATTAACCGTGGAGAGGCAGAAAAACTCAGGAAGAAAATTGAGGAATTTAAAAGCAATATGATAGACCTTGTTCCTGAGGATTTCCGGGAGAATATACAAGTAGGCCTGGATACGAAAGGTCCATTTTATGATGCCGGTGGAAGGGAACAATCCTGGGAAATGCATAATTTTTATCATTCGATCCTGGCTGCTACCGTTACAATCCTGAACAAGATCAAGGCGGAAGTACAGACCACGGAATTTGACGTTGTGGCTGAATTATATACTGCCATTGATATTGCTGATTTCAAATTTGACCGGATCGAAGCGAAAGTCATCCCGAAAACCAATTATGTTCTCCAGGGAGATAAATACGAAGCGGAAGTGCTGGTGACAGCCTTTGACACCAAGCAAACACCAGAGGTTTACGTGTTGATGGGCGCCGAGGAGATTACGATCAGCAATAAGGACAGGGCACAAAAAGTAGATGGAAAAGACGGAGTTGTAAAACTGAATTTCCCGGCCAGCGTTCTGGGACTACAGCGATATGCCGGCGTCATTGAAGTTGTTTCTCCTGAGGGAGAACGGATTCCTTACAAATTCTCGGGAGAATATGTGGTAGCTCCGCCATCTCTTACCGTGGCCGCCACCAAGATGAATGTGTTCTATATTGGCGTCGATAACCCTGTTTCCATATCAGTCCCCGGTATCGCAGAAGCAAACCTGAGGCCGAACATCTCGGCCGGTACGTTGGCAAGAGATCCGGGAAGCAAGGAATGGATCGTCAGGGTGCCACAGGGTCAGGCCAGAACGGTCATCACTGTCGATGCCCTATACCAGGGCGAAACACGCCGTATGGGATCCGCAGAGTTCCGGATCAGGCGCGTCCCCAACCCGGTAGCTGAAATTGCCAGCCAGGTAGAAGGTGCCATTGACAAAAGCACGCTCCTGGCTGCCGGTGCTATTATCCCCGTCATGAAAGATTTCGAATTCGACCTGTATTTTGAAGTGAAATCGTTCCGGATGACCACTATCATTGGTGGGGACGGAATATCCCAGAGAGGTACCAGCAATCGTTTCAATGAAGAAATGATCCGTCTGATCCAGAACTCACGCAGAGGCCAGAAATTCTTCTTTGAAAACATACAGGCTGAAGGGCCCGATAATATTCCCAGAAGCTTAAATCCTATTTCGTTGGAAATCAGATAATCATTTGTGGAGGTCACATTATGAAAAAGATAACATTCATTTTTTTGTCGTTGTTCATCCTGTCAGGCTTTACTGCATCGGTGAATGGACAAATCCTTGACAATATGCCGCAGGATGTGGTACATTATGACAATGACCTGGTGGATATGAGACCCATAGCATTGCCAGCCGTCAGAAAGGCAGATATCATGTGGTCGAAAAGACTCTGGCGTGAGATCGATATGCGTCAGAAAATGAACCAGCCTTTCTATTACCCGATTGAACCGCATAACAATTGGAGAAATTTTATAACCGTTGTTATGGATGCCCTCAGGGAAGGTTCTATTACAGCTTATGATATCTCCATTACCGATGAGTTCCTGGTGCCATTGACCTTTCAGGAAATTGTATCCCGGCAGGTCGATACCGTACACCTGACACTGACCAGACCTTATCCACCTTATGATCAGTATGATACAATTATCTATTCCGATTTTGACCCGAGCAGGATAAGCCGGATCAGGATCAAGGAAGACTGGTATTTTGACAAAAAACGATCCCAGATGATGGTCCGTATTCTCGGTATCTGCCCGGTGATGATCAAGGAGAGAAATGAAGAAGAATTTACCGAACCGCTCTTCTGGATCTATTACCCGGAAGCCCGTCCGGTGCTTGCACAGGCTGAGGTATTTAACCGTTTTAACGATGCGGCCCGAAGATCTTACGACGAGATATTCATGAAACGATTCTTCTCCAGCTATATTTATAAAGAACAAAACGTTTACGACCGAAGGATCTCAGAGTATGCTCAAGGCCTCGATGCACTGCTCGAGGCCGAGAGGATCAAGCTTGAACTGCTCGACTTTGAGCAAAGCCTCTGGGAATACTAAATAAAAAATCATAAATCTGAAAAAGCCGCCCAACCAAACTAAGGCGGCTTTTTTAATTACATTTGATGAACGGATAATCAGTACCGAATGAAAACTTTCCTCGAAACACCCGTGGAATTCCTGAAGGGAGTCGGCCCGAAACGGGCTGAATTATTGAAGAAAGAAGTTGATATCCACACATTTGGCGACCTGATCTCTTATTACCCCTTCCGGTATGTCGACCGCAGCCGTATCTATAAGGTGAAGGAGATAGAGCCCGACCTGGCCTATGTCCAGCTCAGGGGAACCATCTCCCAGGTCAGGATCATCGGCGAGAAAAGAGCACGCCGAATGTCAGCCATCTTTCGTGACGGCACCGGCGAGATCGAACTGGTGTGGTTCCAGGGGATCAAATGGATCGAAGGGACCCTCTTGCCCAATGTGGAATATATCGTGTTCGGGAAACCTACGGTTTTCAACCGGCGGTATAATATCGCCCACCCGGAAATTGAAAGGGCCACCGATTTCGACAGGACGATCGCACAAACACTGCAGGGGATTTACAGCACAACGGAGAAATTGAAGAACAGGGGACTTGCCAGCAAGAACCTGGTAAAGCTGCTGAAAGAGCTAGTATTGCAATCGCAGGGGAAGATACCCGAGAACCTTTCAGCGGAGATCAGGGGTAAACTTTCTTTAATTGACCGGGAAGAAGCCCTGCGGAACATCCATTTTCCCGAAGATCAGAAAAAATTACAAAGGGCGCAGGCCCGGCTAAAATTCGAGGAGCTTTTCTTTATCCAGCTCGGCCTTCTGAAAGGCAAAATTGTCAGGCAACAAAAGATCAGTGGTTTTGTGTTTGCCAGTGTAGGTGAATATGTCAACCGGTTTTACCGTGAAAACCTGCCTTTTGCGCTTACCGATGCCCAAAAACGCGTTATTAAGGAGATTCGCAAAGACCTTGGATCAGGCAAGCAAATGAACCGTTTGCTGCAAGGAGATGTCGGAAGCGGAAAAACCCTGGTGGCGTTGATGTCGATGCTGATCGCAGCCGATAACGGTTACCAGTCGTGCCTGATGGCCCCGACGGAGATCCTGGCCATTCAGCATTTCAATACGCTGACCCGTATGACAGACGGACTGGGTATACGGATCGACCTGCTGACCGGTTCCACAACGTCCTCAAAGCGCAGGGAACTGCATGAGCAATTGCTAACAGGCGAGCTTCATATCCTGATCGGCACCCATGCGCTGATCGAAGACCCGGTGCTGTTTAAAACCCTTGGGCTGGTGATCATCGATGAGCAACACCGCTTTGGGGTGGCCCAGCGCGCCAGGATGTGGTCAAAAAGCGATAACCCGCCGCATGTACTGGTAATGACAGCCACGCCCATTCCCAGGACACTGGCCATGACCCTTTATGGCGACCTCGACATATCGGTCATCGATGAACTGCCACCCGGCCGGAAACCGGTGAAGACACTGCTTTATACCGATGCGGCCCGGTTACGGATCTTCGGCTTTATGAAGAAAAAGATACAGGAAGGGAGGCAGATATATGTCGTATATCCCCTGATCAAGGAATCGGAAAAGATGGACCTGAAGCACCTGGCCGACGGCTACGAGAGCATCGTGCGCGATTTTCCACTGCCTGAGTATGCCGTGAGCATCGTTCACGGCCAGATGCGCCCTGC
>Ga0209498_1000967_pt1 | contig 17671 bp, 16 predicted proteins | sample WalLakDeSediment_FD_184131 | JGI IMG/M metagenome (GOLD analysis project Ga0209498, IMG submission 184131) | Lake sediment microbial communities from Walker lake, Nevada to study Microbial Dark Matter (Phase II) - Walker Lake 11/02/13 Deep... | ecosystem: Environmental > Aquatic > Freshwater >... | reverse complement strand
TTGCGATCCTTCCCCTGCCCCATACAAGCCCCTGGGCGCGAGCCCGGGGACTGCGGGAACAAAGGCCACCCCGCGATCCACTCCGCAACGGGCGCCTACGAAAGTCCCGGCAGGCCCGTTTTCCGCCGGCAGCTAATCTGCGCAGCGGTTACAGAGCTTGGCGGCCTTGTCGGGGAACGAGCGGCCGCAGCTGATGCACTTGTTCTTGTGACAGCTCGAGCACACGCGGGCCACCTTCTCGGGAAAGGATCCGCCGCATTTGAAGCACTTGCCGCGGTCGCAGGTGGAACAGAGTTGGGCGAGCTTGTCGGCAAAGGACCGGCCGCAGAGGACGCACTTCTGCGATTGCATGGCCGTGGCGTCGGCCCCCGGGGTGGCTGCGTCGTCTGCCGGGCCCGCTCCGGCGAGCGCCAGGGCCGTGACGCAGACCGCCACCATCGCCGCGACACCGGCGAGGCCGAGCCTGGGGTGCTTGAGCGTGCTCATTGAATCTCGTGGCATGGAAACCTCGGCGGTACATAACCCCCTCGCTCGAACCACGAGTAGACCACCCCCGGTCACGTGCCGCAAGGATTCGTCCCACCCGTGCACGATACCGCACGGCATGACGAGGAACGGCCCCGCCCCCCAAAAAATCAATACGCCAACCCGAACCGGAACATGATCGTCTCGGGCAGGTCCTGGATCTGCGGCGGGCCCTCCACGTAAAAGAGCTGTCGATAGAAGACGTAGCCCACCTCGAAGTTGCCCGCGAGGCCCGTGCGGGTCGTGGGCACCCACTCCGTCCCCAGGGCGATGCGGATGTCGTTGTAGTCAAACCCGGTGATCATGTTGTACTCCGACGTGCTGCGGCGAAACGTCCAGGCACCGCCGCCATATTCGCCCGAGATGTAGCCCCACCAGGCCCGCCGTTCGTTGGCCGCAAACCGTTTCGCGGCCCGCGGGGCGGGGAAAAAGATGTCGTAGCGGCTCGTGGCGTCGGGGGTCCAGGTCATGCCGAGCGCCGGCAGGAGTTTCACCTGGTTGCGGTCGAGGTAGATGATGCCGGCCTTGCCCTGGATCGTGGGCGTGAGCTGGAGCGTGCCGATGGCCCGGCCCATGATCCGCCAGCTATCCCAGACGAGGACGTCCCAGTTGGTGAAGATGCCCACGCGGATGCCGAGCTCGGCGCCAAACAGGGGCGTAAACTTCGGGTTCCAGGCGGCGTCGAGAAACACGTCGTAGGTGTTGGGAGGCAGGTCGGCCAAAAGCGTGCTCGAGGTCTGGGGGCCGTCCCAGAGCTGGAGCCCAAACCCGGGCGTAATTAAGAGCGGTGCCTGGTTGACGTTGACCGGAGAGTTGTGAAAAAAGGGCAGCGCGAAGGTGGCGGTCGTGTCGAGTTCATTGATGCCGACATTGGTGCCCTGGCCGTCGCCGAGGAGATAGGCCCAGCTGCCGCGAACGCCCTGGAAGACATGCATCGTCTGGGCATAGCTCTGCTGCATGTTCTGCTGGAAGTTCGAACTTGGGGCTGGATAGCCGGCCGGCGTGTAGGCTCCCGGCGGCGGCTGCGTGCCGGGGGGCACAAGCGACGGCGCCGCAGGCGAATAGCCGGGGTAGCCCGGCTGGCCGCCGATCGCCGAAGGGGCCCAGCCGGCGTTCGGCGCGGGCGACGCATATGTGGGCAGCGTCTGCGGGCCGTAGGGATCCCACGTCTGCGGCGGTGCCGCGAGGGGCGCCTGGGCGAGGCGGTCGAGTGACGACGCGGCCGGCGGTGGGAGCGAGGCAGTCTGGCCGCTGGCCGTCACCGCCCACAGCGGCACCACCCCGACCACGACAAGAAGCACCCACAGACGCATGCCGCGCACAATCCTCCGGCGGCCCGTCGGCACCGGCAAAAAATGAAGATGGCTGACTCCGGAAAACCTTCCGGCGCACGGGGGAAATACCGCGCGCGGGGGCCAGGAATCAACCCCTGAGCAACCAACCCTCGAACCGCCAGCCTGACCAAACAGGCTATCGCCGTGATCCTGTTGGGCACGGCTCTTGCCTGATCGTGGTTCTCGGGTGGAGCCAGCCCAGAGCCTCCCGATGGGACTATTGACGCTCAGGCGGCCACTGCCCACGCAACCCGTATTGCCCCGTTTCGCACACCGGCGCCCACTTTCTGCCCTCCCTTGCGGAGCCGTGCGGTTTATCTCAGGCCCTACAGGATTGCTTTGAAGCAGTCTTTGAAGGGCTGGCTAGGATGCCAAAGCCATTCACCCGGAGCGCCTCCAGCTTGCCCAGCCCTGCCGCCCCGCCGCCCCCCGACCCCTTTGACCCGGCCCTCCTTGTCGGCCCCGGCCTCCTCGCCCGCGTGGAACACCTGCACGAGATCCCTTCCACGATGGACGTCGCCCGGCAACTCGCCGCCGATGCCTCGGCCGTGCTTCCGCTGGCGGTTGTCGCTGATCGCCAGACGCGGGGCCGCGGCCGCCGCGGGGCCGGCTGGTGGCAGCCACCGGGGAGCCTCGCCGTGAGCCTCGTGGTCGAAGCCTCACGATTCACAACCGGCAGGCCGCCGGCGACCTGGTCGCTCGCCGCCGGCGTGGCCTTGGCCGAATCGATCCGGCAGCTTGTGCCAGGAGTCGCGGCCGGCGTCCGCTGGCCCAACGACGTCGAGGTGTCCGGCCGCAAGCTTGCCGGCATCCTCGTCGAGATGGCCGGCGGCGGCCGGGCGATCTTCGGCATCGGTGTCAACACGACCGGGTCGGCTACGGAAGCGCCGGCGGAGCTCCAGCACCGGGTGGCCACGCTTCCCGACCTCGCCGGCCGGAGCCTCTCCCGGCAACTGCTCCTGGCAGACTTCGTTCCACGGCTGTTCGCCCTCATGACAGACATAGCCGACGTGACAGACGCGGCCGCCGACCCGGGCTTGCTTGCCACGCGGTACCAGCCGCTCTGCTGCCTCCGGGGCCGAAGCGTGACTCTTTACGTGGCCGACCAGCGACACTCTGGCACGTGTCACGGCATCGCCGCCGACGGCAGGCTCATCGTCGACACGGCCGCCGGAAGGATGCTTTTCGCCTCGGGCAGCCTCACGCCACCGGCCGACGTCTGGCCCGGCGAGCTGTGAGATTGCCGGCCCGAGTGGCCACGACGCACACCTCCCGGCCGGCGCTCGAGAGCTGCCGAGCCCTCGGCAGGAAGCCCCAGGAGCGGAAGGCATCGAGCCAGGCGGGCAGCTCTTCGGCCCGCGACCAGTCGGGGATCTTGAGGGTGGCCACGATCCCCGCCAACTGCACCTGCCGCGGGTTCGCCACGCGCTCGATGGCCGCCAGCGTGCTTTTGGGGTCGATATTCATATCGACGACGAGCCAGTCAACGCCCCGGAATCGCTCAAGCGGCACCTCGCGGGCCCGCATCCGCCACTGCGTGAATCGCGGCAGTGACCCGACACGGGGGTCGACGAGGGCCGGGTCGACGCCCACCACGTCGAGGCCGGCCGCGAGGAGGCGTTGGCACGCGCCGCCTGGTGACGCGCCAAGCTCGACCACTCGCTGGCCCCGGACAAACGGGATGTCGAACAGATCGATCGCCTCAGTGAGCTTGAGCCAGGCCCGCGACACCGTGCCCTCCGGCAGCGGAAGATAGGCAGCTGGATAGATGCCTCCCGGCCAGCAGGATGACCGGTCTGCCGCGCGGTGCCAGCCCACCCACCAGCGATCGGGAGCATCGACGATGCAGTCGAGCACGAGGTCGCCGACGGCGGCCACGGGGTCGGCGGCGGGGTCGAGTCCGACCGCCGCCACAAGCGCTGCCCGGCTGCCCGCGATGGCCTCGGGACGAGGGCGGCCCGCTTCGCGCTCGGTGCGGCCCGCCTCGCGCTCGGTGCGGCCAGGAGGCGACAGGCGATGCCAGAGATGCACCCGCGAAAACCCGCGCTCTCCGGCGAGCGCCCGGGCAGCCAGCACGAGCGCCGTGTCGCCATCCCCGCGAACCTGGCCAAGCGAGTGAAACACGCCTCGGGCAAAGACAAGCTCGGCTGCCGCGAGCACGTTCTGTCGGGGGGGCAGCCGGAACGTCACCACGCCTGGCCGCCAGGCCGCGGGCTGAATGGCAGGGATCATCTCAGACGCCCGGCGGCGGAGGGCCGACTCAGCGCCCGGCTGGCAGGCACAGAGCAGAAATTCAGGGGCCGACTCGTCCGCCACGTGCCCGCTGGAAGAGGAACTCGGCGGAGGGGGAGGGGATGCCATGCGTCAATAGATCGTACCGTCGCCAGATTCTTGGCCGGCGGCGGGTCTGCCAGAGGCGCAAAAATCAGGCCGGCCCGGGCGCCCAAGGGCCCGGGCCGGCCTTTCTCGTCTGAGCGTGGACGCCCCGACCGGTCATCCCGTGCGGCCCGAAGGACGCGCGGAGGACGGAAGGCCGGAGCGAAGGAAGCGGCCCGCGGGCGGTCCGCCGAGGCCCCACGAATGGAACCCCCAGGGCGTGAGCATCCGTGCCGGAGTTGCCTCCAGCACGGCGGGCTCAGCCGTGGCCCTTCTTCTTCTTGGCAACCTTCTTGGCAGCCTTCTTCTTCTTCTTCGCCATGGATATGGCTCCTTGCCATGAGCATCCCACTTGCATCTCACATCCTCTCCCCCGGATGCTCTTGGAGGGGAGCGGACGACGTTTCGGCATTTGTTCGAAGGTGATTGCTCACCCTCGCTTCGATGCCGATGAGACGTGTTGTGGAGGATGACCGTGAAAACTGTCAAGGGAAGAAAACAGAATTTTTTGGCAGATTGCCACTCACGCGCGACCGTCGGCGTGTCGCAATACCAGTCATCAAGTAGTGCCACCTCTAGCGCGACGACTGGGACCGCCGGCGCGTGGTGGTATCATGAGCGGCCTTAGCGTCACGTCAAAAAAGCCACTGCTCACAAGAGGAGGCCGCAGGCGCGGCAGTCATGGAGTCGTCGAGTCTTCACCTGGCCCGCCGGATGGCGGCGCTCGAACCATCCGCCACACTGGCGATGGCCGCCCGAGCCGGAGCAATGAAGGCCGCCGGCCTCGATGTTGTCGACCTCTCCGTCGGCGAGCCCGATTTCCCCACGCCCGAACACATCTGCCGGGCCGCGGAGGAGGCGATTCGGGCCGGCTTCACGAAATACACCCCCGCCGCCGGAATCCCCGCGCTCCGCAAGGCGGTGGCCGAGGACTACACCCGCCGGACGGGGCTGGCCGTGACGCCCGCGCAGGTCGTCGTGAGCAACGGGGCCAAGCACGCCCTCCACAATGTGTTTACTGCCGTGCTCGACGAGGGAGACGAGGTGGTAGTGCCGGCCCCGTTCTGGGTCAGCTACGCCGAGCTCGTGAAGCTCGCCGGGGGCCGGCCGGTGCTCATCGAGACCTCTATTGAAGACAACTTCAAGCTCCGGCCAGAGGCCCTTCGCGCCGCCCTCACACCCCGAACGCGGATGCTCCTGGTCTGCTCGCCGAGCAATCCCACCGGCGTCGTCTACCGGCCGGATGAGCTCGCGGCACTCGCCGACGTGGCACTCGAGGCAGACCTCGCCGTCGTGGCCGACGAGATCTACGACCAGCTCGTCTTTGACGGCCGCACCAGCCCCTCCTTCCCCACGCTGCGGCCCGGCCTCGAAAGCCGCACGGTCGTCGTGGCCGGCGTGAGCAAGACCTATTCGATGACCGGCTGGCGGATCGGCTGGACGATCGCACCCGAGCCGCTCTCGAAGGCGATCGGGAATCTCCAGAGCCAGGAGACGAGCAACCCCTCGAGCATCGGCCAGCACGCGGCGGTGGCGGCGCTCACCGGCCCGCAAGAGTGCGTGACGGCGATGCGTGACGCCTTCCAAAAGCGGCGGGATCTCGTGGCCGGGCGGCTGCGGAGCATGCCGGGTGTTCGGCTGCCCGACATCGGCGGGGCCTTCTACGCCTTCTTCGACATCTCTCCGGCACTCGAGCGATCGCGGTCGGCCGGCTTGGGCTCGAGCCTCCAGTGGTGCGCGGGGCTGCTCGAACGGCAGCAGGTGGCGCTTGTTGCCGGTAGCGCCTTTGGCGCCGAAGGGCATGTGCGGATGTCGTTCGCCGCCAGCGACGACGATCTCAACCGCGGGCTCGATCGGATCGCCGCCTTCCTGGCCGACCCCGCCGCCAGCCGCACCTGACGCGCGGCGGTGGCCCGGCCGGTGCAGGCCGTCCGTAACACGCCCCATGGCATACCCACCCGTCGAACCAGGCCCGCCAGAAGCCATCTACCTCGACCATGCGGCCACCACGCCGCTGCGGCCCGAGGTAACCGAGGCGATTGCCGCGGCAGCCGCCAGGGCGTTTGCCAATCCGTCGAGCCCGCACGCCGCCGGCCGGCGGGCCAAGCAGGTTCTCGAGGATGCCCGAGAGCGGATCCTCACGCTGCTCGGCGGGCACGCCGCCGGGCGAGAGCGAGACCGGCTCGTGTTCACAAGCGGGGCCACCGAGGCCAATCGGCTGGGCATCCTGGGCACGGCTGAGGGCCAGCCCGGACTCCTCCTCTGCTCCGCCCGCGACCACCTCTCGATCCGGTCGGCCGCCTCCGAACGTGCGGGGCAGGGCTGGATCATGGCCGACGTGCCACTCGCCGCGACGGGCTCGCTCGACAGCGAGTCCCTGACAATGCTCCTCGACCAGAACACGCCCGGGCCGCGGCTCATGGCGGTCACGCTTGTTTGCGGCCAGACCGGCATCCGCGAAGACATCGCTGCGGTGGCGACCGAGAAGGCCCGGCGGCCGGGGCTCATGGTGCACGCCGACGCCACGCAGGCCGCGGCCTGGGAGCCGCTCGACCTCGCCGGCTCTCCCTTCACAACGGCCACCCTTGCCCCCCATAAGTTTGGCGGCCCGCGGGGCATCGGCGGACTTTTTGTCCGCAGTGGAGTTGTCATTTCACCACTGGTGCCGGGGCCGCAGGAACTCGGCCTCCGCGGGGGCACCGAAGCGGTGGCGCTGGCCGCCGGGTTCGCCACGGCCTTGGAACTCGTCGCGGCCGAACGAGCGGACACAGCCAGGCGAGTCACTCTTCTCAGGCACAGTCTCGAGGCAGGTGTGGTGTTGGCCGCCACCCAGGCCGGGTTCGAGGCGAGGGTGATTGGTGAGGGCGTGACGCGGGCGCCGCACATCGCCACGATCGCGATTGCCGGGACCGACCGGCAGGCCGTTGTGATGGCGGCCGATCTCGCGGGGATCTGCCTGGCAACCGGCACGGCCTGTGCCAGCGGGTCGAGCGAGCCGGCAGCGGCCCTCGTGGCCCTCGGCGTCGATCCGCGACTGCGGGGTGGCGCGATCCGGGCGAGCCTCGGCCGCACGACGACCACAGGAGACGTCGACGAGGCCATCGTGCGGCTGCGGCGAATCTTCGAGCGGATGCGGCCGTAGGGCCTTTTCCCTGGTGCCAGTGGCGGTATAGTCTGTTCGGTTCGGGCGGAGCGGAGCTTTTCGCGGCAGGGATGCCCCACCGAGCGACGGCTTGTGCCGCCGCCAACCGGGAGCCCTCATGACCACCGCAACTGCGACCCTCAAGACAAACCCTCCGAAAGCCGGGGGTTTGGGTCTCGTACGGCAGGCGTTTGATGGCCTCCTGGCCACTGCGACCGGGGTCGGCTCGTTCCCGGCAGGCATCTTGTGTGTGGTGGCGGCCGCGGGAACCGACCGGTTGCTTGCCGATCTCGCCGACCGGGCCACCGCGGCGGGGGCGCGGGTGATCGCCTCCGACGGCGGATCCCTCGGCCAGGATATCGAGCGGGCCCTGGCGGTCGAGAATTGGGAACGGCTGCGGAAACGGCTCGTCGCTGCGGATCTGGTCGTGGTCGAGCGACTCGACACGCTGGGCGGCCTTCGCCGGCAGACCGTGTTTCGCCAACTCCTCGATGCCACGATCACCGCCGGCATTCCCTGGTGCGTGTCACTGGCCGAGTTGCCGGCCGCCGCGTTGGATGCGGGCCTGGCTGCCCGGCTGGCCGGCGGCCTGGTCATCCCCTTGCCGGCGCGACTCGGCTGCACGCCGGCCGGAACCGAGCCCGGCGCATGGAGAGCCGCCACGCCTCCCACGATCGCCAGGATCTTCTCGACAACCGCCGCACACTTCGATCTTTCCGTGGCCGAACTCGTCGCCGGCGGACGCTCTCGTCACATCTCGCACGCCCGCAGCCTGGCGATGTATCTGGCCCGTGAACTCACCGGCAGAAGCTTTGCTCACATCGGACGGGCCTGCGGCGGCCGCGATCACACAACGGCCCTGCATGCCACACAGGTGGTCAGGGCCCGGCTCGCCGCCGATCCGAGTATCGCTGCTGATGCGGCAGTCATTCTGAGCCGGCTCTCAGCCAAACCAGTCGGCCGGCGGCATGACGAGCGGCGGCCGGCCGGGGAGTCGCCCTGTCAGTGACCTGTCACTTCGGGCGCTATCTTTCGGTCGCCGGCTGATCCGACAATCTGACCATCACGTGGCCGACACCACGACAACCGGCCGGTATCAACCGGCCGACGAGCAGATCACGACTTCCTCTCCATGGCGTCGACAGTTTGCACGCTGGACTCGTGCACTCAACCATCAGTCTGCCAACTGGAAAACGACAGTTTTTCCACGTCGCATCCCAACCGAACCAAATGCATGTTGAGACCGCAAAATGAGCACTTGCTCGCAAGGTCCGATCACCACTTGTCCGAGCCTGCCTCATGCCAGCTTGGACTTCCCGTTCCTGCTACAGCTCTGGACGTCGTCTTCCTACGACTCAATCACTCCTAAAAAACCTAGAAAAGGAGTACCAAAAAACCCGAGCCAGGGCGTTGGGGGGGCGGTCCATTTCGGGTACATTGGAAGCTCTTCCGCACGGCCTTTTTTGGGGCCGAAGCACGACCCAGGAAAACACGTCCCGCATGAAGATTCGTTGTCCGAAGGAGCCCCTCCTGGCTGCCGTGCAGACCGCAGCGGCCGTCGTGCCCGCTCGCTCCCCGAAGCCGGTGCTCACGAACGTCAAGTTTGAAGCAACCCCCGAGGGGGCGGTGATTACCGCGACTGATCTCGAGATCGGCATTCGGGTGGTGCTCGAAGGGGTGGAGACAGAGGCGGCTGGATCGGTGCTGCTGCCGAGCGCCAGGCTGGCTGCGATCCTGCGGGAGAGCGGTGCCGGCACGGTCTTTGAGATCGCCAGTGACGGGACGGCGGTGACCGTCAAGGCCCCACGGAGCGAGTTTCGGCTTCCGGTCGAGGATCCGCTCGAGTTTCCCTCGGTGGCAACCTTCCCCGACGGTCCCTGCTACGAGCTCTCGGCACCGCTCGTTCGTGAGCTGGTGAGGCGAACGGTATTCGCCACCGACAACGAGTCGAGCCGATATGCACTTGGCGGTGTGCTCCTGGAGCTCGGGCCGCAAGGGGTGATCGCCGTGGGCACCGACGGCAGGCGGCTCGCCAAAATGGAGGGGCTCTGCCAGCTCCAGGGAGGGGAGGGGGGCGACGAAGCACCGATCGTGCCGGCCCGCGCGATGCAGCTCGTCGAGCGGTGTCTCGGGGGGGCCGACACCCCGGTACACATCGCCACCCGCAGCCAGGAGGTGCTGGTCCGCACCGGCGGCACGACGGTGTCGGCGCGGCGGGTTGACGGCCGGTTTCCCCGCTGGCGGGACGTGTTTCCGGAGCGGCCGGACGCGGCTCGGGTGCAGGTGATGGCCGGACCGTTCCTGGCGGCGGTCCGGCAGGCCGCGATCGTCACGAGCGAGCAGTCCAAGGGCGTCGATTTCTCGTTTGAGTCGGGCCAACTCGTCCTCGCAGGCCGCTCTGCCGAAACAGGTGAGAGCCGAGTCGAATTACCAATCGACTTTGCCGGGGACACGGTGCGGATCAAACTCGACCCGCGATTCGTGAGCGACTTCCTCCGGGTACTCGACGGGGGCACGTCTGTAACAATCGAGATTACCGACCCGCAGAGTGCCTGCGTCTGCCGAACCGACGACGGCTACGGCTACGTGATCATGCCGCTGGCAGCCGACTGATGGGGCGGCCGGAGAAGGGTGGCGATGGTGACACAACACAACCGATCGCGGGAACCCCGCGGACCACAATCGATTGGCCGGATTGTCTCGCAGCTCATGGCGCGAACCGGCTACGACCGGGAGCAGGGCTCCGAAGCCCTCGCCACGGCCTGGCGGCAGGCGGTGCCCGAGCAACTCGCAGGTTATTCCCGGCCCGGGCTTGTCCGGCGGGGTGTGCTCGAGGTGTTTGTGACCCATTCGGCGATCGTGCAGGAGTTCGCCTTCCTCAAGCCGACAGTGCTCGCGAGCCTGCGAACGAGTCTCCCTGCCGCCGGGATCACCGACATCCGCTGCCGGCTCGCCGATTCGGCGGCCGGCCCCTGACGGCCCGCAGGGCCGCCACCGATCACTTTCCTGACACCACGCCCACACGAGCGGAACGCAGCTTATGAGCGACGAATCCCAACAGGCCGAATACACGTCGGCCGATCTCAAGCACCTCTCCGACCGCGACCATGTCCGCGAGCGGTTCGGGATGTATATCGGCGACAACACCTCCCGTGGGCTCCATCACCTGGTCTACGAGGTGGTCGACAACTCGATCGACGAGTGCATGGCTGGCCACGCCAAGCAGGTGAACACGACGGTCAATGTCGACGGCAGCGTCACCATCGATGACGACGGTCGTGGCATCCCGGTCGACATCCACCCGCAGCTCTCCGAGGAGATGGACCGCGAGGTTTCCACGCTCGAAGGGGTGATGACGGTTCTCAAATTCGGTGGCAAGTTCGAGAAGGGGGCCTACCAGACCTCCGGCGGCCTCCATGGCGTGGGCGTGACGGTGGTGAACTTCCTCTCGGAGTGGTGCGAGGTGGAAGTCTGCCGGGAGGGGCATGTCTGGCAGCAGGAGTATCAGCGGGGGGAGCCGACCGGTCCGGTCCGCCGGATGGGAACGACCACGCGGATGGGTACGAAGACCACCTTCAAGCCCGATCCACAGATTTTTCCGCAGACAAAGTTCACCTGGGACATCCTCGCCCGCCGGCTGCGGGAGCTCGCCTTCCTCAATTCCGGCGTCAAGATTGCCTTTACCGACGCGGCCAGTGGCAATGCCGAGACCTTCTGCTACGCGCGGGGCGTCGAGGAGTTTGTCGAGTATCTCAACAAGGCCAGCGACAAGGTTCACGACGACGTGATCACGATCAAGGGGGAGGCCGAGGGGGTGTCCTGGGACATTGCGCTGCAATATTCCAAGGAATTCACCGAGAGTCTCCACAGCTACGTCAACAATATCTCGACCACCGAAGGGGGCACGCACGTCTCCGGCTTCCGGGCCGCCCTCACGCGGGCGATCAACGCCTACGGCAAGAAAAACGGGCTGTTCAAGGACCTCGTACCCACCGGCGAGGATCTCCGCGAGGGGCTGACTGCCGTGATCAGCATCCGCGTGCCCCATCCGCAGTTCGAGGGGCAGACCAAGACCAAGCTCGGGAATGGCGAGGTCGAGGGCATCATCAACTCGGCCGTGGGCGACACGCTTGCCAAGTATCTCGAGGAGAACCCAAAGAGCGCCAAAGAGATCGCCAAGAAGGGGGAACTCGCCGCCGAAGCCCGTGAGGCCGCCAAGAAGGCGCGGCAGCTCCTGCGGGAGCGGAAGGGGGCACTCTCCGGAGGCGGCCTGCCGGGCAAGCTGCGGGACTGCACCAGCCGCGAGGTGGCGAGGTGCGAGCTGTATCTGGTCGAGGGAGACAGTGCCGGCGGGAGTGCCGAGGGGGGCAGGCTCCGCGAGTATCAGGCGATCCTGCCGCTGCGAGGCAAGATCATCAACGCCTACAAGAGTCGCGAAGACAAGGTGCTCGCCAACGAGGAGGTCCGGAGCGTGATCTCGGCGATCGGCGCGGGCATTGGCGACGAGGCTGATCTTTCCAAGCGGCGGTATGACAAGATCGTGATCATGACCGACGCCGACGTGGACGGGTCGCACATCCGCACGCTCCTTTTGACCTTCTTCTACCGGCAGATGTACCGGCTGGTGGCCGAGGGGCATGTCTACGTGGCCCAGCCACCGCTGTTTCGGGTGCGGAGCAAGAAGAAGACCTACTACGTCCAGACCGAGGACGAGATGAAAAAGCAGCTTCTCGAGCAGGGCCTCGGCGACGGCGTCTTCCTGCCAGGAGATGGCCGCGAGATCTCGGGCGATGAGATGCACAAGCTCTGTCGGACACTCGCGGGGCTCGAGGATGCGCTCGTGGCGCTCGAGAAGCGAGGGGTGAGCCTCCGCGACCATGCCGGCCGCCGCGACGCGGCCACGGGCAGGCTGCCGATGTACCACGTCTATTACGGCTCCGAAGAGCAATGGTTTGCCGGCCGCAGCGAACTCGAGGCCTTTGTGCAGGGCAAGGAGCGGTCGGTGGGGGGTGAGCTGGTCGTGGGCCGGGCCGATGAGAACCGGCATGGCGGCGAGCCAGCTGCCAACGGCGGGACCGGGCCGCAGCTGGTGGTGGTCGATCTTCACGAGGTGCGGAGTATCAACTCCGGGCTCAAGGAGCTTGAGGCGATGGGCTTCGGCATCGACGCACTCCTGCCCACCGATCGCACCGGCAGCGAGACCGCCCGCTACACGCTCCGCCGTGGTGAGAACGACATCGGCCTCGAGGATCTCCGCGGGCTGCTGGCCGCCGTCCGGCGGGCTGGGGAGCGGGGGCTATCGATCACCCGCTTCAAGGGGCTCGGCGAAATGAATGCCGAGGAGCTCCGAGACACGACGCTCGACCCGGCCAACCGCACCCTCTCGCGGGTGACGATGACCGATGCCGCAGCGGCCGACGACCTGTTCCGCATCCTCATGGGGGAGAAGGTGGAACCCCGGCGGGAGTTTATCGAGAAGCATGCCCTCGACGTCAAGAACCTGGATGTCTAAGAAACGGGGACAGTCCCCGTCTGATATGCAAGAGCCACGCCTTGTGATCCAGCGGTGTGGGACGAGTATCGCCGGATCCTTGCCGGAGCTGGCTACGCAGCCGTGGGCCAACCTGATTTTGTCGCTCGGCTGCCGGACGTTCTGATCGGAGACCCGCCCGTGACGACACCGGAATTGGTAATCCGCGACGTGCTCGCGCGAGCTATTGGCCTGCCGCCGCTCGCGACCGCCGTGGCCCATCCTTGTGATGAGCCCTCGCTCGCGGCGGTGCTCGCCGCCCGCGACCGCGGGCTCGTGGCCCCGATACTCGTCGGACCAGAGGGGAAAATACGCAGCCTGGCCGCGGCGGCCGGGCTCGACCTGGCCGGCATACCGATCAGGGATGTGCCCCACAGCCATGCCTCGGCCGCCCGGGCGGTGGAGCTTGTCCGCCGGGCCGAGGTGGGGGCGATCATGAAGGGGAGCCTCCACACCGACGAGCTCTTGGGAGAGGTCGTGCGGACCGACACCGGTCTGCGGACGGCGCGGCGGATCAGCCACGTGTTTGTGATGCAGGTGCCGGGGCTTGAGCGGCTGCTTCTGGTCACCGACGCGGCGGTCAACATCGACCCCGGCCTCGAGGAGAAGGCCGACATCGTGCAAAACGCGATCGACCTGGCCCTGGCCCTGGGGGTGAGTCAGCCACGGGTGGCGATCCTGTCGGCCGTCGAGACCGTAACCTCGAAGCTCCGCTCCACGATCGACGCAGCGGCGCTCTGCAAGATGGCGGACCGGGGCCAGATCACCGGCGGCCTCCTCGACGGCCCCCTCGCCTTCGACAACGCCGTCTCGCCGGAGGCAGCCCGTGTCAAGGGAATCGCCTCCGAGGTGGCTGGCCGGGCCGACATCCTCGTGGCACCGGATCTCGAGAGCGGCAATATCCTCGCCAAGCAACTCGAGTATTTCTCGGGGGCCACTGCCGGCGGCGTCGTGCTCGGAGCGCGGGTGCCGGTGATCCTCTCGAGCCGGGCCGATTCGCTTGCCTCGCGGGTGCTCTCCTGCGCTGTGGCGGCGATCTTTGCTAACACGACTCGGGTGGCCCGGCCCTAACCCTGGTGGGGCGGGGCTGTGCCCTGCCGGAAGCAAGCACCGGGGCTATTGTCAGGCAGACTCCGAGTCTGCCCTACGAGAAGGAGCGCGAGATAATGGGTGAAGCGGCCGCCGGTGGTCGGATCCTTGTCGTCAACGCCGGGTCGAGTAGCGTCAAGTGCGGGCTCTACGCCACGGCCGGGGAGCGGCCCACCCGCGTGGCCGGTGTTCACTGCGATATCCAAGACGATCGGATGCGAATCACAACGCTGATCGGGGACAGTGAGCGAATCGAGGATCTGCCGCGGCCGGCCGTGGGTTCTGCGGACGTGCCTGCCAGCAACGTGTCTGCCAGGAACGTGTCTCCTTGGCATACAGCGGTCGCGGTTGTTCTCGACCGGGCGGCGACGCTCGCCGGGGGCCGCGTGGCGGCGGTCGGCCACCGGGTGGTGCACGGAGGAGAGTTTCTGGCCCGCCCGGTGGTTGTGACGCCCAGAGTGCTCGAAGACCTCGCCAGCCTCGTGCCGCTTGCGCCGCTTCACCAGCCTCAGAATGTCGCGGGCATCCGGGCGGCCGCCGCCGCGCTTCCTGAGGCCGTGCAGGTGGCCTGCTTCGACACCGCCTTCCACCACACCTGCCCGCCCGTGGCCACGCGGCTGGCGATCCCGCGGCAGTGGCATGAGGCCGGTATCCGCCGCTACGGCTTTCACGGCCTGTCCTACGAGTCGGTCGTGGCGCGGCTGCCGGAGATCACGGGCAGCATGCCCGCCCGGGCGGTTGTGGCCCATCTGGGGGCCGGCGCGAGCCTGTGTGCGATCCGTGACGGCGTGAGCATCGCCACCACGATGGGCTTTACGCCTCTGGACGGCCTCGTGATGGCGACGCGGTGCGGGAGCATTGATCCCGGCGCTGTGCTGCATCTCGTGCTCCGCGTGGGGCTCTCGGCCGCCGCGGTCGAAACCATGCTCACCCGCGAGTCGGGGCTGCTTGGCGTGTCAGGAATCAGCGGTGACATGCGGGTGTTGCTTGAGTCGGCCGACCCGCGGGCGGAGGAGGCGGTGGAGCTGTTCTGCGAGCGGGCCGCCCGCGAGACGGCGTCACTGGCGGCGGCGCTCGGCGGCCTCGATGCGGTCGTGTTTACCGCCGGGATCGGTGAGCACGCCCCGGCGATTCGGGAGCGGATCTGTGCGAAGCTTCGCTGGCTCGGTCTCGAACTCGACCCCGAGGCCAATGCCGTCGGCGGCCCGCGAACGAGCATGGCTCAAAGCCGGATCGCCGTGTGGGTGATCCCGACCGATGAGGAGGGAGTGATCGCCACCCACACCCTGGTGGCTATGGCATCTCGGCGGTGAGGGCCACGATGGAGACGACCATCCCCGCGGTTGCCTTGAAGGTCGGCTCAATTGGAAGAGGCAATCCCTCGACCCGCATAAAAGCCCCGGGCGCGAGCCCGGGGACTGCGGGAATTATGGCCACCCCGCCGTCCATGCCGCCCCAGAATACCCGACACCGCGTGAGCCTGACTCGCGGCCAATTGGTGAGATACGTCACAGTCCCCCAGCTCGCGCTGGGGGCTTTTATGCCGCAGCGGGCGCGCCGCAGCGGCCGGGTCGCATGGGAGTGCGATCCCGCCCTCCTACTTGACGTCGATGAGTTCGACGAGGAAGTGGAGCGTGGCGTTCGGGGGGATCGCGCCGCCGGCTCCGCGGGCGCCGTAGCCCAGGTTGCTCGGGATCTCGAGCTCAATCATCCCCTCTTCGCCGACGAGCTGCATCCCCTCGGTCCAGCCGGGGATCACGCCGTTCAGCGGAAACTTGATCGACTCGCCCCGCTGGTAGGAGCTGTCAAATACCTTCCCGCCGTCGAGCCAACCGTGGTAGTGGACCTCGACGGTGTTAGTGGCCTTCGGCTTGCCGCCGGCCCCTTTGCGGAGGATCCGATACTTGAGGCCCGAGGGGGTGGTCGCGAACTCCTTCGGTGCGTCGGCGTCGATCGGGCCGGCACCCTCGGGAAGGGCGGGGTGGGGGACGTCGGCGGCCATGAGAAACTCCGGGGTGATGAGGGATAGGGCGAGGATGATGATCGTGGCGAGAGGGCGCATCGCTGGCTCCTGGGCGTCTGATCGGACCCTGGGGTAGGGCCGCTTGGGGAAGAAACATGCTACCCGAAACGCTCGCCCCGCAGGCGGATTCTTCAGGTGCCGCCGGAGAAAATCCGGGAAGGAAGTCTGACAGCCACCAAATCCAGAGAAGATGCCAGAGTACTCAGTTTTGGTGGCCGGCACCTTTTCCTTTGGTTGACACCGCGTGTGTACGGGTGTACCCTCCTAATCTGGTACGAGTTCGTAAAACGGGCGGTGATCCGACTGCCGGTTGATCCCGCTTTCGACCCCCTGCGGCCGCACGATGACCCTCACCGCCCGGGAGACCTATGCGATGCTCGGCGAGGAGCCGCTGTGGCGAGCGGCCGCGGCCTGCCATGAAGCGCTCTTTGCCGCCGGCGTTCCCCATGCCGTTATCGGAGGAGTGGCGGTATGCCTGCACGGCTACCGCCGCAACACCGTGGATGTCGATCTCTTGGTGCGACCAGACGACATGCCGCGCATCCGCGAGGCGCTCACGGCTGTCGGATTCGTCTGGGATGAGCAGGGGCGAGAGTTTCACAGCCCTGCCGGCATTCCGATCCAGCTCATGGCAGCCGGCGGACGGGCCGGTAAAGGGAGCGAGGTGTTGCTTCCCAGCCCAGCCGACGAACACGTCGCCATCATGATCGAAGGCCTGCCGGTGCTCTCCCTGGCCGCGCTCATCGAGGTGAAAATCGCCTGCGGCGAGGGCGATGCCCGACGGATGCACCGCGACTTTGCCGATGTGGTCGAGTTGATCGCGGTTCACGGGCTCGATGGATCCTTCGCACGGCATCTGCATAAGGTGGTGCGGCCGACGTTCCGGCGGCTCGTGCGACACGTCGGCTGAGCGGCGGCAGGAAACGGGGACAGTCCCCGCGGCGGGGACAGTCCCCAGGAAAGAGATGGAGTGGGCGTCTCTCTGCCGGGAACTGTTGGCGGAGTAGGCCGGGCGAGCCCGACGACCGAGTCAGCAAACTCACGCCCGGCGGGCGAGCAGGCTCTCGACTTCATCCGGCCGGATCGGCACGTGTTGGCAGAGATCCACGGGGCCTTTTTCCGTGATCAGGATGTCGTTTTCGAGTCGGACAGCCAGGTTTTCCTCTGGGATATAGATCCCCGGCTCGACGGTCATCACCCAGCCCGGCTCGAGCGGGCCGTCCAAGGGGGCAATGTCGTGGACGCCCAGGCCCAGCGAGTGGCCCAGGCCGTGCATGAAGTACTTCTTGCAGGCCGGCTCATCGGCCGTGTCCTGGGCGGCTGCTTCAGCCGTGATCAGGCCCAGGCCCACGAGCTCCTGCGCCATCTCCACCTGGGCGGCCCGCTTCCACGCGCGGAGCGACGTGCCGACGACTGCCCGGGCGATCGACGAGGTGAGCACCCGTAGGACCGCCTCGTACACGGCCCGCTGCCGCGGGGTGAAGGTGCCGCTCACGGGGTAGGTGCGGGTGAGGTCGGCACAGTAGTTGGCATATGACGCCCCCACGTCGATGAGCACGAGCTCGCCGGAGCGGCACTCCGCCTCGTTGTCGAGATAATGCAGCACGCAGGCGTTTTTCCCGGAGCCGATGATCGGCTCGTAGGCCATCCGG
>Ga0209498_1000965_pt1 | contig 17689 bp, 24 predicted proteins | sample WalLakDeSediment_FD_184131 | JGI IMG/M metagenome (GOLD analysis project Ga0209498, IMG submission 184131) | Lake sediment microbial communities from Walker lake, Nevada to study Microbial Dark Matter (Phase II) - Walker Lake 11/02/13 Deep... | ecosystem: Environmental > Aquatic > Freshwater >... | reverse complement strand
TGCAATGATTTGTCGGGAGGCGGAAGTACTTAGAGTGATTTCAGCCAGCCTATAATTTTTCTTGTTCCCTCGAGCATATGTGAGCAGTAGATATTAATAAATTCTTCCGTTATATTATCTTCCGGCAGAAGAGTTTCCGCAGCAGCCATAGCACGGGCACCATCGAAATCTACATAAGCAAGCCGCGCGGTATATTCATCTGGAGGTCTTCCAAAAACATTTCCCGGCAGAAGAGCAGCACCAGTTTCTTCCAATAAACGCGTTGCTAATTCCGTGCTTGTAAGAATATTTTTTGCTTTCAGCTTCTCGGAATAATTTTTAAAATTCGGAAAAAGATAGAACGCTCCTTCCGGCAGCGGGCACTCAACCCCGGCAGAATGAAGCTGCTTATGAATTTCATAACCCAGTGCTTTTAAAATCTTCCTTGCATTCCAAAGATATCTTTCTATTTCCATTCCTCCCTTAAAAGCTTTAACAGCAGCATACTGAATTGGCGCACTTGTAGCGGTGAATGTTTCACTGGCAACGGTTGCCATTGCATTTAATAAACCCGACAGTGAACCCGGAAAGGTAAATGTACCAAGCCGCCAGCCACCGGCGCCGCACCATTTGCTTAATCCGCCGGATATTATTGTTCCCTCCGGATAGAATCTTGCAATAGATGTATGTGTGCCGTTGAAATTGAGCTCGCCGTAAATTTCATCAGAAAGAATAATTACACGATATTTTTTTGCGACCGAAGCAATTGCTTCTAACTCATCCCAGCTATAAGTAACACCAGTTGGATTTGATGGATAGTTCATAATTATGAGCCTTGGCCGGGAGGGATCTTCTTCGCAAATCTTCTTAATGTCCTGCGGCTGCAAGAGCCACTTGTGACTTTCTTTTTTATCTACCCAGACCGTTTGCCTGCCGATTATTTTAGCTTGCGGTGCATAAGAAACCCAGCTTGGTGTTGGAATAAGAATTTCTCCATAGTAAACGAACTGAAGAATAAACATCAACTCTTTTGAGCCTGGACCGATAAGAACATTATCAGCGCTGCATTGAAGATCGTTTCTTCTTGAATGATAATCTGCAACGGCTTCTCTTAATGCACGCAGTCCCTTAACCTGCTGATAATCTTTCTGAAAAGCGTTAACACGTAATTCATTTACGATGATATTCGGTACAGGGAACGGAGATTGACCGAGTCCGAACTTATAAACTTTTTTCCCTTGCTGCTTTAGCTTGTTTGAGAGCTCATTAATAAAAAGAGTAGCCGATAGCGGCATACCCCTTACGTTCAAGTTAAGGCTGAGGTCGAAAGAAGAATTATTATTTTGCATAAAGTTATTCGAAGTCTATCTCAATTTCCTCAGGATTAAGGATTTTATCAAGCTCATCGGCAAAGAAAAACTTCTCTTCACCAAATGCCGGCTTTAGTTCTCTGTACCAGGTAGCTTTTTCATCAAACTCTGCGAAGAAAGGTTTTGCAACCCAATCAGGGTTTCTTCCCTGTATAAACCTCATCGTGAAAACCTTCTCATTACCTATTTCATTCACGCCGAGTATTTGTAATTTTCCAGGCAGACAGGACATGCTCGGACCTCTCACTGTCCGGCATATTCCGCTTACTAACTGGTATGCCTCTCTGAAAATTTTCCACACCTCAACTAACGGAAGAGCAAAATAGTGATCGGCACCGGTTTGTCTTGCAACGAACATATAATATGGAATGCAGCCCAGGCCAACCTGTTTCTGAAGCATTTCTGCCCAGACCTGCGGAGAATTATTAATATGTTTTAATACAGGCGACTGTGTTCTTATAACTGCCCCTGTTTCTAAAATTTTTTCAATTGCTTCTTTAACAGCAGGAGTATCAAGTTCAACAGGGTGATTAAAGTGAGCCATAAAAGCAAGGTGTTTTCCTGCTTTTTTAGTATCACTGAAAAGTTTCAGCAATTCTTCAGCATCATCGTCTGCTGTAAATCTGTAAGGCCAATATGCGAGAGCCTTCGTTCCTATTCTAATGTGCCGAAGGTTTTTTAATTTTGGGTCAAGCAGCGGGCGAATGTATGCTTCAAGAATTTTTGTCTTCATTATCAGAGGGTCACCGCCAGTAAACAGCACATCGGTAACATCTTTGTTTTGCGAAATGTATTCAGCCAAATGCTCTGCTTGTTTCGATGCAAATTTTAATTCGTCCATTCCAACAAACTGTGGCCATCTGAAACAAAAAGTACAATAGGCATGACAAGTTTGTCCTTGCCCGGGAAAAAACAAGACAGTCTCTCTGTATTTGTGCTGCATGCCAAAAAGCTTTTCCCCATCAACCTGGGGGATGTTGGCTGTAAGTTGCCCTGCAGGATGTGGATTAAGTTCTAAGCGTATCTCATTTGCAACGCGTTTGATTTCCTCTTTAGTGGCGTTACTCTTTACAGCCTTAGAAATTTTTTCATAGTGATGAGGACGAAGCATTTCCTTGCGTGGAAAAGTTAACGTAAAAATCGGATCATCGGGAACATTATTCCAATTTATCAGGTTTTCAACCACATAGTTGTTTGTTTTGAATGGCAGAACAGAACCAACCACGTCGATTGCCTCTATTAAATCCTCAGGAAGATTAGCTATCTGCGGAACAGTTTTGTAATTGTGCAGCATATAGGCTTTGTAATTCATAGTCACCTCGGTTTGTTAATATTGTCTTTTGTAATTACGTAAGCATCTTAAAATCATCGATTGCAAACTTAATTTAAAACATTTTGCTTTTTTTTCAATGCGGAAATGAAAACGAAGGAGATTTTACGTTAATATGGAGCGTATTAGAATAAAAATTAATTGTCGCTGCGCTTGAAAAGAGGCTTTATCCTTTTGAAGAAGTTCTTTACTGTTACCCCGGGAACCCTGCTGGATTTTATTTTACTTAAAGGCAGAACAGCCATCTTCAGGTTACCCCTGGTCCTGATGAAAGAGCCTTGTTTAGTGAACTCTTCCAGTATTGTGCTCTCAGGAAACGAATAAATGTAAAAATATGCTTCGTCTATGTTTTCGTCTCCGGTGGAAAAGCCAAACTCAACCTGTTCAGCAGAAAATTCACTTACAAGCGAAACACTCTTTCCAAACCAGTTCAAGTTCAAAGAAAAATCATCAGGTCTGAGTTGAACGGGACTTGTTTCTCCCCGCAAATCTTTTTTTATTTCTTTAAGAATTCGACTAACTGTTGCTGCAGTCCTCCAGTATACTTTTAAAGGTTCAGTATCAAACTTTCCACGGGTTCCTTCAATAAAGCTTGGTCTTTCGAGCGGCGGCTTAACACCAATATCACTTAGTAAACTGCAAGTCTCATCACAAAGTGCGTTAAGCGATTGTCCGGTTAACGCAACATACAATGGTTCTCTATAGTTAGAAAATATTCTTAATCTTCTGTTGGGCGGATCGAGAATTACTTCGAAAGTTTTGCCCGCGGAAGAAAAATCTTTAAACAATGTTGATGTTGTAAAACCGCGCCCACGAATAAGAAGGTTAGTGTGCAAAGCATGCGGCGAAGGTTTAGAAAACACCTCTCTGATTGCCCCAACAAGCCGGCAATACTTCCAGAGAGTATCCCTGGTTTCTCTCCATTCATTAAGAGCAATTTTTCGAATAGGGGCCGGATTCATTCAATTAAAATATTTTTGTTTTATTTGTTATTTAAATGAAAACCAAAACTCAGAATAACATAAAAAATGATTTAATAATCAGTTAAAGACTTATTAAATTTCACACCGAAACTTATTTAAATGAACATACTTAAACTATGCAATTAAAAACAGCCGTTCTATTCATAAATTTGGGCACGCCCGATAGTCCTTCGGTAAAAGATGTTAGAAAATATCTTTTTGAATTTCTTAACGATCCACGCGTTATAGATATTCCTGCTCTGGCCAGGTTTGTTCTTGTTAATCTAATAATAGTTCCTTTTCGCGCACCGAAGTCAGCCAAAATTTACGGAGAGCTTTGGGTTAACAATGGTTTGCCAGATGGAACAAAGGGCTCTCCAATTCTTTACTACGGCAAATCCGTTCAGAAAAAATTGCAGCAAGCATTAGGAAATAATTTTGATGCTTATCTTGCAATGAGATATAAAAATCCCTCAATTGATGATGTTCTTGCTGACATCTATAAAAGAAATTATGAGAAGATTATTGTCATTCCGCTCTTTCCTCAATATGCTTCAGCAACAACAGGTTCCATAATTGATAAAGTGATGAAAATAATTAGCAGGTGGTGGGTAATTCCTGAAATAAAATTCGTCGGTCAGTTTTATGACAACGAAGGGTATATCAACACTGTTGTTGAGCAGGCAAGAAAATACAGTCTTGATGAATATGATCATGTAATCTTCAGCTATCACGGATTGCCAGTCAGGCAGGTTGATAAAGTTTACAAGGATGGAACACTTTGCCAAGAGCACTATTGTGATACCGAGATAAACGAAACAAACCAATTCTGCTACAAAGCCACTTGCTATGCAACTACGAGATTGGTAGCTAAAAAACTTGGTCTCCGTGAAGATAAATATACTGTCTGCTTTCAATCCCGGCTGGATAAAAAGTGGCTGGAACCATTTGCAGATAAAATGATAATTGAACAGGCGAAGAAAGGTGCGAAACGATTGTTGGTTTTTAGTCCTGCGTTTGTAGCGGATTGTCTTGAAACGTTGATAGAAATTGGTGTTGAGTACCAAAAATTATTTGAAGAGCATGGTGGGAAAAAAGTTCAGTTAGTAGAAAGTCTAAACGATCATCCGATGTGGATAGAAACTTTGAAAGACCTTGTGCTCAAAGGTTAGTTGATTGGAAAATCAAATAATATTGATCTGTTGGTTTTGTGGTAATTCACAAATATCAAGCACCAAATAACAAATTCAAAATTCAAAATTCAAAAATCTAAAACTATTTCTGTTTAAGGCTTGATATTTTGTGATTGAAAATTATTTGGGATTTGTTATTTGTATTTTGGAACCAAATGACCAAAACCAATTTTACTTTAGTTATCTTGAATTATCTTGAATTATCTTGAATGTTAGTACACAATAAAATATTCAACGCTGGTGTTGTCGGCGCAGGCGGTGCAGGATTTCCAGCACACATCAAAGCAAATTCTAAAGTAGAATTTGTTCTCGCTAATGGTGCCGAATGTGAGCCGCTCATTCATAAAGACTATGAACTGATGCTGCTTTTCCCGGGAGAAATTATGCGGGGACTTGAACTGTTGATCGAAAGCACCTCCGCAAAGAAAGGTTACTTTGGCATCAAAGAGAAAAACACAAAAGCAGTTTCAGCAATAAGCAAACACTTAAACGGAAAAACAGAATTAACAAAGCTTGGTGATTATTATCCTTCGGGAGATGAATACGAATTGGTTTATGAAGCAACCGGAAGATTAATTCCACCGGCAGGCATTCCACTCGATATTGGCTGTGTCGTGAACAACGTAGAAACGCTTTACAACATTGCTCTTGCAGAAAAAGATATTCCGGTTACAAAAAAATTTATTTGTGTGGCTGGTGCTGTAAAAAAACCATCTTCATTTTTTGTTCCTGTTGGAACCAGCTTTAAAGATGTGATTGATTTTGTTGGCGGAAGTAAAGTCAGCGAGTTTGGGATATTCGTCGGTGGCGTGATGATGGGTCATCTCACTTTTGATTTGAACGATGTCATCACAAAAACCACAGCCGGATTAATTATTCTGCCAAAAGAACATTATCTGATTAAGAGGAAAAACCAGCCAGAACAAAACTGGCACCGCATTGGAAAATCAGCATGCGATCAATGCAGCTATTGCACGGAGTTTTGTCCACGTTATTTACTTGGCTATCAGGTTGAACCCCATAAAGTTATGCGCTCTCTTGGATTTACAAAAACAGGATCGGCGGTCTGGAATCAAATGGCAGATCTTTGCTGTTCATGTGGATTATGCACATTGTATGCCTGTCCGGAAGATCTTTATCCCAAAGAAGCATGTGATAAAGCTAAGGTTGAAATGCGTGAAGCGGGAATAAAATTTATACAGCAGAAACCGGTTAAAGTCCATCCGATTAAAGAAGGAAGACAAGTTCCTCTCAAACAATTAATAATGAAGCTTAAACTTCAGGATTATGATGTTGAAGCACCGTACAACTCAGAAAAAATATTGATCAACAAAATTAGACTTCCTCTTCAGCAGCACATCGGTAAACCAGCGCAGTCAATTGTTAAAAAAGGCGAAGTGGTTGAAGAAGGACAAATGATCGGAAAAGTTCCAGATGGCGAGCTTGGTGCAAACATTCACGCATCAATAAGTGGTAAAGTTAACCAGGTAACTTCCGAAAATATTTTTATAGAAGCTTAAACGGAGTTTAAATGACAAACAAAAATTCAATCGGACTAATTGAAATGGGAAGCATTGCCTCCGGAATTCAGGCTGCCGACCTGATGCTTAAAACATCAGAAGTAGAATTAATGATTTCGAGAACGATCTGTTCGGGCAAATATATGACCCTGATTTCAGGAGATGTTGCCGCGGTTACTTCTGCGGTTGAAAATGCAGTCAATACTATTGGTTTTGGTGTGATAGACCAATTTGTAATTCCGAATGTTCATCCAACAATATTTCCAGCGATTGCCGGGCATAACAATGTTCAAATGCTCGAATCCCTTGGAATTGTTGAATCATATTCGGTTGCATCATTAATTGAAGCTGCTGACGCCGCGGTTAAAGCTGCAAAGGTTCAGCTTGTTGAGCTTCGACTTGCAATGGCGCTTGGCGGAAAAGCATTTTTCAGTGTAACGGGTGATGTTGCTGCAGTTACAAGCGCTGTTGAAGCGGGTGCAAGAATTGTTTCAGAAAAAGGTCTTTTGGTTAATAAAGTAGTGATTGCTAATCCGCGTCAGGAACTTCTCTCAGAGATGATTTAAAAATATTTTATAGTTGCCAAGAATTTTCATCTGTCGATTTTTCACTTCTTTGTATCCGTTCCTCATAATACTCTTGACATTTAAGTTTAAAATGTTAAATTATCATCAGAATTAATCTATTCCTGACAACTTTCAGAAAAATTCAGAATAATCATCTTGTTCTTTATGTAAGTGTGATACTACTAAGATTAAGGAGGTCTTGGTATATGATAAAGAAAAAATTTCAGTGTGAAGAATGCGGTTATTACTGGGAAACAAATCCTGCTGAACAATTTCCTCATAAATGTCCTGTTTGTTTAAGCAGCAGGATTCACAGATCGGCAAGACATAAAAGGTTTGCAAAAAAAGCGCGCGCAAATGTTAGAAGAGCTTACTCTTTCAGGGGGAGCTAATTGTAATATTTGAACAAATAAATTAAGGAGTGATGCATATGAAAATCGCAATTGAATCTAACGATGGCGTAACCATCAAATCACCGATCCTGCCCACGAAAGGATATCTGGTTTATGATATTATTGAATCGGATATCATTAATACAGAATACAGAGAAAGCATTATAAAAGATAAACGTGTTATTGGTAATAAAGATGTTTTCGCAGAAAAAGTGCACTCGCTCTTAAATGATTGTACAGCCATAATTTCTCGTGGGATGGACCGCACCAACCTTGATCTTTTAAAGAAGGAAGGGAAAGACGTATTTATAACTTTCAAGACATCAACAAAGGATGCCGTAAGACTTTATGTGAGAGAACAGCTTATCACCAATAAGCTGGCTCATTAATAAATTATTTTCATGTTCATGTGAGACTCACCTTGGAGGTGAGTCTCACATAAAGTCTTACATTAAAATTGCCCTAGCTGTCAAACCAAACCCTCTTGGCATTATAAACAACCGTCTGATGAGAGTATTTAGTTGAATCATTGTAAAGCAAGAAAAATATCTTAATTTTCACCTTAGTAAATTTCATATCTAAACATTAAACAAAAGAATAGTCTATGGCTTCCAATGGCAGACCTTCCTGGGATGAATATTTTTTAAAACTCGCAATGCTTGCTTCGGAAAGAGCAACCTGCCCGCGAATGCACTGCGGCTGTGTGCTCGTTAAAGACAGATTTGTTCTTGCAACAGGATATAATGGTTCATTACCAGGTCAGCCGCACTGCGATGATGTTGGCTGTCTGATTGTTGATAATCATTGTGTGCGAACAAATCATGCAGAAATAAATGCGCTTGTTCAGGCAACCACACATGGTGTTAATATTAAAGGAGCGACAGCATATATTACAAATATGTCCTGCACAACATGTTCAAAGGCACTTATTGCAGCCGGCATAAAAAGGGTCGTGGTTTTTTCTGATTTCCACGATACTCTTGCAATTAAATTTTTTAATGATGCTGGTGTTGAAATTACGAAAGTAGACATGCCCGATAAGCTGATCAGATATGATCTTGAAAATTATTCTTCAGCCAAGAAAACAGAAAAGTCCAAGTAGAAAAACTTGACAAGATCAAAAGCCTATCGCTACCTGCTTATTCTTCTGGCAGTAATTTTCTGGGGAACTTCATTTGTTGCTACAAAAGATTTGTTGTATGAGATTAAGCCCGTCACCATAATTATTCTTCGGCTCATTCTCGCAGTAGCCCTTCTTACGTCAATAGCTCTTTATACAAAAAGAAAGTTCGCGATAAATCTAAAAAGCCACAGTTGGATTTTTATTCTCGCACTTGTTGCGGTTTTTCATCTCTGGATTCAGGTAACGGGATTGCAATATACAACCGCTTCCAACACCGGATGGATAATCGGGACCGCTCCCGTTTTTATGGCTGTGCTTGGCTTTATTTTTTACAAAGAGAAAATTTCACTATTGCAGATATCAGGAATTGTTGTTGCAATAGCTGGCTTGCTTTTATTGATTGGCAAGGGTGACATAACAAATATCAGTCTCATTGAAAACAAGGGCGATCTTCTTGTGCTTGCAAGCGCCTTCACGTGGGGAGTTTATTCAATGGTGAATAAAAAGATATCGCTTGATTATTCTCCACTGATGACAATACTGTATCTCTTTTTGATGATGGCAATAATCATTATTCCATTTAATCTTGATTCAGAAACCATAAGCTCAGTAAATAATCTTTCACCTGTTAGCTGGATGTGGGTTCTTTTTCTGGGTATTTTTTGTTCGGGTATTGCGTACGTTATCTGGGCGCAGGCATTGCGGGATATGGAATCAGCAAAGGTTGGCGCATTCCTTTACTTTGAACCGCTTGTCACAGTTATTGCCGCGTGGTTTTTTCTCAATGAAGAGATTACTTTGTTAATGATCTTCAGCGGATTGCTTATTACTGCGGGTGTTTTCATAGTAAACAAAGAATGAAATTTCTTTTGACAGCAAAGATTTTTAACTTCGTGCTGAAAATTAATAATAACCGATAAATGGTATTTAATCAGGATAATAAAAAACCACAAATCGATTACCCATGCAAATGGCCCTACAAAATTATTGGCGATAGCATTGAGGAAATGATAAGAGCAGTTGAAGAAGTAGTTATTGATTTAGAATACGACCTTACCCCGTCGAACATCAGTAAAAAAGGAAAATATTTCAGCCTGAATATTACCGTTGTTGTACCCTCCGAAGTCGTGAGAGATTTAATCTTTCAGAAGTTAACCAGGCACCCGGCAATTAAATTTGTGATTTGATTCTGTCGTGGACGAAAACTGTCTTATACCACTACCAATAAATTTAAACTGCTGGAAACATCATGCGGGGTTCATAAAGAAACAGATCGAATCCGTTCTAGAAATTAAAGAACTCGTGGCACTAAAAGTATATCTTTTGAGAATTGGCGAGTCTCAGATGGATTTATATTTCGGAGAGTACTCGCCTGTCAAGATATCCGAACAGATTCTTTATTATCTTCATAAAAAAAAGATATTTTCAGCCAGGAAGTATCAAGACTGGCTTTCTAAAGATGGAAAGGATTATCAGCTTGTTGAACTGAAGGATATGTCAACTTGGACACTTAGGCTTGGTGACGATGCCGAAAGATATGTTCATATTCATCCCGGAAGATATTCGCCGAATACTGTAAGAGTTAAAGCAACTACTTTAAAGACGGCAATTTTAGTTCTTTGCTCTGAGAATATATGTGAGATAAAAACTATCGAGACGGAAAAGATAAATCAAATTAGAAAAAAGTATTTGAACGAACCACCGATAAAATCATATTCAAGTGCTTCTGGACTTGGGAGATTACTCGAATTATTTTACAAATAAATATGCAAAAATTCTTTTGATGCCAGAGTAATTAGTTCCGGTGTTGTCAGCAGATCAGCAGCCAATGTTTGAAGAGACAACCAAAATAACAGGGATACATAAAACGTATCCCCGCTTTAAATAAAGGCAAATATTTATTTCCACAATCAGAAGCTTACTAAATATTCTGTACCGTGAAGCTTATGATAAGTGTAATATAAATTTTTACAAACCGTGGCTACTTTTACGTTATCATCAAAAACAGCAACACCTCTTAAGCGATAAATTCCAACTGGGTTGCCTATTTCGTACAATGCTACTGCAGCAGCGATTCTTTCTTCATCTGTTTTTCCATTGTTCAACAGTTTTAGAAGAGGAATCATTGCTTTTGATGCATCGCTGTTTTGAAGGTAAGCTTCGTTAATTAGGTCGTGCATTACAATTGCTGAACTTGTATGCAGCCCGGTATTATCTGACTCAATTCCCACGATGAGGTTATTAACAATTGCAGATTTTTGTTCAGTGGAAAATTCAGATGCTTGTGCTAATAGGGTTTGCACAGAAAAAAGTGTCAAAAGCACGGAGATTAATGTTTTCATTGGTACACTCCTTAAATTTTGTTTGAAAAAAGTTTATTAAAAGGTGCACTACAAATAAAATGAAAAGAGACGGAGGGTAGTTATCAGCTATGTCGCAAAAACTTGCACAATTTGAGTAAACGGTTGAAGCTATGTTGCAAGTGCTTGCACTTATGTTGCATGCTTAGAATATCCTCTATTTTTAATGTTTCTATTCCTTATAATAAAAACCTTCTAAATAGCATTTGAACGAGTTACCGTTGAGGTCATTTTCGGGTGCTTCCGGTCTCAGAAAGTTGATCGATCTATTACGTAATTGAGTGTGAGGTAAAATTTTGGGCTGCTACAGCCCAAACGTAGCAGCCAGTGAATTAGTTTTGGCTTGGTTCGGTTACAAGCAGTTCTTTTTCGATTGCAGATTTGAAAGATTCTTTTGGAAGTGCACCAACCGCTAGTTTGGGTTGTCCTTCTTTAGGGATAAACAATAATGATGGAATGCTTCTTATTCCAAAAACAGCACCAAGCTCCTGCTCTTCATCTGTGTTAACTTTATAAAAATTTACTTTTCCTTTATACTCAGTTGAAAGCTCATCGATTATTGGCCCGACTGTTCTGCAGGGTCCGCACCAGGGTGCCCAAAAATCAACTACTGCCGGAAGTTCGCCTTCAAATTTCCATTCCTGGTTTTTTTCGTAATCAAATACTTTTTCTAAAAATGCTTGTTTTGTTAAATGTTCAGCCACTTTCTATTCTTCCTTTCTATTTCAATAGTTATGTGTGTTTGTCTAAATTTATTGTCCATTGCCCTCCCCCTTTGGGAGGTCGCCAGACTTCGGTAGAGTCTTGCGGACTCTATCGAGGTTGGGTGGGGCCTTTATATTGCTTTTAAAACTCTTTGAAGCTTTTCCTGCACTTCAGCTGCTATCAATTTCATTTGATCATTTTCCATAATCCAGGTCATCACCATCGGATCAAAAATTGAAACCTGCGTTCTGCCATCCTTTTCGTACACTATTACGTTGCAAGGGAGAAGCAGTCCAAGCTCTTCCTCTGTTTGCAAAGCCTTATGTGCAATCGGGGGATTGCATGCACCAAGTATAGCGTACTTCTTAAAATCAACATTAATTTTTTGTTTCAGAGTTTCTTTTACGTCAATAAAAGTTAAAACTCCAAAGCCTTCCTTCTTAAGCTCTGCAGTTACTTTTTCTATTGCCTGCTCGTAGGGTATATCAATCGTTTTTGAAAATCCATATTGCATTAAATCAAATCCTTTCAACAAAATTTATTTATTATCAGACTTTTTAATTGTTGAGAGTTTAAGCGGCGAATAAAGCGGGCAGAAACCTATCAGGCTTGTCAGCAGAAAAACAATTGCAAATATTCCCAGAACAATTGCAGCAACACCCGTGATCTGGTTTGTGAAATAAAGAATAGCAATTATCACCGCCAATAATATTCTAATTCCTTTATCCATTGATCCCATATTTTTTTTCATTTCTGTTCTCCTTTTCCTGTCTCGGCTCGACTTTGTCGAGACGGATTGTTAAATAATAATTTTATTTGTTTCCAGTCGGTTAGTATTAAACCGAATAATGATCCATACAACGTGCTGTTAACAGGACTGCTTGTTATTGCGCAGCTCCCGTTGCAGCCAATGAAATTGTAGTAGAGAAATCCACCGAGGGCACCAAACACAACAGGCAGAAATAGCTTAACTTTAGTCCAGGTCATTTTAATCCCGCTGCGTTCCATCTTATAATTCCGCCTCGTAAATTAGACGCATTGAATCCAAGCTTCTTTAGTTTTGCTGCTGCGTTCAGACTTCTGTTGCCGGTGCTGCAGTAGCAGATTATTTCCGCATCTTTGAATTTTTTCAGCTCAGTTTCACTGTTTGAAATAGATGTTACAGGAATATGATAAGAACCCCGTATCGAATTCTTTTTTCTTTCGGTATCTGTTCTTACATCAAGAAGAACAACATTTCTTTCCTTCTTCAGTTTTTGTGATGCTTCCTGTGCAGAATAATGCCTGATAGATTTAATCAGTATAATTTTTCTGACAATGTAAAAAACTATTAGGGCAATAAGTATATAAAGAATTATTTGAGAGGCGTCCATTACAAGCTTCAATAGTTATAAAAATTCAAAAGATAAGATTCTGAAAAGCAAGAAAGGATTCATACCAAATAAAAAGCCCCGCATAATGCAGGGCTTAAAATTATCGCGTTGCGTATTTAAGTTTCTTTAAGGCTATTCTTATAAGCAATGCTGCAAATAATGATGTAATCACCAGCAGCAGGAAGAATTGCCACACTTCCCAGTTCTGATAAAATCTTCCAATAAAACCCGAAAGGTAATTACCCGTTGCCGTTGCAGCGAACCAGCCACCCATCATTAGCCCTTTCATTTTTGGTGGAGCTACTTTTGAAACGAAAGATAGTCCCATCGGGCTTAAATGTAATTCGGCTATAGTAACAATAAAATAAGTAGTCATTAACCAATACGGCGAAACAGTTAATAAAGATCTGCCGCCTTCCAGAGTATAAACAGGCGCCAACCCTTGTGCTGCGAAAACCATAATAAGAAATGCTAATGCGGTTATCAGCATACCTATTCCGATTTTTGCAGGAGATGACGGTTCTTTGCCTCTTTTATTAAGAAAGCGAAACCATCCTACAATCAGTGGAGTCATCAGAACAATAAACATTGGGTTGAAGGATTGAAATTGTTCCGGAGCAATTTCTGTTGAGTCATCAAGAGTGTTTAGTTTATATATTATTACAGCTATTCCGATTACGACAAATAAAAGTCCAAGGGTTAATCGTTTTGAAAATCCCCTTGCGGTAATAGCGGCAGCGCTGCCCAGCAATACGGCAAGAATAGCGTGCAGCCCGATTACATCAAAAAATAAAGCCGTAACTCTATCTACAATCTGATGCGTATAATCCCGGGCAAAAAGTGAAAGCGCCGAGCCGCTTTGGTGAAAAGCCATCCAAAAGAAAATTACTATGAAGAATACAATTATTAGAGCAGTTATTCTTTCTTTTTCCCGTTCCTTCGTTAAAACCAGGTCTTTTACATCATCTTGCTTTTCTTTAGCCCGATAATCGGAGTCCTTGTAATGTTTTTTGAAGATGTAAAAGATTAACAGCGATATAACCATGCCAATTGCAGCAACTGCAAAACCGGCATTGTATCCGTAAGCAATACTAAAATCGTAGTTCTCCATTACAAATCTTCTAATACCGGCAGCAGCTATCGGTGCATAGAAGGCACCAACATTAATTCCCATATAAAAAATATTAAACCCCGCATCTTTGAGAGAGCCTTGTGCATGGCCGTATAGATTTCCCACAAGTACAGAAATGTTAGCTTTAAACAATCCGTTACCAATGCAAACCACTGCCAGCGCAACGTATAATTGCATAGGGGAAGTAGTTGGTATTGCCATCATAGCATAACCAATAGCAAATATAATTGCTCCCAGCATAATAGTTTTTCCGTAACCAAGGTAATTGTCAGCAATCCAGCCACCAATAATTGGCGTGAAATAAACACCTGCCAAAAATATTCCGTAGACGTTTGTTGCAGTGGCGGTGTCCCAGCCAAAGTTTGCCTGCATATAATAAACGAAGATGGAAAGCATTGTATAAAATCCAAACCGCTCCCACATCTCTGTGAAGAATAAAACGGGCAATCCCTTAGGATGATTCTTAAACATTAATCCTCCCGATAATTAGCTTAATAAAAAGAAATGATTTTTTTGTGAGTGACTTTTTGATATGATTAATCCCGAGTAAGCAAAGTGGAATATTACAACCTCAATTATTAAAATATAAGATTAACTGCGGGAAAATTAAACAGTTTTTAATTCATTCACCAATTAAAAAAGTAGTTTGATTTATAGGGGATTAAAACCGATTTCAATACTCATACAAAAAACATGTGCTTTGCTTTTGGATGTTAACAATTCAAATTCATATATTCAGACCATCACAATCAATTAACTTCACAAATTTTAAATCAAGGGAGACATTTTTTAATAATTTATAAGGAGGTACTATGTCATTCTATAAAAATCGTTTGTTTTATGCTTTAATTCTTTTTCTTAACACAACAGGGCTCGCAGAGCAGCCGGTATTTGTAAAGGAATTTATGGGGCAGGTTGATTTTGTAAAAGGCCGGTTGATGCAGCTTGCTGAAGCCATGCCCGAAGAATCTTATAGTTGGACTACAGGTGAAGGCGTAAGGTCAGTTGGAGAAGTTTATGTTCATGTTGCCCAGTCGAATTATTATATGCTTAGTCTTGTTAAAGGCGAAAAGCCTGATATGAGCGAAGGAAGCAGCGAGAGCGATAAGAAAACAGCATTAGCAATGATGGAAAAATCTTTTTCGGTAATTAAAGAAGAAGCAGCTAAGTTCAGCGAAGAGGATCTTAACAAGGAGATAGAAGCTTTCGGGATGAAATTTTCAGTAAGGAATTTTATGGTTACTATGATTGCTCATCTGCACGAGCACCTTGGTCAGTCAATAGCTTATGCCAGGATGAACGGCGTAACCCCGCCGTGGAGTGCACAGGAATAAATCGACTATTTAAGTGCCGGTATTAATTGCCGGCATTTTTATTCTGTTGATTTTGTGTAACACTTACTTTTACAATACTCAACATTAACACTCCCGCCCCGATCCATTGAACGACATTAAGAATGTTTCCCCTCAAAAAATATTCGAGAAGAACGGCAGTTAAAGGAAAAGCAAGCTCACAAATCGCTGCAACGGAAGCGGAAATTCTTTTTAGTCCATAATAGTAGAGAAAGATTGCCGCCCCGCCTGTTGTAAAAGCAATGATTAGAAAAATGATGGCTTGCTTTGTCGTAATTTCTGAGACAGATCCCAAATCACCCAACGAAATTACAAGCACGAGCATTATCAAAGCAGAGAAAAGGAATCTTAAATATGTTCCCATTTCAAAAGAAACATTTCGCAAAGCGCGCTTGCTTAAAACAGTGGAAGAACTGAATGCGAGCGCCGCTATTAAAGCAAATAGAGCGGCAATTGTTGTTTTATCTCCCGTCGCAAAATCAGGAAGCTTTGTTCCAAAGGTCATAAAGTAAGCTCCAATTATTGCCAGGGATGACCACAGAAAAAACTGCTTTGAGAGAGTTTCTTTCAGAAAAATAGCCGCAAGAGAAATTGCGAACACAGGCTGTAATTTTTGAAGAAGTATTACTACCGAAAGATTTACGAAGTTCACATAGAATAGTGCTTTCGTTATAGCCATGGTACCTATTGCCCCACCGAAGAAAGCAACAAAAAAGAAAGCCAGCCAGTCTTTCTTTTGTAAAGTTTTTAACGATGGTATCTGCTTTATGAAATATGGCGAGAGCAGAATTGCAACAATTGTGCTTTCTATGAAAACCACCAGTGGTACAGGAAGTCCGTACAATGACGGACGAAGAACTATTCCATCCACGCCCCATAAGCTTGCAGCAACAACCACGAAAAAAGGAGCGAGTCTTTCTTCGGAAGTTTTAATATTTTTAGGTTGAATCAATTTGAAAATTAATTTTTATTTTGAGTTTGTTACAAAAGTCCAAAGCAAACAGGGAATTAATATTTTTCTGAATTTTGTAGTGGATAATTTAAGGTTATTTCAAAACGTTTTATAATATTTTAGCAATATGATCAAAGAAATGAAAACAACAAACTTAATTGCCATATTAAGTTTAAGTTATTTGTTATGGTCCTGTACATCTATTTCTGTCTTCAGCCCCGAAGCATATAAACAGGCTGTGGATTTAAAGGTAGAATCGCTGGAGCTAATGTCCTTTGCAACCGAGTCTTTTACCAACCATGAAGAAGACGTAATTGCTTTGACAACCAAACTAAAGAAAGCCTATGAATTCTCCAGTGGCAGACCCGATAACGAAATTTCCACAAAGCAGTGGGAAACATTAATTGATCCCGAGAGGAATTTGCTCGGCGGCTTCTTGAAAAGATGGAAGGAAGAAGAAGCTCTATCCGGATTTTTTATTACAGAAATGCAAGCCCTTGTTAGCGATGCCTTCGATACAATAATAGGACTAGAAAGCGGGAAGATTAATCCATCAGAAATAAGATAAAGGACGTAATAATGCCAACATTTAACGATTTTGTCTCAACACTTAAAAATGATTTACTGGAATTCGCAAAAGAAAACTTTGAGGAATACAAAGATGAACTGCTCAAAGACGGAACTTACTTTTTAGAGAAAGCAAAATCAGATCTTGAACGATGGACAGAAGGACTTGTTTCAGGCGCACTCAGCAAGGAAGATTTCGGGTTCTTATTAAAAGGGAAAAAAGACTTAGCAGAAATGGAGGCTCTTAAGCAGCTTGGTCTGTCTAAAATTAGAATAACTAAAATTACTAACGGCATCATTGATGTTGTTATTGGCAGCGCATTTAAAACTTTCCTTTAAGTTTTTATTAAACAAATATCAGCGAGGTGATTAATGAACCAAACAAAAGAACAGGTTGCCGCAATTATGACACAAATACTTTTTTCAAAACTTGCACACAGGTTTTTTGATAAGTATACAGACTACGAAATGCAATCGGGTTTCCTGAAAACAGAAATAATGAAAGTATATTACTCTTTCCTCGAAGAGCTTAATAATCCGCCGGAGAAAAAGAAAAAGTAGAAGAAAGCTTTTCTCCTCAACACAAGTCAGGATAAGCGGGGAAAGCACAGTTCACCGCGGTATCAATTTTCACGCCTTATAAAAATTCCTTAATTTTGCCCCGCATCCTTAGCTCAGCCCGTTTCACTTTATGAAACGAGGTCTCGGTTCGACTATGTCGAAACGGATTGGCAGAGCATCTGACCATAAATGATAATCCTATAAAGTCTTTCAACCCTTGCAACTTTTCCTTAATTTTACATCGCATCCTTA